>Ga0114931_10000288_pt1 | contig 58906 bp, 46 predicted proteins | sample 2SBtaG_FD_89579 | JGI IMG/M metagenome (GOLD analysis project Ga0114931, IMG submission 89579) | Deep subsurface microbial communities from Kolumbo volcano to uncover new lineages of life (NeLLi) - 2SBTROV14_V59a metaG | ecosystem: Environmental > Aquatic > Marine > Volcanic | place: Kolumbo... | reverse complement strand
TGAGGCACCTAGCGCGACAAAAACAAACATCGCCGTAAAACCAAATACTCTCATAATCGTTTTTCCCTCCGGTTATTCTTATGGTTTAGATCTAAATGCCCCGCCGAATGCTAATAGCTAACGCCTCGTAGCAAAGGACTAAAAAGAAGTCGGACAAAGTGGTTGGTAAACTTAAAACCACACCCTCTTGGCTCTATGATAACGTGGTGCGTCAGATCTTCAGAGCAAATAGTGCGCATTTATTTATCGAATACGCGCAAAATTCTTGACTTCAGTTGATCCTCATTTTTCTGATGTTGGATCATCGAAAGGCTTCAATCCGACATGCAAGCGATAACCGTACAAGTGAGTCTCAGCTTTTCACCATCTGCTTACGATAGGCAAGTGGCGTTTGCCCAAATTTTTTGCGAAACCCAACCCCAAAACGCGTCGCATTGGCAAAGCCACAGGCAGTGGCAATCTCACTGATCGACATGGTTGATCGGACTAACAATTCGCAACCCTTTTCCAGCCGGACACGCCGAATCTCTTCCGCAGGAGATCGACCAAGATAGTTTCGAAACTGTATTTCCAGGCATCGGCGCGAGACAGGGATCTCGCGCAAAATATCCTTAACCACGATGTCCTGAAAAGCATGTGCACGAATGAAACGTAAAGCACGAACGACCATCTCGTCGTCAATTGCAAGGATGTCGGTCGATTGGCGTGAAATAACACCCTCAGGAGGAATCATGCGTGGTTCGGGAGATTGCTTCTGTCCTTGTATGAGACTGTCGATCAGAGACATCGCTTCGTAACCGATTCGCTGACCCGCTACAGAGATGCTAGAAAGAGGTGGTGCGCAGACATCACACATTAACTCATCGGTATCTCCGGCTAGGATGGCCACTTGGTCGGGTACACGAATTTGACGCGCATGGCATACTTCGGCAAGTTGCCTGCCCCGCTGCGCATCAACGGTAAAGATGGCTGATGGAAAATGTAGTGAATCTAACCAGCCACTCACCCGGCGTTGTTGTTCCTCCCAACCTATCTTCCGTCCGACACGGTAGCCAGGCTTATATTCTTGACACTCGAAACCTGCCCGCTTAACAGCTGCAATAAACTCGCGTCCTCGCTTGGTTGAATAGTGTCGGCTTGGTGGTGCAAAATAGGCGAATCGTTCAAAGCCGCGATCTCGCAAGTGACTCAGAGCTATTTCTGCCCGCTGAGTATCGTCTGTGATCACGTCATAGATCCCGTCAATTCCCTCGAAGATGGTGTCGATATTCACCGTCGGTACAGATCGCTCTTGTATTTGGTCTAGCTGCTGGTGGCTGCAAATGCGTGCAATAATCGCATCTCCGCCCCACAAATCTGGCAGGGCCGAGCGTTGCTCATGGTCGCGCGGGTCGATGAGCAAGTGCCAATGACCGTGGTGCTGTGCGTAGTCGGCGATGCCTCGGATAACACTACATTCCCAGCTTCCTTCGGTTTCGATTAGCACCGCAACTTGGCGTACAAGAAGACGCTGTGGCATATCATCCCCGTAATTTCAAGGAATGCGTGAAAATAAAGCAGAATTCACCTGAAGCGAGAAAAAGTAGTCGAATTCCCATCTGTATTTGGATGAGAAAGCTCAGAGGCAAAGCACGAATGACGAAACAAGAAATACCGTATTTCATGCAATTACTCGCGGTTCTCACGTGGCGTTTTTTCGGATTTGGGTATTTTGGAATTCGTCATTTGCCAAATGTGTAGCGTCTTTCTAATTCTTCTTGCAACAGCTGAAATTCGTTGACACCCATCAATCCGTTGACACCTGTCTCGTTCATTATATATTAAGGAGTGCGCAATTTCGAGAGGTTTATGCGTTAATTTTGTACTTCTATTTTTTTATCAGTTCAGTATGCTTTTCTACGGTAGGACCCCAGTCGACTTGATACTGATCAGCCACCACTAGATAATCCCTCTTTAGAACAGCAGATTAAGCATATCTTGTCTGCGAAACTAAAAGGTTGCATGCTCTGTAGAGCAATTTTTCTTGTGAAATTGTCTGAGAATTCCAAGGACGCTAAACTTCAAGTCAGCGAGTAAAATACCATGCCAAAAGTTGCCGTCGGAATGATGAGTGGAACTTCTGGTGATGGAGTAGACGCGGCGCTACTCGATACTGACGGTGCGAGCGAAATTTCGTTCCTTGGAGGTTTGACGCTTCCTTACGAAGACAAATTGCGAATGCGCCTCCTGGAAGCTTCGCAGCACGATGTGCCGACGAAAGAACTTCTTCGCCTGGAGAAAGAGGTTTCTGAGCACCACGTACAAGCAGTACGTCAGCTATTCGAGCAGCACCCGAAGATCTCTAAAAAGGTGGAAGTACTCGGCTTTCACGGTCATACGGTTCGCCATTTACCCAACGAAGGTTTGACCATGCAGATTGGTAACCCTTGGCCGTTGGCGAGGGAGTTTGGCTTGCCAGTGGTGTCCGATTTCCGACGTTGCGATATGGCGGCAAATGGTCACGGTGCACCGCTCGTGTCGATGTTTCACAAAGCCCTGTTTGTCGACGAGCCCCACCCAACGCTAGTGCTAAATTTAGGTGGCGTGGCGAATGTTACTTGGCTCGGAAAAAGCGATGAGATCATTGCTGGTGATGCCGGGCCAGGCTGTGGGCTACTAGACGAATGGGCCCAGGCGATGGCCGACTTGCCACACGATCGCGATGGACAACTGTCGTCATCGGGCAATGTTCATTGGGATACCGTTGAATTAGCTCTGAAAGCTCCTTTCTTTGCGCAAGCTTTGCCGAAAGCCGCAGATCGATACGACTTCGATCATGTAGACGTCTCTAGGCTAAGCATCGAGGATGGAGCAGCAACACTTTGTGCAGTAACTGCGGAAGCGATCTTCCGTGCGGTAAAGAAACTTCCCTGTTTGCCAAAAAAAGTGTGGGTAACCGGTGGCGGCGTCCATCATCCGGTCATAATGCAGATGCTATTAGAGCGTTTTGGCGAAATCAGTAATGTCGACCAGCGGGGTCTGAATCCTGATACGCTGGAGGCTGAGTGTTTTGCTTGGTTAGCAGTCCGTCACCAAGAGTGTCTCCCGCTTACCGTGCCCGAAACAACGGGGTGTGAGAGGCCGGTAAGTGGAGGAGTTTCCGCGCGATTTGGTTGAGAAAAAGCAGTATTGAATCGTAGTTTGCGGGCGATATGTGACCCAATCACAGTTCATCCAAACTAATCAAAGGGCTGCGCATGCTATCTTCACACAGCCCGATACCGGTTCTTTAACGAGTTGGACAGATGTTGGCCTTAAGTTCTCGCAGTGCAGACTTTGCAAGAAGCTTTCACGGATAACCGGGCTACTGCACATCACTCCACCGGCCAGTGCCAGGGAAAAATCACTTCCCAGCGAAAGTTTGTTAGCTACAGATTTTACCAGTCCGGCCAAATCGTAGCCTGCTTGCTCGACAATGTGGCAGGCAACGGGGTCCTGTTCTTGTGCCACATCTGTCACCAAATCAGCTAACTCAGCGATGGCTTGGCGAATGTCACCCGCGACAGAAAGAGCAGATAACATTTCCCTTGGTTCTTCAATTCCCAGGCGGTTGCTGATGGCCTGTAACAGCCGTGTTTTAGGAGCACGGTCGTCGACGGACTGTGCAGCGGCTCGCAATGCCGCCTGGCCCAACCCAAATGCGCCTCCTTCGTCTCCGAACCAATACCCCCAGCCGCCTGATACCGCTGTAGCCAATCCAGGATCCTGCCCGAATGCAACAGAACCTGTACCTGCTACTAGGGCAACTCCCAATCCTTCTGCAGTACCAGCCTCCAACACAGCTTTCGCATCGTGAACGATTTTAAGGCGTTTTGTTAAAGATCGCTGTGCAGCCCACGCAGAAACTTGATCTTGAACGTCTGACGATGCTGCACCAGCCAGTGCAAGAACAGCACATTCTACCGAGCGACACTTCAATTGAGCTTCGCCCCAAGCGGCATCGATCGCCGCATCAAGATTCGCCGAAGCTGTTGACTGCCCGACTGCTCGAAAGTTAGACGAGTCGGCTACCCCATGTCCAATGACCTCTGGATCAGCAGAAAAGACGCAGCGAGCTAGCCATGCAACGGTTTTAGTACCGCCACCGTCTACCCCAAGAACTAAGCGATGGTCGTCTGCGATTCTTCCGGAGTGGCGTCGAGAGACCGATGATTCCGTCATGGGTGGTTGTTGTCCAGGGCATTTTTGAGATGTCCGCGCGATGCATGTAGACGTAGTCGGGCTTCTTCTGGAGCCTGATGGAGACGATGTGCGACGATAGCTGTCTTCAACTCTCCATCGCACCGCCTTAGTAGTTTTTCAGCTTGCTTGGGAGAAAGATTTGTTAGTTCGCAAACTATTCCTTTGGCTCGTTCGGCAAGCTTAGAATTCGTTGCCTGTAGGTCGACCATGAGGTTGCTGTAAGTCTTTCCCATCCCCACCATTGCCCCGGTGGAAAGCATATTCAGGACCATCTTTGTAGCGGTGCCAGCTTTCATTCGGGTCGAGCCGCTAATCACTTCTGGACCAACTACGGGAGTAATGCTTAAATCCGCCCGAGCCCTGAGCGAGGCATCACGATTACAACTTAGGCCAATCGTGTAGGCGCCTTGGCTACGTGCATAGTCTAGTGCCCCAAGCACATAGGGGGTTCGTCCGCTAGTAGCGATTCCCACAACTGCATCTTGGCTGCAAAGATCAATTTTCCTCAAATCTTCCACGGCCAATTCTGGAGAATCTTCAGCCCCTTCCACGGCTCGGAGCATTGCGGCGGGGCCACCGGCAATGATGCCAATCACTTGGTTAGGATCGGAGTTAAAAGTCGGTGGACATTCGGCAGCGTCGAGAAGGCCAAGCCGACCCGAAGTTCCAGCACCAATGTATACCAAACGACCTCCGTGGCTGAGCCGATTGGCAATCACTTCAATCGCATTGGCAATTTCCGTTGCCTGTAGTCCCACGCACGCAGCAATTTTTCTGTCTTCGGAGTTAATAAGCTCCACGATCTCTCGAGCGCTTAAACCGTCTAACTCTTCCGAGGCAGGATTTCGAGCTTCAGTTGTTAAGTTTTCCAACATAGTCACCATTCTAATACGCGGTAGAACTTCGACATAGATTCGATGCGCGAAAAAGAGATTTGTTTGCGCTCTGAAGCCTACGGAATTTCATCATCCGAGCATTTTCCGTGTAAAATGTCGGCTCAATCAGACGATTCGCGGTATTTGTCAATTTTTTTACCCTATGCGACAGTAATGACCCCTGCTATTCACCTAATCGACTTTGTGATCGTAATTGGCTATTTAGGCGGCGTCCTGGTGTTCGGCTTATGGGTTGGCCGTGGGCAGAAAAACACGGTTGATTACTTTCTTGGTGCTCGATCGCTGCCTTGGTGGGCGTTATTGCTCTCGATCGTAGCGACTGAGACCAGCACGGTCACTTTTCTCAGTATTCCTGGATTTTCCTTTGCCATAAATGGGGATCTACGCTTTCTGCAAATCACATTTGGGTACATTTTGGGGAGGATCTTGGTTGTCTATCTCTTGTTGCCTCTCTATTTCCGAGGCCAGCCATTCACCTCCTACGAAGTGCTCGAACGTCGCTTTGGGCGAGCGTCGCGGCGTACTACGTCGCTATTGTTTCTTCTCACGCGGAACTTGAGCGATGCACTTCGCCTCTTTTTGTCGGCGTTAGCATTGCAGCAAGCTGTGGGGATCGGTCTCACGAATTGCGTGGTTGGTTTGGGGATCTTTACGATTGCATACACATTTTTTGGCGGCGTAAAGTCTGTTGTCTGGAACGATTGCATTCAGTTCTTTGTTTACATGATCGGCGCCGTGGCGTCCCTTTGTGTATTGATCTCACTTCTGCCTGGAGGGACCGAATAGTTCTGGCAGTTTGCTGAGCAACGCGACAAGTTTCGAATGTTAGATTTTGATACCAGTCTTACTAAGTCGACGATGACCTTTTGGGCAGGGTTAGTAGGAGGGCTATTCTTGACCGCCGCAACCCATGGGACCGATCAATTAATGGTCCAACGCTATCTATCAGCAAAATCGCAACGTGGGGCCAGTTGGGCGGTTGCTCTTAGTGGTGTCGTGGTCTGTTGCCAATTTGCTCTTTTTTTGATCATCGGAGTTGCTTTGGCATGTTTCTACAACGCATTTCCTTCCGCAGGGCAGTTTGGAGAGTCCGATGGCGACCGTGTGTTTGCCTACTTCATCGTGAACAGCTTGCCACACGGCTTGGTCGGCTTAACACTGGCGGCCGTATTTGCCGCTGCAATGTCGACTCTTTCTAGTTCGCTGAACTCGTCTGCCACCGCGTTCGTAAACGACATCTATTTACCACTTAGAAAACGTGAGCTTACGATGGCTGAGCAACTCAGGTTGGGTCGAGTTGCAACGGTCATGTTTGGCGTCTTGCAAATCGGCATTGCATTACTTAGCAACCAATACGGTGCTAATCAGAGTACCGTCGGAAAAGTTCTCGCTATTGCAGGATTTGCTATGGGACCTATGCTTGGGCTCTACTTCTTGGCGGTGCTCACGCGAAGCGTGTCGCAACGTGCTGCGTTGGTTGGATTTCTTTCCGGTCTTGGCGTATTATCATGGGTCGCCTCGACAACGTCGCTCTACTGGGCGTGGTATGCTGTCGTGGGATCGTCCTCGACCCTGATCGTCGGCTGCTTGTTTAGTTGGCTCTTTGAAAAGCACGAGCCTAGTGATGCAATTCTTACTGAGTGACAAACGCGATGAAAACCAATTACAGCTCACTTGTCTTCCAAATAAACACGACCAAACTGTGGCCGCAGCAGGCCCTTTTGGCTCTAATCTTGATGATCATTTTTGCACCCTTTGCTTCAAGCCAGCAGTCGGTAGCGAATCTACCGACAATCGTGCCACAACAGATTGGGCTCGATGGCCAGCACTTGCAACTAATTGACGGTATTGTACAGCAGGAAATCGAGAAAAAGCGACTTCCCGGTTGTGTCGTGGTGATAGGTCGGCGAGGGGCAATCGCATTTGCCAAAGCTTATGGCGATCGACAGATCGAACCAGTGAGAGTGAAGATGACTCTCGACACGGTTTTTGATCTTGCCTCGCTAACCAAACCCATTGCCACAGCGACCAGTATCATGATGCTCGTTGAGCGTGGCGTCGTTAGGCTACGTGATCCTGTCGCCAAATATTTGCCCGAATTTTCCCAAAACGGGAAAGCGAAGATTACAGTCGAACAATTGCTAACTCATCAAGGAGGCTTAATCCCAGACAACCCGCTCTCAGATTACGAGGAGGGGCCCGAGAAAGCTTTTCAGAAAATTTGGCAACTTGAGCCAACCGAGGCATGGGGCAAAAAATTTGTTTATACCGATGTCGGATTCATTGTCTTGGGCGAATTGGTGCACCGTATGACGGGTCAAAGCCTAGCTGAATTCGCTGATGAGAACATTTTTCGTCCCATGGGAATGCTTGAAACAGGCTTTCTCCCAAAAGATGAGTTGGCCCAACGTGCTGCTCCCACCGAACAGCGGAACAATCTTTGGCTTCGAGGCGAAGTACACGATCCGCGGGCAGAACTCTTAGGAGGCATTGCCGGGCACGCGGGTCTGTTTTCCACCGCCAACGATCTTGCCATCTATGCGAACATGTTTTTGGAGAAAGGCACCGTGGGCGATGTGAGTATCCTCAGCCCAGCTACGATTGCGGAAATGGTCCGTCCACGCGATATCGCTGGACAACTGCGAGGATTGGGCTGGGATGTGCTTAGCAAATACTCTAGCAATCGGGGGGAGTTTTTTAGCCACCAAGCTTTTGGGCACGGGGGATTTACCGGTACTGCTTTATGGATAGATCCAGAGTTGAATCTCTTCGTCATCTTCTTGTCCAATCGATTGCATCCCAATGGCAAAGGAAATGTCAACCATTTGGCGGGCCGCATTGGCACAATCGCCTCCTCGGCAATCAAGCAAAAGGGCTTGCTCTCCAACAACGAGTATGACAAGAGGAATGTCTCTTCGGGAGCTGGTTCGCAGGTGCTCTGTGGAATCGATGTACTTCAGCGCGACGATTTTCAGGCCTTGGCAGGTCGGCGCGTTGGCTTAATTACCAACCATACTGGTGTAAACCGACAAGGAGTACTGACAGTCGACCTACTTCATGCGGCGCCCCATGTGACGCTCACGTCGATTTTCAGTCCTGAACATGGGCTGAGGGGCATACTGGACAATCCAAATATTGATCACACGCAGGATGAAGCGACAGGTCTTCCGGTCTTCAGCTTGTATGGCAAATCTCGCCGTCCTGAACTAAGTCAATTGAACAATATTGATACGCTGGTTTTCGATATTCAGGACATTGGTACAAGGTTTTATACCTATGACTCTACCATGGGTTTGGCCATGGAAGTTGCGGCCGAAAAACATCTTCGGTTCATTGTTTTAGATCGCCCCAATCCCCTCGGAGGGACGATTGTAGAAGGGCCTCTGCTCGATGCGGGAAAAGAGTCTTTCGTCGGCTTTCACGCAATTCCCGTTCGACATGGGATGACGGCCGGCGAACTTGCACGCATGTTTCGTGACGAGCGAGGTTGGGAATTGGATCTCCACGTGGTCAAGATAGAAAATTGGCACCGTCCGGACTATTGGGATATGACGGGACTCACTTGGATCAATCCTTCACCCAACATGCGTAGCCTCACCCAGTCGCTGCTGTATCCTGGAATCGGACTATTAGAAACCACGAACCTTTCCGTTGGACGAGGAACCGATTCACCCTTCGAGATAGTAGGTGCTCCCTGGATAGATGGACAAGAGCTAGCCGAGACTCTCAATCGTGCGCTGCTGGATGGAGTCCGCTTTGTTCCAATTCGCTTTACGCCAAAGCAGAGTAAATTCGCAGGCGAACTTTGCGGCGGAATCAACATTATCATTGTGGACCGTGAAAGATTTCGATCAGTACCTGTTGGCTTGGAAATCGCCAACTCTTTACGACGTCTGTACGCAGAGCAGTGGGACATTTCGCGGTTCAACCACCTCTTGGCCAACGATCTGGTATTCGAGAAAATTCGTGAAACAACCGACGTTGTAGAATTGAGGGATTTGATCCAACCTCAAATCGAACAATTCTTAACTCGCCGAAACAGCTATCTTCTTTATCCTTGAGACTCAACTAAGGAGTGAAGACTACTTCGGGTCGAGACCGCAAGGGAATGCAATGCGGCTGAGAGCATCACCACGTTACATGGAAAGTGCCTAACTACATGGCTGCTGAGTTAAACCTCCTATCAAAGCGGCTTGACAGGCCGGCGCTCGCAATGTTCTTAGGCACATTGCTTGCGGCTATTCTGATTAGTTCTTTTGTGGATCCTACATGGATTGTGGACAAAGTTGAAATAAGTGTTGATACGACTGACGCAGGTGAATGTTATATCGACTTTAATGGAAAGAACCGCTTGGTCGGCAAACCAATCCCTATTTCCGAGTCTGTGTTGGACGTAGGTAGCCTACAAAAACTGGCGGCCAAAGGCCTTAGCCCTCAGGTAACAGAAGAATTTGTCTATGTGGACAATGCAACCGAGGGCGGAGAGAAATCAAAGCTATTCTATCGTTTAACGGCCCATCGACATTGGAAGTACTGGTCGTTTCTCCCCGCACTCATTTCGATTGTTTTGTGCTGGGTCACCAAGGAACCAATTACTTCGCTTTTGGCTGGCATTCTAGTGGGAGCGGCCCTGGTCGGGAAAGCGAATGTCTTTGATGAAGTCTTAATACCGTCAATTGGTACTACAACCGCGGCGACGATTTTGATTCTCTATTTATGGCTCCTGGGCGGATTGATGGGTATTTGGGCAAGAACAGGTGCCTCCCGTGCCTTTGCCGATTACATGTCGAGTTATTTTGTCCGTGGTCCCAGGACAGCAAAACTAGTTGCTTGGCTACTTGGAGTCATCTTTTTTCAAGGTGGAACCATTAGTGCGGTGTTGGTAGGAACTACGGTAAAACCTCTAGCCGACGAAGAACGCGTCAGTCACGAAGAGTTGTCGCTCATCGTCGATTCAACGTCCTCGCCGATAGCTGTGTTGCTGGCTTTCAACGCTTGGCCGATTTACGTGCAGAGTTTTCTTATGGTGTCTGGCGTAAGCTACCTAGCTACTGAGAGCGGCAGGGTAGCATTTTTCTTCCGTTGTATCCCCTTTAGTTTCTACGCCATCTTTTCGGTGCTATTCACACTCCTCTTGAGCATTGATAGGTTACCAATGACACCGAGAAAACTGAAAGCAGCACGATCTCGTGCTAGGGAAACGGGTCAGCTCGATGCCCCCGGCTCTGAGCCACTGGCAAGCAGTGATATTGTTGATGTGCCGCTTCCTGCTAGTTATGCCCCACATGTTTGTGATTTTCTAATGCCGTTGTTCACGTTGATTGGGGTCGCCGTTGGAACTTATTTGGCGTACGGCTCGCCCAAAGTACTTTGGGCCTTTGCGGCTGCGTTAATTCTTGCATCCACCATTGCATGGGGCAAAGGAATGAACCTCCAAGAAATTGTTTTAGCAATCGTCCACGGCCAAAAGAGCCTCGTGTTAGGCAGTGTCATTCTGCTGCTGGCAATCACGCTTGGTGATCTTTCGCAAGAGGTAGGAGGCGGACGATATCTTGTTGCATTGTTGGGCGATCTTCAATGGTATTGGGTTTTGCCAGCAGCGTCGTTCTTGATCGCAGTTGTCATCGCATTTTCGACAGGAACAAGTTGGGCAACGTTTGCAATTACGCTGCCTTTGGTGATGCAACTGTCGCATGCGATTTCCGTCAATCACTGCCTTTCGCATCCCGAATTGTTTGTCTCCATTTGTTTTGCCGCCTGCCTGAACGGCGGTGTTTTTGGTGATCAATGCTCGCCGATCTCCGATACCACTATTTTGAGCGCTATGTGTACCGGTTCAGACTTGATGGATCATGTGACCACACAGATTCCTGTGGCCACGATGGCTGCTGGCTTGGCGCTTTTATGCTGGACTACGATCGCGGTGTTAATTGTATGAATTGTGCTTTGTAGAAAACCAACTGCTAGCTCTGGGCTGCTCGCTAGTGTCTGGCTTGAAACCGAAGAGCTGGTAAAAATTGGTAAAAAATCAAATAAAGCTCCATGAAGTTGAGGTGAAGATTCGTATTGCTTGTTAAGAACCCACGCAAAATGGATTTCACACGTTCAATCCTCGAGGAGCCAAGGATGCGACAAGCCTACTCCAATCAGCTGCGGCTGGATACCGTTCCCATTCCCAAAGTCGAACTCAATCTGCAGTGTCGAGATCGAATCGTTCCCGTCCTGCGAGCTCTGCAGCATGTTTTTTCCAACTCCGAATTGACCAACAAGATACTCCGTCTGATCGGCGGTGATGTCAACCAAGACTCACTCACCGACACCGGTCGTGAGGGCATCGATTACTGGCACATCTGTGTGCTGGCTGCCGTTCGGTTTGGTTGCGATTAGTAGGATGAGTTGCGGGTCGTCGATTGAAGTCAAACTCCTGCCGATTGGGTGACTTCGAAACCTAGGTCGCGAATCATGTGGTAGTCGGCCTTGGGCAATTGGCCCTTGGTAGTGAGATAGTCGCCGACGAAGATCGAGTTGGCGGCGTAGAGGCCTAGGGCTTGGAGACTGCGCAGGTGCAGCTCGCGGCCGACGGCGATGCGGATTTCGCGAGCAGGATTTACCAAGCGGAACATAGCCAAAACCTTGAGGCAGTAATTGGGCGTAAGATCTCCCTGGCCCGCCAGCGGAGTGCCCTCGATCGGGTTGAGGAAATTTACAGGGATCGATTCGACTCGAAGTTCGCGTAGTTGGATTGCCATGTCGACTACGTCGCGTGGCCGCTCGCCCATGCCGACGATACCGCCAGAACAAAGCTCCATGCCTGCGTCGCGGACGGCGTGTAGCGTATCGACCCGATCTTGGTAGGTGTGGGTCGAGCAAATTTCGCTATAAAATTCTTCTCCCGAGTTGAGGTTGTGGTTCACTCGATTGACGCCGCAGGCTGCGAGTCGGTCGGCTTGGTCGGGCGTAAGCAAGCCAAGGCAGGCGCAGACGTCGAGATCGTATTGTTTTTTGATTTGGGGAACAATCGCTTCAACGGCTGCCATTTCGCGTTCGTTCGGGCCGCGCGCCGAGATGACGATACAATAGGTCTTGGCACCACGCTGGGCTGCGGCCTTGGCACCGGCTAAAAGTTCGTCTCGCTGAAGCAGGTTGTACTTAGGAATTTCGGCCGTCGAAGTTTTCGACTGCGAGCAATAACTGCAATCCTCAGGGCAGAGGCCACTCTTGGCGTTCATCAAAAAGTAGAGCTGCACAGTGCGGCCGAAATAATGATGGCGTACTCGAAAAGCAGCCTGGAGCAGAGCGAGGACTTCCAGGTCGGGAGCGGCGAGGATTTGCATCGCCTCGTCAGCCGAGAGCTCGTCGCCCCCAAGCACGCGCGTGGCCATGCTTTGCCAGGGGCTCTCAGGAGAGATCGGCGAGGTTTCGTTGGGGAAGTCTTCGGTGGAAGAAGAGTTTTTCATGGCGAACTATCTGTGAGACGTTGTTTTCGCAGGGAAGGGTTAAGGCGAGCGGCTGATGAAAACTAACCAATCGGAACCCGACGCGTCAGCGAGGGATGCAGCGGAGACCGGCTTATCTCTCGCTTACGCGTCGGATTATGAAGGTAATTCCTCTCTGCCGCTCGCCTAAGCAGTGGTTGTTAGATAGATTTTATCAGTACCGTAGTATCTTCACTCAGGCTAACGACGCAAGGTGGCTGGCTGAGGGGGGTGCTTTGGCAGTCTCGCTTGGCAAAGCCGGGAGTAGCCGTCAGAATGGATTTCTGTAGGGAGTTTGTCATCACCCTCGGATTCAAGTTGGCACTACGGTATGGGTTATCACCTCGTTCGATACAGTCTGTTAGGTCAGGTGGGGCGGTTTGTCTCGGCCGACTCGACGTGCTACGCGAGAAACACGCGGGTGATCGTGCGTAGTGTGCGTGGCCTAGAAATTGGCGAAGTGTTGGCCCAGCCCTCACAGGCAGAGACCGCGGCAGATACTGTTGCAGATACTCAGGGACAGATTTTGCGGCGGATGACGGTCGAAGACGAGCTGCTAGAAGCTCGTCTCGAGAAACATCGCCACGAGGCCTTCGAGGCGTGTTCGGCAATTTTGAACGAACACGGGGTGCCAGCCTCTTTGGTCGATGTCGAGCATCTTTTTGATGGCAAAGGGCTGTTCTTTTACTTCTTGGGCGAAGTGCCGGTGGAAGTCGAATCGCTCACGCAGCAATTGGCTGAGACCTATCAAACGACGGTTGCGTTCCGGCAGTTTTCCAAAACGCTCGAAGAAGGCTGTGGCCCGGGATGCGGTACCGAGGAAGCGAAAGGGCAGGGGGGGTGCGACGATTGCACCTCGTGTGCGGTGGCGGTTGCTTGTGGAACCCAAAAGAAAACGTGACCGACGCCAAGGGTTACAACGCCAAGGGGTTGCAACCCCTTGGCTTTAGCATCCTCTCTAGGCACCGCCCAGCGAGGCCAAAAATTCGCTCATTTCTCCTGCAGCATGTGAGTCGCCTTGGGTGCGAGCTTGCTCGATGCCGTCGCGGAGAAGGGCTCTCGACTGGTCGGTTCGCTCTAAACGGGCCAGTTGCTGAGCCGCCATAAAAAACGCGGGTACGTAGGGCGGGTCGTCGGATGAAAGCTCGCCGAATTTTTCCAGGCTCGCATCGTGCTCGCCCTCTTTGTCCAACTCCATTGCCAAACTGTAGCGCAAAAATGTGTCGGTTGGATCGTCGGCCAACATTGCTTCAATCTTCTCGCGTCGAGTTGCCATTCTGCTCTTTCAAAGTTCGCCGGTGATTTTGATTAACGCGCCTTGCGATTCACTGTCGCTTGCGCCAAATGCGGTTACGTAGAGGATGCCTGCAGGGGTGAAGGCCAAAGCCGTAGGCCTGGGAATCGCTGCGACCTTGACGGCTTGACACGTTTGTTGGCCGGCGAGGTAGGCGTCGTCGAGTCGGTAGATACCGCCAGATTGCTCTTCATTTTTCGCAAAGTCTGCTGCGTACAATTGGCCCGTCGGACTGTAGGCCAAGGCGGAAATGTCGTGGAGTCCTGTTTCCAGGCTCATCACCAACGAAGCGTCCGCCGATCGATAAAACGCCAGCGTACTATCGCGTGGCGTCTCAAAATTTCCACGGTACGCCACAACTAAAAAGGGCGGCCGTGGACTGGGGTTGATGGCAAGCCCTGTGGGAACTCCGAGACTGGCGGACTGTTCTGGAGTCACGAGCGGCTGGAGATAAGCGAGGCGATTGGCTTCGATCCCCGACTTGAGAATCCAGCCTTCGCTTGCACCAGCCCAGGTGCTGAAAAGGGCAGACTCAGTTTTTGCAACTCCAAAGAAAACCCGTTTGCTGTTGGTCAAGCTATCTCCTGCGTGAATCGGACCGGCAGCATGATCAGGCTTCGCGGCGTCGACTGCGGAACTGTCGTCGGGAAGAAGGTAGACGCTGAGCAAGCCCGGAGTAGATTGCTGTCCGCCGCCGCAAACAACCAGCTTAGTACGAGTAAGAAAGGCCAACGCTGTGGGCCCCAGTTGCAGAGCAGGTTCTTCCCCGTAGGATATTTGCGAGAAGCCGGCGATTGCTTCGCTTGTTTCTCGCGGCATGTCGGTAGCAATTCGCAGGACTCGCCCGGCACCGCTCTCGGAAATAAATAGCTCGTGTGGTTCCGCTTGGTTGCTTCCTAGTCGCAGAGCTAAGCCTGCCGGATGGTTCAAGCTGTCGAGAACCGATTCAACAGAAAAATTATCAGACTCGTCGCCAAGCGGAGCAAAACTGGCTGGTGCATCTTGGGCGGCCGCTTGCAGCGGCGCAGAACACATGCTGACAAGGATCGCTGCGGCAACAATTCGCATCACGTCTACGTCCCTCCCATGATACCGTGCGCGGCTTCGTAGGCCGACAGTTTGTCTTCGTACTCCAGCGTCATGCCGATGTCGTCTAAGCCTTTGAGCAAACAATTTCGTCGGAAAGGATCGACTTCGATGGTAGTCGAAAAGCCGTGCTCGTCGCTTAGCATACATGACTCAAGGTCTGCAGTAAGCTGGTAGCCCGCGTGCTTGGCAGCTCGCGAGAAAAGGTCTTCGACCGTCTCTTCAGAGAGACGAATCGGCAACATGCTGTTCTTAAAACAGTTGTTATAAAAGATATCTGCAAAGCTCGGGGCGATGATCACGCGAAAGCCGTAGTCTTCCAGTGCCCAAGGCGCATGCTCTCGGCTGGAACCACAACCGAAGTTTCGCCGAGCCAACAACACGCTAGCCCCCTTGGCCTCCGGACGGTTGAGCTCAAAATCGGGGTTCGGCGAACCATCGTCGAGCTGCGCCCAATCCCAAAACAAGAATTCGCCAAAACCGGTGCGCTCGATACGCTTGAGGAATTGCTTGGGAATGATTTGGTCGGTATCGACATTCGCTCGGTCCATCGCAACGACGAGGCCGGTGTGTTTGGTAAAACGCTTCATCTGCCTGTTACTCCCAATCTCGGATATCGACAAAGTGCCCCGCCACGGCAGCCGCGGCAGCCATCGCGGGCGAGACGAGGTGGGTTCGCCCGCCTTTGCCTTGGCGGCCTTCAAAATTTCGGTTTGAAGTCGACGCACACCGCTCGCCCGGAGCGAGCTTGTCGTGATTCATTGCCAGGCACATGCTGCAACCTGCCTCGCGTCATTCGAAGCCAGCTTCCTTAAACACCCGATCAAGCCCTTCTGCTTCGGCCTGCTGTTTTACTTGGCCACTGCCCGGCACGACCATCGCGTTGACATGGTCAGATACCCGCTTGCCCTTGGCAGCCTTAGCCGCTTCGCGAAGGTCTTCGATGCGGCCATTGGTGCAAGATCCGATAAACACCCGATCGATCTGCAAATCAGCGACAGCTTCTCCGCCCTGAAGGCCCATGTAGTCGAGAGCGCCGGCAGCAGTTTTTTGGTCTGTAGGGTCCGCGAAATCGCTAGGCTTTGGCACGTGGCCATCTGCCGGCACCACGAGTCCTGGATTGGTTCCCCAAGTAACTTGCGGGGCAATGTCGGCCGCCCGGAACTGCAGCGACTTGTCGTAGCGAGCGCCAGCGTCGGTGGGCAGTTGTTTCCAACGCTCGACTGCGGTGTCAAAATCTTTGGGGGCGAATTCACGACCTCGCAGATATTCATAAGTCGTCTCGTCGGGAGCAATCATGCCTGCCCGCGCGCCGCCTTCGATGGTCATATTACAAACCGTCATCCGGTTTTCCATGCTGAGCGCGCGAATCGTTTCGCCGGTGTACTCGATGCAGTAGCCGGTGCCGCCGTCGGTCGTGATTTGGCCGATCAGATAAAGCACCAAGTCTTTGGCTGTGACGCTTTCGTGCAGACGGCCGTCAACTCGTAATTCGAGCGTCTTGGGAAGGCTTTGCAGCAAAGTTTGCGTGGCAAGCACATGCTCAACTTCGCTGGTGCCGATGCCGAATGCTAAAGCGCCAAATGCGCCGTGCGTCGAGGTATGGCTATCGCCACAAACGATCGTCATGCCCGGCTGCGTGTAGCCCAACTCGGGACCGATAACATGGACGATGCCCTGCTTGGGGTCGTTCAGGTCGTAGTGCTTGATACCAAACTCTTGGCAATTGTTGCGAAGCGTATCGATTTGCTTCTTCGAGATTTCGTCAAGGATCGGCAAGCTACGATTGGTCGTCGGCACATTATGGTCGGCCGTCGCGATGGTTCGCTCCGTCCGTCGAACGGTACGGCCAGCAAGCCGCAGTCCTTCGAAGGCCTGAGCGCTGGTGACTTCATGAACTAATTGCAAATCGACATAGAGAATCGACTGTCGACCCTCTTCGGCGTGGACGACATGGTCGTCCCAGATTTTCTGAAAAAGGGTACGAGGGTGTGCAGCGGTATTGGCCATGCTCAGATAGAGGGAAAAATAGGTCGCTAGGTTCGTGAAAAATCGGACCTTTTATTGTACGCTTTCGAGGGCAGGCTCGAAAGTGGCCCCGTCAGAATTCGGATGGCACCGACACTTGTCCGAAAATCGCTCTGCAATTCATTAGACAAGGTTCGGACATGTGTCGGTGTCGCTTGCAATAAGAGGCTAACCGGACGTAAACGGGTTATCCTCCTGCGCTGCGCACACCGACAATCGTTCGAATAAGTTTTACTCTGTGGCAAGATCAACTCCGAACGACTGTCGGTGCTACGTGCTTTCCCCTTTCCGCTTTCCCCTTTGGAATCACATCGCCGCCTTTTCCATTACCGCCTCGGCCAACGCTTTTCGTTTAGGACAACCGTATTCGTTCCACCACTGGGCAGCCATCGTGCTCGACCAGGGCTGGACAGTGTGAATCCGCCGCAGCATCTCCCCAAGCGTTGCGGCATCCTGAAATCGATCTTCGGGTTGTTTTTCTAAACAACGGAGAATGATTTCTTCGAGTTCTTCGGGGATCTCGGCGATAATTTCTCGCAGCGGCTGGGGCGTTTCCGACGCATGGGCGACCATCACTTTGATTGGCTGAGGGTAATCAAAGGGCGGCCGACCGGTGGCCATGAAATACATGACGGCTCCGAGCGAGTAGATGTCGCTACGCTCATCCACTTGATTGCTACCGGTGGCTTGTTCGGGTGACATGAACAGCGGCGACCCTGTAATGGCGCCTTCTTGGGTGAGCCCCGCATCTTGCACGTCGGTCATCGGCTTGGCCAGGCCGAAGTCGAGCAGCTTGGCCACGTCGAACTGTCCGCCTCGGTTGGCACAGAAGATATTTGCCGGCTTGATATCTCGGTGCACTAGCCCATGGTCGTGTGCCTCGGCCAGGGCATCGCATACTTGGCTCATAAGATGTGTGATTCTTGCTGCCGGCAGTGGGCCATGGCCTGCGACGAGTTCGCCCAGATTTTGGCCCGGCAGATATTCCATGACATAATAAAAGGTGCCATCGTCGGTGCGGCCATAATCATAAATGTCGATCGAATTCCAATGCGAAAGCTTGGCGGTAGCGCGGACCTCGCGTTCAAAGCGAGCGATGACCTGCGGATTGCCGGCCTTTTCGGGGCGGATGATCTTGATCGCACAAGGGCGTTTCATCATCTGGTGCTCGGCCAAATAGACTTCGCCCATGCCGCCGCTGCCAAGCTTCTGTCGTAGACGGTATTGGCCGAGCTGTTTGGCATCGAAGGCTTCTTTTCGCAGCGAGCCAATCGACTTGACGCCGACGATCGCGGTTAGCACCGCCAGAGCCATCACCATGAACTGTTCGATAAAAGTGCCCCCAAATTCTGCGGTCTGTAGGAGCGTTCCCACTTCGGGCGAGCGGTACCAGGCGACCAGCCAGACCGTAGTCGGCGCAAGTCCGAGCAAGCTTAACACGACGGCAGCCCGTTGCCAGGAATTCGGAATGAACAGCGCATAGCAAAAGATCAGCAGGATCCAGGCACCGACAATGTTTGGCAAGTGCGCATGTCCATGGCCTAGTGCCGCGCAATGGATGAGCCTGTGGTAATCAAGCAACAGAAAAAAAGCGGCCGGCCCGCCAACGATCAACAGCTCCGAGAATCGCAAATGCTGTTCAAAGATGTCGCAATGAGAACAGAGTCGCTGAGCTACCAGTGCTAGCACGAGCGTCACCGCAATATGGCCATAGAACACTGACGGATGCAGAGCCATGGCGTGGTCTTGGAAAGACCATAGCGACCGGACTAAGAAGACAGCAAACAACAGGAACAACATGATTGCTAGCAGTCGCAGTCGATCTCGCAATAAACCCCGTGTTTCGTGGCTTAATTGCGGCGAGCTTCCTTCGACGAGCGCTACCTGCCGGCGCGCTGAAGCTCGATTGTGAACCGTCTCAGAGCCAAACGAATCCAGCATGGAGTTGGTCGAATCGACCGTCTCGTCGAGGCCTGTATCCATTTTGTTCTCAACCACTTTTTGGTTCTCCAAGAAGAGTTTTCCAAGAAACAGCCCCCTGTCAAATTTGGCTGCTAGACATAAAAGTTATAGCAGGGGATATTGCTTCTTCACAGCTGCTTCATCGCAAGGAGTTTAAGGTGTGTGAATAAGGCAAATGACGAATTCCAAAATACCCAAATCCGAAAAAACGCAACGTGAGAACCGCGAGTAATTGCATGAAATACGGTATTTCTTGTTTCGTCATTGGGTCATTTTTCGATGTGTTGGGCGTCATTCGTGCTTTGCCTAAGTGCATGAGCTATCGTTGCACGCACGCTACGCGTTAGTTGCTTCGGTAGAACCATTGTGGACAACAAACGTATCCAGGGATAGATGTGGCAATCGGACAACAGCATGTTGTCAAAGATCATCGCGGGTGGTGGCATAGTGGACGGCCGTCAACACGCTCTAGGGAAAGGGCCTCAAACCGCAACAATTGAGTGAGATTTATCTGCTTCAACCCAGAAAAGCTTTCGACCTGTCTAGAGATTTTGAACTAGGCTTTCAGTGGATCGGTTGTGGCGCGATTTCGTCAGAAAAAGCCTACATGCCGGGACACAAGCTTTTCTCGACTTGGCCCTGAAGACCCTTTTGGGCTCCCCCTTTTGGCCTTGTCACCCACTCATCTCACTCAAACTAATGAAGTTCGCTCTCGGGACGCCGCTGCTTGCGGAGGTTTCCTAACCCAAGCGAACTGCGGTTGCCGCTAAGGGGATGCCGATGCCATCGGACACGAAATGGAATTTCGATTGGTCTGGACGAATGGAACAACTGGAGGAACGGCTGGCCATGTCTGCCGACCCTCTGGGTGGACCGCTTGGTGGCTCGATCGAGCACCATGCAATCCTCGATGCCCCCCCCGCGCTGGATCACCACACCGAGTCGTCTCCCGACTTTTGGATCGATTCGTCTAATCAGTCCGCTTTGGACGACCATCTTCGGCAGATTGATCAGGCACTCGCAGAAGCACACGGCCAGACGGGCCTACTCAATGCCCGCGCAAACTATGGTTTCACCGGTGTCGGCCAAACGGTGGCAGTGATCGACAGCGGTATCGCCTACGATCACTTTGCACTCGGCGGAGGCTTTGGCTCGAATTACCGCGTTGTCGGCGGCTGGGACTTCACGGGCGAGAACGACGCCGATCCTTACGATGACGGCCCCTCGGGTTCTCATGGAACCCATGTGGCTGGAATCGTGGGCGGCGATTCGGGCAACGACACCGGAGTTGCACCGGGGGTTGACCTCGTAGCACTTCGCGTGTTTGATGACGCCGGTGCTGGTTACTTTTCTTGGGTCGAGAATGCCCTCGACTGGGTGCATACCAATCGAAACAATTTTGAAAATCCCATCACGGCAATCAATCTATCGCTGGGCGTGGCAAGCTGGAATGCAGAGACCGTCCCCAGTTGGGCAAACTTGGAAGACGAGTTCGCTCAGCTCGAAGCCGATGGCATCTTCATCGCGGTCTCGGCGGGCAATAGTTATTCGAGCTTCAACACAACCGGCCTAAGCTATCCGGCCGCTAGTTCGTATGTCATTCCCGTCATGTCGACCGATGACAGTGGGCTGATGAGTTATTTTAGCCAGCGCAGCTCCAGGGCGATTGCTGCCCCTGGACGCTGGATTACTAGTACCGTTCCAGACTACGCTGGGAACAACAATGGCGTAACAGACGACTACGCAACTTTTTCTGGCACAAGCATGGCTGCCCCCTACGTCGCAGGCGCGAGCGTGATTATCCGCGAAGCGATGCAATTCGTTGGCTATACGAACATCACGCAGGATATGATTTACGATCACATGATGGCCACGGCCGATTCGTTCTTCGACTCGGCGACGAACCAATCTTATAGCCGTCTGAATGTGCAAGCTGCCATCGACGCCTTGATGCCGGCAGATGACTTTGGATCGACGATTGCCTCTGCCTATAGCCTGGGAACCGTCAGCGGTCCCATGGCGATGAGCGGAGCCATCGCAACGCTGAGCGACATTGACTATTTTTCGTTCACTGCTGCTAATACAGGTACGGTCACCTTTGCGGCAACTAATACGACCAATGATTTGGCCGCGTCGTGGATAGTCGCAGGATCGCAAAGCCTGGGCGCTCTTGCAGTTTCAGGCGACAGCGTGACGGTCGACGTGGTAGCAGGACAAAACTACACTGTTGGTTTTGGGTCTGGCGATGGCCTGGGCTACTACGATTTTGATGTGACCGCGGAGTCGACTTTCTCGTTCACCGATTGGGGCGACGTCTCGTTTACCCAGTTGCAAGGAGTCTCTGCAACGAATGACACTTGGTATCGCGTTGCCGCAACGAGCGCGGGTTATTTGTCAGTCGATACCAGCTTCGATGGCGCAGCAGGTCAGGTTAGCCTTGAGTTCTACGACTCAAACTTGCAGCTTGTCGATACGGGGAATGCGGTTAATGGCACATCACGCGTTGACGCCTACGTTTCCGCAGGAGACGAGCTTTACGTCAAAGTAATCGGTACGAACAGCGACGTTGATTTTCGCTTGACCAATTTGGTTTCGCTCAATGGCACGACGGTGAATGTTGCAGGCACTGCGGGGGATGATGTTTTCTCGTTTAGCGCCGGCTCGAACCACGTCGTTAAAGTCAACGGTGTAGAATACAATTTTGCGTCGATCGCGATTACTGCCGTGGACTTCAATGGCGGATCTGGCAGCGATAGTATTGTTGTTTACGGTTCGTCTGAAAACGAGGTCGCGTTGATGGGCCTTCACAGCGCGCGGCTTACTTCGGCGACCTACACCGTAGCGGCATCGAAGATCGAAAATATCGTATTGGTCGGCGGCGGAGGACAAGACACCGCTTACCTTTACGGATCAGTTGGCGACGATACCTACCGAACCTACGGAGACCGGGCCGTGATGTCGGGCGAGGGCTACTACAATCGAGCCTCGCACTTCGATGCGACCTACGGGTTTGCGAACAGTGTGGGCGACGTAGCTTTCATGTACGGTTCGAACAACAACGACACTTACCGAACCTATGACGACCGTGTGGTAATGTCTGGGAATGGGTACTATAACCGTGCGATCGGATTTGAAAACAGCTATGGATACGCCGATAGCCCTGCCGATGTGGCATGGATGTACGGATCGTCGGGGGCTGATACCTATCGTACCTACGGCGACCGCGTCGTGATGTCGGGCGACGGGTACTACAACCGTGCAACTGGTTTTGCCACGACCTGGGGCTACTCCAACAGTTCTGACGATGTGGCCCAGATGTATGGCTCCGCAGGCAGTGATCAATACCGTGCCTCCAGTACTCATGCAGTGATGTCAGGTACTGGCTTCTATAATGCGACTGCCGGATTTCAACAAACCTATGCTTATGCAGACAGTCCCGGAGACCAAGCTTGGATGTATGGTTCCGATGGCGACGATACCTTTCGAACGTACGACGACCGGGTCGTGATGTCGGGTGTGGGGTACTACAATCGTGCCACAGGCTTCGATTTTACTTATGGATATGCCAATAGCGCTGGCGACACGGCGTGGATGTATGGCTCGGTCGGCGATGATACTTATCGCACCTACGATAACCGTGTTGTGATGTCAGGCCAGGGGTACTACAACCGCGCCACGGGCTTCAGCAATACTTACGGATATGCCAACAGCGCCGGCGACATCGCCTGGATGTACGACTCGATTAGTGATGACACGTATCGCGCTTACGAGGACCGCGCCATCATGTCCGGCACCGGATATTATAATCGTGCTACTGGATTCAGTTCTGCAATTGGCATTTCAACCGGCGGCTCCGATTCGGCCTGGTTGCATGACGGCACGGGAGATGATTCCGCTGTGTTTCGTACCTGGGGTGCCTACCTGGAGCTTACTTCAGGAGTGCGATTCGACGCACAGGGATTTGACACCATACTTGCCTATGGGGTCAACGGGGGCACCAACACGGTCGACGAAGAAGCCGTCGACTATTACTTCGAAAAAATTGGCGATTGGGCCTGAGCCAGGGATCCATTGCGAAAGCCCTTTGACCTTTCCCTTACGCAGCAAGTTTTTTGCGTTTTCCGACGTTATCTGTTTTGCCTTTTGAGGCGAGCATCTTGGTAAGCAGAGCGTCGAAGAATTCTCTGCGGCGACCGAATCTAAACTCTTGATCGATGCGCTCGGCCGCACGCTTGCCCAAGGCTACTGCATCGTGCTGGTTCGTCAAAACGGTCTTCAATGTCTGAGCAATCGCCTCAGGAGTTTCGTCGTCAACATAGTAACCACATTCGCCTACGACCTCAGGAATCGCCGTTTTCCGATTGACGACCACCGGAGCCCCACAAGCCATCGCCTCGGCAATGGCCAGGCCAAACCCTTCGTGTCGTGAGCACTGGTAATATGCCCCGCAATTTTGCATGTAGTGGATCTTCTCGCTCTTGGATATCTTGCCGAGGAACCGAACGCGGTCTGTAATTCCGAGTTCCTCACAGCGTTGTTCCATCATCGCTTGCCCGTCCACTGGTTCTCCAGCAAGGACCAACGTTGCTTCGGGCAATTCAGCGCGGACAATATTAAAAGCTTCGATCAATTCAATTTGCATTTTCCGTCGCACATTGGCAGCCTTCTTCCAAGCGACGTTGAAGATTACGTTTTGCATGGCCCGCTTATTTTCGCTAGTCGCAGGACGATACTCGTTCAAAACAATGTGCGGACAAAGTAGTGCATTTCGAAGAGGCATAAGTTGGGTTAGCCGATCGATCATATACTTGCTAACGAAGACACTCTGGTCGGCGAACCGCATGCCGTTTCGAACAAGTAAGCGGAATAGCCAAGAGCGTTTTTCGTAGATATCCGGCTCGAGTGACCCGGTGACGCAAATCGGAAGTCCACGCATTTTCAGGATCGGCCCAACAAGCCACAACCAGTTCCACCACCAGAGGAACACAAGATCTGTCTTTGCGGATACTTCGCGTAAGGAGGTCGCTATGTCGACTTCGTATCCGAGCGATTTCAAAATCTCGATATCTTGCCGATAGAATTCTGTTGTCATCAGGCGACTACGATCAAGTCGGTATGCGAGGAAAGTGATATGCATTGTTTTTTATCCTGCAGTATCGTGAACGTCTACAATGAAAGTTAGGATCAAGCCACGCAGGCTTTACTGTGTTGCGCGTAGGCGGCCGTGATTGGGCCTGAGATGTCTCTTGAAAGGATGCGTTGAAGTCGACTTGCGCCGTGGTATTTCACGACCGAATAGCCGGCAGAATCCATACGAAGCTCCCATCGTGAGGAAGAACATGACAAACAAAAAGAACATCTCATAAGGTTCACCTCTGTGAATCAGCACCAAGAAGCGTCCACTCATTGGGCCGATCCATAAGAACATAAGGAGAGAACTCTGCATGCGCTGCAGCAGCCAGCAATAGAGCATCCCGTGTAAGCAAAGCACCGGCAAACCATACCATCCCCAAAAGTTGATATAGACGTCTCCCAAGATCGAGGGAGGGACGGTGACTTGTAGTTGTTCGGGTCGCCCATGCACAACGAGGCCGAATAGAATATTTGTATCTGGTGGTTTCAGGTCGGGGAAGCGAGATTCCTGTAAGTAAAAAACCAGCATACGCCGATAGGTTGCTGCGTTGAGATAAGGGTGGAGTTCCGGGAAAGTTGCAACTGCGCCGACGAGATTAGAGCTATAGCTGAGAGGGTCGCGATCCCACATGCCACTGTAGGTTGCCGACGAGAGGAGGATACCGATTCCGTCGGAAAAACCTACGGAATCGCGCTGTCGCAGCTCGAATAGCGCAATCGCCAAGGCGAGAGAAATGGCTCCAACCAGTGTGGCATACCCCACTCTTTTTGGGGAAATCTTAAAGCGAACACTGCCTGCAACAAGTAGTGTGACAATTAGCGCCAACGGAATTGATCGTGTTCCTTTCGCGAATACGAAGAAAAACAACAGACTTGCAGTGGGGATGTAGGCAAGTGTCAGGAGTTGGTAACGCCGATTTAAGAAGACTCCGATAAACGCGGGAGCATAAACAAAACTTGTGAGATGAACTGCCAGAACGGCAAGGAAACCCTGATTGTTGAATCGATGGGCGAAACGCCCTGATTGCAGAAGGTCTGTTATTGAGATGCCTTTGGCATACATCATCAGCAACTGGCCAGCCGCGGTAATTGCAATCGAGAGCCAAAAGAGTCTCGTCAACAGCCGTTGAGTGCGCGGGTTACTAATTTGCTCCAGCAGTATGCGCCTTTGCTGAGCAAGTTGCGATAATGGACGTCTGAGTAATGCGAAGCCAGCAATTAGGCATAATAGCCCTGCCAGAGAATAGGCAGCCGCCTCGGTGCGGGCTGAGAGACCGAATTCGTTTGCATAAGAATCCGATGACTGCATAATCGGCGCGATGCCGAAGATTAATCCAAAGGAACTAAAAAAAACAAACTCGCCGAAGCGGTAATTCAGGTGATCGACGAGATTCCAAACGATCACGAGACAGATGAGGGCAACAGACGCACTGACTACGATGAGCATTTTTTTCTCGGAATCTTGACGGTTCTCGTCGCGTCCGCTCTTAGCGATTAGGCAGCCAGGGCAGCAGAGTTCGCAGCCGGCTTCTTGAAGTAAAGTGAAACTCCCAGATAGCCACCGTGGTCGGTAAACTGGGTGTTAAAGTCACTGACTCCCGACTGCTGGAGTAACTGGAACACTTGGTTCAGGTCATAATCATTCATCTGCATCATGGGCGATCGGAACGGCCGACCGCGCAGAACGTTGATAACGTTGTGTGCCAACGGAACCCACTTTTTAATCCATGAAATCAAACGGATTCCCCGTTGAGACTTTCCATAGGTCAGGTGAATAACCCCTACCCCCTCGTCGGTCAAACACTCCATCAAATTTGCGATGACCGAGAACCCACTATTCGGGGAGATGTGCTGTAAGACAATGAACGTGTGGACGAGGTCAAAGCGTTCGGTCGAGTTGGCCATCCATGCCTCGCTCTCAACAAACTTGGCGTTCGTGACACCTTGAAACTCGCAATTTTTCCTTGCCTCAGACAACATCGAAGGTGAAATATCAACTCCAAGGACATTCTCCGCATGCGCCGCCAAAGGCAGGGTCAGTCGTCCCACACCGCAACCAAAATCTAGGACGTTGCGAAAACGACGTGGAGCGTCGACGCGTTCGCTTGCCATGGCAAGCATCTGATCAACGTACTCCTCGCCCGACTGAAAGAACGCTTCCAGGTCCTTTTCGGTGATCGCCTCTTGCCGGAAGCGGGGTTGCGAAAGGACTACGAAATACGGATCCTCTTCTCCAAATTTACGCCAAGCTCGATTGGTGCTGCTGGGGGTCATCGTCTCCACTATTCCGTGATGTTACAAGCGATACAGGGTATAGCCATCCTCTCGCTCTTCGAGAATTTGCGAGTACCCCAGTAAATTATTCGGCGTGGTTGCGTCTCCTAGGCCACAGTCGCGAAAGCGATTGGTTTACCAGTGAGCGATCATTGGCATCAAAAACAACGTGCCATCCGCCCCACGCTCCGATTGCAACAAGGGCCAACGTGGCGAGAGGCTTTGTCGCCAGCGTCAAAGACGATGTGGCGGTGGCAACGAAAGCCAAGGCGAGCAATGCATATACCAATGGACGGGCGAGAAATTGCACTGAATACACTCGCAAGTCAATCTCTAAGGCGGATCGGACTAGACACGGGACGCCGAATCCCGTCAAGACCGATGCGGCGAATGCCCCGGCAGCGATGCCAACGATCGGATCGGTGAACCAATTGGCAAACACTACTGCTAGCACTGCGGTCGACACTGCCTTGGCTAACAAGAGCAGTGACAAGCTACGTTGGCGATTCATAGCGATCAGAAAAAAAATCGGCGTGCAAAACAGCGAATCGATGAGAAATGTCCCTGCGATCAATGCAAGGACGCCATTTCCAGGATAACTGTCGGCTCCCAGCCAAGTCTCTACGAGCAACTCAGCAAAAGGTGCGAACACCGCGATTATAAGCGAGGCCAAAAGAGTCGTTCCTTTGGTAAACAGCTTTGCGGCAGATACCAATCGGGCTGCGTCACCGCTTGACGACCACCTCACAACATAGGGTTGGACGGCACGAGGCAACGCGGTGATGAAAGAATATGCTGCAACCCGAAATATACTAGTCAGTAGGAAGAAAGACGGGGCAGCAGCCAACGAGGCGAAGCGAGGAACAAGCAGCGTTGCAAGGCTACGGTCTAACACACCTGCTGCGCTAATCAAGAAGAAGAAACTGGAGTTCGTTGCAAGCGGGCGCAATAACGGCAGGCGAAATCGAGATAAACGCAAACGGGCCCAATCGCCGCACCGCACTGTCGAGAGGCTGATGGCAAAGGTCGACAAGAGCAGCGTTACGTTCACAACAATGGTAATGCCCATCAGCCCGGCGCCAGCTAGCAAAGCAATCGCCGTAGCTGCTAAGGTAAGGAGTGTCCCCCCGATTTCCCAGCCTGTTCGCAGTGGCAGTTTGCAGATTCCGATCAACAGACCTGGGAAAACTAGCATGGGGATACGTGCCAATGCCAACACCGTGGACAATACGAGACACAATTTGAGTAACGGCTCAAAGTGGGCATCCGCTTCGGAAAGCAGGAGGTCGGCCAGGGGGAGCGTCAGGATGAGCGTTACCGCGACGAACCCCACAGGCAAAACAATCATCCAGTAGAGTACGTGGGCGGTGGTCATGATTTCGCCGATGCGTTTCCGCCGGCCGAGCGTGTACGCTTGCCCGATTTTGTTTACTACCGTCTGGCCGAGCCCCGAGTCAGACAGGCTGAAATACATCGTGACGGTGCTGATCGTGATCCACAGCCCGTATTGTTGCTTCCCGAGCATCGCGACCATCAGTGGCATAATGATCAGTGCTGCACAGGCGCGGAGACCCGTGTTCGCGATGATCAACAGATTGGCGGCCAATGCGCCATGGACGGCAGAATTTAGATGCCCTGTAGATTTACAAGAATCAGCTGACTCCCATGTCTCGTCTCCGGGCTCAGATCTCCAAAATGGGGGTGAGGTGCGTCGACGTAGTGGTGTGACAATTGACATCGAGGATCTCGCACGACAGGCAGAATTTAGGTTCAATATCGAGATGAAACGTTAGGCAACAAACCTGTCGGGTGTGTTCCGCAGCAGTGCCGTTGCGGTGGCGATTGCAATAGTTTCATTCACGACGGTGGCTAACCTATCGAATTCGGCTGGCGAAAGTGTGGGATGCACCAAAAACATGAGGCTAGTTTCGCCAAGCTGCTTTGCAATGGCCAATCGTTTTTTCAGCCGTAGATTTTCGGAAAACGCTTTTTCTAAGTAAATCTCACTGCAGGAACCGCTGTAGCACGGCACTCCAGCGGCAACAATGGTTGCCATGATGCGATCTCGATCCCAGCCTTTTTTGAGCCGTTCGGGCCTCACAAAAGTATAAAATTTGTAGTAGGAGTGAAAGAAGTCTGCGGTCGGAGACGGGGTTCGCAACGCGGGCAATTGCTGGAAGCATTCTTTCAGTCGAGTGGCATTTCTTCGCCGTTTTTCGACCCAGCCGGGTAGCGATTGGAGCGCCACGCGCCCGATCGCCGATTGGACTTCCGTCATCCGCCAATTGGTGCCGAACGATTCGTGTAACCAGCGAAAACCCGCTGGGTGGTCAGTACGATGGACTGCCGCATAGCTCTTGCCGTGGTCTTTGTAACTCCAGGCGCGGTTCCAGAGCTCCGAACGGTTGGTTACAAACATGCCTCCTTCGCCACCGGTCGTCATGATCTTATCTTGGCAGAATGAAAAGACGCCGATGTCACCTAAGGTTCCGACATGTTGACCTTGGTAACGTGCCCCGTGGGCTTGGGCGCAGTCTTCGATGACAAAAAGATTGTGCTCTTCAGCAAATTCAAGAATCGGTTCCATGTCGCAAGGCCAGCCCGCCAAGTGGACCGGGATGATCGCTCGCGTTTGCGGAGAGAGTTTGGCTGCGATCGTTTCGACGGTAATATTTTGGCTGTCGCGATCGATATCTGCACAAACGGGCGTTGCTCCACGCATCACCACGGCACTGGCCGTGGCGATGAAAGTTCGACTAGGAACAATAACTTCATCCCCAGGGCCGATATCGAGCACGGCAAGAGCAAGTTCCAAGCCAACGGTTCCATTGGATATAGCGATAGCGTGCGAGGCGCCAACAAAATCGGCAAATTCTTGCTCAAAAAGTTTTCCCTCTTCCCCTGTCCAATAATTGAGCTTGCCTGAACGAAGAACCCGTAACGCTGCCTGCTGTTCGTCTTCGCTGCAGACGGGCCAGGGCGCAGTCGCACAGGGTTTAATTTTACCAGTGGTCGGCATTCGGCAAGAATTTTTGCTAGGCTGCATGCTGGTCATGGGAAACCCCTTGCGTGATTTCTTGTATCGCTACAGCCGAGTAAGTACCAAAAATCGTTTGCCACAGGTATCTGAGATCTTTTGTGAAGCGGTAATTTTCCACGTAACTCGTGTTGATACGCATTTTGTCGGGGAACACGACATGCCAGTTTGCCCATTCAGGGTCAGCATGAGTTTGCAAAAGTTGCTCTTCGTTTCGGTATTTCAGAGAAGCCGGTCCGGTAATTCCGGGGCGCACTTTCAAAACGAGCGGTGCTTCGTGTTGCAAGCGATTTGCAATTGCTGGTACATCTGGCCGTGGACCTACGAAACTCATTTCGCCGCGCAATATATTTAGCAGCTGTGGGAGTTCATCAATCTTCGTTAACCGAAACAAACGGCCTAGCTGTGTAATTCTTGGATCGGATGAAGTAGTGACGCTAGTATCAAAACCCGACACATCGCGCATCGTACGTACTTTAAGGATGTCAAATAGTTCGCCGTTTCGGCCAACTCGCATCTGGCGGAAGATTCCGCTCTTGCCAGTATCCCACCTGGCAATCAAGGCAACCAAGCCAATAAGCCAGCCCACGGCGACTAGTCCCACCGTAGCCAGGATGACGTCAAAGATCCGTTTTACGAATTGTTGGCGTTTTGAAATCAAGGAATCTAACCTCTCTAGGCTGCGTGTCGCTGGACTGCTGGTTGAGGCGTGGACTGCCAGATTGTTGAGACTTCCGCCAGTGTCTCTTCCACAAGTGGTGTTAGTCGACGCAGAGATTCGCTGGAAAGCGATGCCTTTCCGTTACCGACACTTTTGGCTGACACGCGGGATACTATTCTTTCAATGTCTGTTGCTCTGTACGGGATATTCAACTGGTCTAGCAATTTGCTGAAACGCTCTTGTGGCGATCGAACGAATGACTCGTAGCAAAGAAAACAGACCTGGTTTTCAGGAGTCTTCTTCAGCGAGGCACTAGCGCTAGTTACACACTGCTTCCACTGGGTACCACATACATAATCGAGAGGCTGAGTTGCCTGCAGTTCTCGCATACCAACAAAGCGAGGCCCCCAGGTTGGTAATTGCCGTTGCGGGTGCAGCATGCGTTTCAGCCTATGAAAAGCATAACGGCTGGCGTAGGTAGGAGCATCTTGCCAGGGAATGTGAACTGCTTTTCTAAGCAGGTAGGAGAGGTCTAGTGGTGCCTGCCAGCGAAGCATGGCAGAGGCGACCACATCGATTCCATCACGAACAAGGAAGATCAACTTGGCATCGGGAAAGATAGATCGTACGAAATCGACACGCAGTGAATTTGCGCAGGTTTTCTCGACTATCCAATTTGCCCCAGTTTTCTTTGCTAAGCGTGAAAACTTCTTCTGAATCACATCTTGGACACGTGCGGATGCATGCTCGGGTCGGAGTTCGTCGTTAGGATGGTTAGCGTTTCCGTAACGCCACAAGTAGTTAATTTCGTCACATGGCCAGGTCGTCACTCCCGGCACATGGGCTAAAAGATCTCGCAGCATGTTGGTGCCCGAACGAGCAGCGCCGATAATAATTATTGGTTGGTATGTCATGATGCAATCCCTTTATGCGGCCTTGCGATGAGAAGAATGATGCTTCGGCAACGCAATGGAAGGAAGGTTGAGATCGAGCGAAAGTTTTCCCAACAAGTCGGACCACTGCTTGAACATGTTGGATTTACCAAACAACTGCTCGCTACGCAGAACCAATTCCTCTCGCGCGGCAGGAGCCCAACGCTCTCTCATGTGGTAGGCAGTCAGGATGGTGTCTGCGATTTCCTGGGAAGTGAGCGATGCGGGGACATAGCCCAATTTGTGTGTTTGGACATCGATGGCAAGCTGGCTCTCTGCCTCGGCCAACAGCAACAAGGGGCAACCTGCTGCCAAGTAGGTCATCGTTTTGCTTGGGTAGGCGACTTGGTACACTCCTTTACAAAGCGAGACCACGCCCAGGTCTGAACGACTCATACACGCAAATGCGACTTCAACTGGCTGGAACGATTCGAAGAACACCGTCTTGCCGATCAAGTCGGCAGCCAGCCTGCGCAAGTTTTTTAGTTCTGCGCCCGTTCCCATGAATAGGAATTGGATGTTTGACTCGGCCCGCAACTCCTGGGCCGCTTTTAGCAACCGTGGTAGGTCTTGAAAGTGCCCCATATTGCCGGCAAAAAAAACGCGAAATGGCCTTTCCAGGGCGTCGTTAAACAGGGTAGGAATTGTCTCGGCAGGTTGGTAAACATCGAGAGCAAAGTTGTTGATTACCGCCAGGTTGTCTGCAGAGTAACCATCGCGCCGCTGTAATGTTTGATTCATGTCTTCCGAGAGAGTGACGACTTTCGCTGCGGCGGCGCAGTTCTTGGTATCTACTCTCCGCAAGAATCGTTCAATCGGACCATTACGAAGCTGGCCGGCGATCACTAGACTTTCAGGATGAATGTCCTGGCAATGTAATAAAAAAGGGATTCCTGTTAGACGCCTTATGAGTCGTAAGACCGCGCCCATAACGACCGGCGGGTGCGTGTTTGCAATGATCAAATCATATTGGCGGTTCCACAGCACATGCCAGGTAGCGCGAAACAAGAAGACCATGAAGTTGACGGCGCGAAGAAAACGAAGCTGCTTTTTTTCGGGGAGCAGACTGATGCGGCGAATCTTGACGCCATTGAGCTGCTCGTTTGCCAACTGCTTGTCACAGGCGATGTCGTTGTAGCTCGGCTGAGCAGTAAACACGGTCGCGGCACGCCCCAGTTTTACTTGGTCTTCTAAAATAGCGCGCAGAAGTCGTGCGTAGGGGGTCGCATCGGGCCAGTAATGTCGGTAAATCGCAAGAATTCTCATCGGTATTCAGGTACTTTTCCAAGCACAGGGAGTGTCAGGCGGCTACGATTCCATCCCACAGATGCCCCAATTTTGCCGTCCCAAGAATCAGTTTAAGAACTCGGTGCGAAGTATTCGTTACTTCATACTCTCTAGCAATCGGCTGCTCTCGATCGTGTATTTGACTTTCCGCAACCAGGGCAACTGATTGGAGAATTGTTTCTGGATCGCGTCCCGTAAGCACAATATGGCCTGAGTCCATCGCCTCAGGACGTTCCATAGCAGTCCTCATCGTCACGGCAGGAAAACCGAGAATCGAGCTTTCTTCGCTAATCGTGCCACTGTCAGAAAGTGTGCAAAATGCCTCCTCCTGCAGCCGGACGTAATCATGATATCCAAACGGCGCGAGAAACTGCACTTGCCCGTTGCTTTGGAATTTGAGCTTCTCAAGTTTCTGTTTCGTACGGGGGTGCGTACTTACTATGATTGGCAAGCCGTAACGCTTGCCCAGCAAGTCCATCGATTCAAGTAATTCAATCAGGTGCGGTTTCACATCAACATTCTCAGCTCGATGCATGCTTACTAGAAAAAACTTTTTCGGCTTGAGTTGGAGCTTCTTAAGAATATTACTCGCCTTGATGCCCGGCCGATTCGCATCAAGTACTTCCCGCATTGGCGAACCTGTAAGGTAAATTCTACGTGGGTGAATACCTTCAGCTAACAGGTTGCGCCGCGCATGCTCGGTATACACCAAGTTAAAATCGCTGATGTGGTCGATAATCCGGCGGTTAAGTTCCTCGGGCACATTAAAGTCGAAGCAACGGTTTCCTGCTTCCATATGGTAGACAGGAATTTTCATTCGCCGGGCTATTACTGCAGCGAAAGCACTATTGGTATCGCCGAGAATTAGAACGGCATCGGGTTTCTCTTTCAGCAAAACTTCCTCGGTTTTGACCAACACCTCGCCAAGGAGTTTTCCTAGCGAATCTCTACTGATACTGAGAAAGTAATCTGGCTGGCGAACTTGAAGATCATCGAAAAAAACTTCATTGAGTTCGTAATCAGAATTCTGGCCCGTATGAACTAACACGTGTTCGACATGCTCATCCAGCAGAGACATCACCCGTGAAAGCCGGATAATCTCAGGCCTCGTGCCGAGAATCGTCAATATCTTGAGTGCGGATGCCATGTCGCTCCTTGCATGACTCATGTGGGAAGTTACTTACGCAACTTTTTCGAAATACGTGTCAGCGTCTTCAGGCTTAAATACTTCGTTACACCAGAACATGGTTAACAGGTCTTCTTTCCCAACATTCTCTATTTGGTGTGTGTACAGAACAGGAATCGAGATGAATTGGGGCGAACTCCCCGAGACGCGGAATTCACGCACCTCGGAACTTTCCACATGACGTAGCCGAATCACGGCCTCGCCCTGCAAAACACAAAACCATTCGATTTTGCGAGTATGGAAATGGTTGCCCCGAATGACGCCAGGCTTGGTTGTCGAGAAAAACACTTGTCCTGCGTTGGCGATTCGGAGGACTTCGTACAGTTTGCCTCGGTCGTCCATGTGAACTTGTGGCCGATGCGAGTGGTCCTCAAGATTCAAGTACGACTCAAATGTAGCGTACAGACTGGTATCGAAACGATCGGTAAGGTCAGGTACGAGATCGTCATCAAAATGGCTGCGGCGAAATTTTTTCAACTTACTTAGCAGATCAGAAATCGTGATCGTGGCCGTTACAGCAGCAGAGAACAAGCCTGAGTAATCTGGTCTTTGACGAACGAGGTGAATGACCTGGTCCACCAAGTCATTCACCCAGACGAAATCGACGGTCTTGTCTTCGAGTACCTGTGGGCAATCTCCCTGAGCAAGCTGATGGCAGAAGGTTGCCACGACCGAGTTGTAGAACGGCTTGCAACCAGCTCCGTAGACGTTAGGAATCACCAGCAAGGTCGCTATCTTGCCCTCGCTGCCACTTACCCAGTCAAGGATGATCTGTTCGCAATCCTTCTTCGACTGCCCGTAGACATTGTCGAGTTTACGTTGAGTGGAGGATGCGTATACCAAGTGGAGATCATGAGAGCAGCGTCGGGCTGCGGCAACCAGTTTTTCAGCGAGCGATCGATTGATCTCACTGACTTCTTGGTCGGTACCGCGATTCACACCAGCGAGATGGATAACGGTATCGCATTGATTGACGAACTGAGCTAACGCGTCTTCATCCTCGAATGCACCGCGAGGACATGGTAGGACGCAAAAGTCTGCTTCGTTCTGCAGCCGTCGGGCAATATGCCCACCGATAAAACCGTCCGACCCAGTAATTCCAACAACCGTGTTGCTCATGCCGCAAGCCTCAACTTTTCGGTCGTCTGGGTCCAAGATTCTAGTTCTCGCCGAATCTCAGGTAGTTGCAGCAATAAATCCTTCACTTCAGAAACTGTCAGTAGCTTGGCATTCTTCGAGGTGTAACCTTCGGCAGCTAATTCCTTGGAGAGCACCCCACGGGTAAAGTACTGCTCGTAATCGCGCTCTCGGTGGCAATGAATGCGGTAGTACTCGCCACAATCCTCAGCTCGACCTAGCTCTTCAGCAGTGACAAGAACCTCGTGAGTTTTCTCACCGGCTCGGACACCCACTACATTGATCGGATTGTTTACGCCAAAGAGGCTCAGCATTGCCTCGGCAAGCGTACCTACCGTAGCCGAGATCGCTTTGCGGACAAAGAAATCTCCCGGCTGTCCATGCTCCATTGCAAAGACGACGAGTTTCACCGCTTCGGAGAGGGGCAGCAATAATCGAGTCATTTCAGGATCGGTAATCGTCAGCGGCTTGCCGCTTTTTATCTGCTTAACAAACAGTGGGATGACCGACCCGCGAGAATACATAACGTTTCCATATCGAACTCCACAGAACACGGCAGTCGTATTCGGATCTTTGGCTCGAGCCAAAGTAATTTTCTCCATCAATGCTTTCGTTTGCCCCATAGCATTGATGGGATAAACAGCTTTATCTGTACTTAGAACGACTAGCTTTTCTACGCCGTGAAGCTCTGCGGCATCGAGCACGTTTTGCGTCCCAATGACATTTGTCTGCACGGCTTCCATGGGGAAAAACTCGCACGAGGGAACTTGCTTTAAGGCCGCTGCATGGAAAACGCAATCGACTCCACGCATTGCCCGGGCAATCTGGTGACCTTCGCGGATGTCGCCAATGACGAATGCCAGCCTTGGGTCGTCAATGTCCAGCCGCATATCGTGCTGCTTCTTTTCATCGCGGCTAAAGACAACAACTTTCTTCGGATTGTGCTTTGACAGTGCAAGCCGAATAAAATCGTTCCCGAAAGAGCCGGTACCACCGGTAACAAGCAACGTCTTGCCTTGGAACATGGGTCGTCCTTTTCTACGGCATGATGGGCCTCAGCGTTGCGGGGCTGAGGTCATGCTGGAAAGGGGAGGGGGTAAGTATTCTATGCAACGACAAGGTCATTTCCGCCCTTGTCCTGCCGGCAGATCCATATTGGCCGGAAGGCGTCGGATACTACTCAACCACCTAGAAAGACCGCAATAGCAGCATACATTACCCGAGCGAGCGATAGTATTCGATTGAACGGAGCAAACCTTCGGAAAAATCGATAACAGGCTCATAACCAAGAATTTCGCGAGCTGCGGTAATGTCGGCCAGACTTTCGCGAACATCTCCCTTTCTAGCTTCAGCGAAGAGGGGTTTGATGCTGGTGCCGAGCACTTCGTTGATAGCCGCTACCAAGTCGAGCAACGTAAATTGGCTTCCACAGGCGACATTAAAGACTCCACCAGATGCGTCAGGAGCCTTGGCCGCGGCCAAATTGCCTGCTACCACATTATCGATGAAAGTAAAATCTCTCGACTGTTTTCCATCTCCGTAAATCGTCGGTTGTTTCCCTGCCAGCATTGCTGTCACAAAAATTGGGATCACTGCGGAGTACTCGCCGTTGGGATCCTGACGTGGGCCGAATACGTTGAAGTAGCGAATGACTACTGTTTCCAATCCGTAAGTTGCAGTAAACGCCCGACAATACGACTCGCCGGCAAACTTGGCGGCCGCATAAGGTGAGAGCGGCGACGGCAGATCTTGCTCTCGCTTGGACGAAAAAGGTTGATCGCCATAGGCGCTACTCGAGCCCGCGTAGATGACGCGCTGGACGTCAGCTAGTCGTGAGCAATCGAGGACGTTGAGTGTGCCCGTCACACATGCCGCATGAGTATCCATCGGCTTCGCCACGCTACGCGGAACTGATGCTAACGCGGCTTGGTGGTAGACAATGTCGATCTCCTTTACGACTTCTTCAAGAGCGCTACGGTCTTGCAGATCGCCCTCGACAAACTCAACCTTGCCTTTTAGGTGAGCTAGGTTTTCCAGGCTCCCTGTGCTGGGATTATCGAAAACCAGCACCTGGTCGCCCCGCTGAACAAGGGCAGTGGCAATGTGGGAGCCGATAAATCCGGCCCCGCCAGTAACTAGAAATTTCATGATCGTCTATCCCGTGGCATCGCTGAGTTAGCTGAGTAAAGAATCGAGGCGAGAGTATCGCGGCCTACAGGCCGGTGGTGCGAGACTATTCTCTTGATGTTGTCCCAATAGTAGCGGCGTCCCGGTTTGGAACAAGGTCGACAATCTTGCCCACCCCAGGTAGACTCACCTACTCAGGCAAAGCACGAATGACGCCCTTTTTCCAGAGAGGGGCCAAATGACGAAATAAGAAGTACTACATTTCAAGCTAATACTCGCAGTTCTCGCGTTGCGGTTTTTCGGATTTGGGTATTCTGGAATTCGTTATTTGCCTCGGTACCCAGCTTACCCTATCCCAATAGGTTTGTGTTATCTATGCCTGAAGTTACACCTCTGCAGTCTCTGGAAAACCTAATCGAGCAAAAAAAGGCCACCGTGGGGATCATCGGCCTGGGATACGTTGGTTTGCCTCTGGTTCATGCCTTTATCGAAGCTGGCTTTTGCGCCTTGGGCTACGATGTCGACCAGCAGAAAATCGAGAAGCTGAACCAGTGTGAGAGCTACATCGGTCATATTCCATCAGAATGGCTGAAAAGCTGGCAGCAAGCCGGTCGGTTCGTTGCCAGCTCGGATCCCAAGAGTTTGGCCAAAGCTGATGCAATCTTGATCTGCGTTCCCACGCCGCTGACCGAGTCGCGTGATCCCGACCTGAGCTATGTCGTGTCCACCGTTCGCACAATCGCAAAAATTCTTCGTCCGGGGCAACTGATCGTCTTGGAGAGCACGACCTACCCGGGAACCACACGCGACGTCATGCTGCCAGAGCTGGCAAAGTCGGGATTCGAGGTCGGACAAGATTTCTTCTTGGCGTATAGCCCCGAACGTGAAGATCCAGGCAACCCCGACTTTTCGGCCGCGAAGATTCCTAAGGTGGTAGGCGGGTTCGACAAGACAAGTCAACGAGTTGCTAATGCACTTTATCGAGCGGTCGTGACCGATGTCGTGCCAGTTTCCTCCTGCGAAGTGGCCGAGGCCTGCAAAATTCTAGAAAACACCTACCGAGCAGTGAACATCGCGCTCGTGAACGAACTAAAAGTCCTCTGCCAGCAAATGGGAATCGACGTCTGGGAAGTCATCGACGCTGCCAAATCGAAGCCGTTTGGCTTTTCAGCCTTTTACCCAGGCCCGGGGCTCGGAGGACACTGCATACCCATCGACCCATTTTATCTTAGTTGGGTAGCGCGAAAGTACGATATGCAAACTCGGTTCATTGAGCTGGCAGGCGAAATCAATGCTTCGATGCCGCAGTACGTGCTCAAACGGGTTAGCGACGCGCTCAACGATCACAGCAAGCCTGTCCGAGGCAGCCGCATTGCCTTGCTGGGAGTTGCCTACAAGAAAGACGTCGACGATCCTCGCGAAAGTCCTTCGTTTGTACTGCTCGAGGGCCTACTCGCCCAGGGAGCCAAGGTGACCTACAACGATCCACATATCGCCAAACTCCCCTCAATGCGTTCGCATGATGTCCCTAGTTTGGCTAGCTGTGAGCTCACACCTGAATATCTAGCGAGCCAAGATTGTGTGCTAATCGCCACCGATCACAGCTCGTACGACTACGATTTTATCGTCGAGCACGCGCCGCTTGTCGTCGACACTCGAAATGCGACGAAAAAGGTCTCCCAGGGACGCGACAAGATTGTGAAAGCATAACTTGCTAGCACACTCACCCTGCTGGCATGTTTCCTCTCGCCCTCAGCTGCGCTGCTGCCTACGGCTAGCATGAGCATTCTCGGGTCTTAGGCAAATGACGAATTCCAAAATACCCAAATCCGAAAGAACGCAGCGTTAGAACTGCGAGAGTATTTGCATGAAATACTGTATTTCTTGTTTTGTCATTGGGCCCCTCTCTGGAAAAAGGGCGTCATTCGTGCTTTGCCTTAGGTCAGGAAGATAGCAAAGTCCTCTGTTTGGATTCAATGACCAAATGACCAATGAATTTAGGTTTTTTAACCTCAGTATTGGTCATTGGGGCATTGGTCATTGGTCATTCCTTACTTGAGATGTTGACTTGGCTATTCTCCTGGGGTCGTAGGTGTTCTCCCTTGCGGGATGTGTGTGGAAATAGTACTTACCACACCCCTTAGGCGTGACCCGTCGATGCTATCGCTATGCAAGGCTGGTCATGTGAAGTCCCGCGTCTTTACGAAAAACGCAAAAAAGCCCTGATGCTTAAGGCAAATGACGAATTCCAAGATACCCAAATCCGAAAATACGCAACGTGAGAACTGCGAGTATTTGCATGAAATACCGTATTTCTTGTTACGTCATTGGGCCCCTCTCTGGAAAAAGGGCGTCATTCGTGCTTTACCTAACGGCTCTTGTTGCATCGAAACGCAGTCAGGTTGGAGGAACACTGCCAAAATGGCCCGAACCGTAACCTTATCGATGCTCGTACTGTCGGCTGCACTTGCCTCATTGGCAGGGTGTCAGTCGTCCAACTTTCAGGCGAGGAATTTGCCGGGCGAATTTCGCGTTGCAGAAAGCGACAAGGGAAACGATCTCAATCTTGCTCAACTTTCGAGTTCAGGCTCTAGCAACTCGCTTCTCGCTCCCGGTGACCTCCTGGAAGTATCTGTCGCAACGGGTCGTGAAGGCGAAAAAGTCACACCCATGCTAGTGCGCGTGTCAAACGATGGGACGGCCAACGTGCCGGTCATTGGCCCCGTACCGGTGGCTGACATGGAAGCATTTGATGCGGCTCAGAGCATTACCTCGCTGGCTATTGAACGAGGCATCTATTTGCGACCTGTGGTAACCGTCGACATTAAAACCAAAGCGGTCAATCGAATAACTGTACTCGGAGCGGTTGAAAACCCAGGGGTTCACGAGATCCCCCGGGGTAGTTGCGATGTCGTGACGGCCTTAGCGGCCGCGGGAGGCCTTACCGAAGAAGCAGGTATTGAGCTCGAGATCATGCGACAAACGTCTTCGCCGACCTTCTTTGCAGCCAACGACGCTGCTGCCAAGTCGGGAAACATTCAACTGGCTGCCTACCAATCGCTAGGGCCTGGCGTAAGTCAGAATCCTTCTCCTCCGGTACCTCAGCTTACGCGAATCAACCTTGCCGACGCTCGGCAACCAGGGCAAGTAAACTCTCGATTAAACGACCGCGATGTGGTTATGGTTCCGCAACGAAAAAAAGAAGTATTCCATGTGGCAGGCTTGGTAAACAAGCCCGGACAATTTGAATTGCCCCAAGACCAAGACGTTCACTTGCTTGATGCGCTTGCGATGGCTGGTGGCAAGAGTTCCCCTGTTGGAGACAAAGTTTTTGTGATTCGCCGAGTTGAAGGTCGGCCAGAGCCGATCGTTATTCAAGCGAGCATCGCCGTTGCCAAACGCAATGGGGCAGAGAACCTCCGCCTAGCAGCTGGCGACACGATCACGATCGAGCAAACCCCAGCGACAGCTGTTGTCGATACGCTCTCGAAGTTGATTCGCTTTTCTGTTGGCTTAGCTGGTAGGACAACAGTTTTCTAGGTTTTGTTCCCTTCCGAAAATCGAAATATCCGTGACTACCCATCCAACCTACTTTGAGCATGACCCACGATTCTGAAAATTTGACATTCGCTGAGTCGGATCTCAGCTCAAATAGCGAACTCATTCCGATAATGATGCGCTTGTTCCGTACCGTTCGACATCGGAAGAAAGTCGTCTTCACGACAATGTACCTAGTTTGGCTTGTTGGGGCCGCCTACTATTTTCTTGCGACTCGTTACTACGAATCGACGGCTAAGCTCTTAATCGTTGAGCAGAAGCAGGACCAGCTCTCCTCGGTAAGCGACCATGACGATTCTGGCACTACGATGGCCACACACCGTGAAATAGTGAGAAGCCCGGTCGTTATCCAGGATGCCATTCAGATGTTAACGCCTGATCAGCGTGTTGACTTACATGGGGTCCCCCCGCAGAAATGGGTGGAGAAAATTGCCGATCGCCTCAACACGCAAGTCACGCGGAAGACGAATCTCATCGAGGTGAAATATCAGTCCCAAGACCCTGAAGCGGCTGCGGCAGTTGTGCGGGCAATCATTCATTCCTATCTCCATTTTGTTGACAAAACGCATAAAGGCACCGCTGGCGAATTTGTCGATGTGCTCAAGACTGGTTTTAGTCAACGGCAGCAGGAACTCACGGCTAAGCAAGAGGAACTTCAGCTCTATCGGAAAAAAATCGGCCACTTAGCAGTTGCATCAAACGACCAGACTGTTCAACCGATGGTCCAGCGCATGGCAAGTCTTAATGATGCCTGGACGGAAGCACAAGTCGAGAGACTGGAATTCCAGGCAACTGAGGAAGCTGTCAAACTCGGACTGGAACGTGGTGAAGACATCAACCAACATTTGATGAGCATTGAGGCGACACTTGGTAAGCAAATGATGCTTGCGTCGATGGGGCTAAGCTCGCAAGATTTGCAACTGCTAAACGAGCAGCAGAGTAAGTTGTTTGCAGCACAAGAGGAATTGGCCCGATTGTCGACTTCTTACGGACCTAATCATCCCCATTTGACGGAATTGAAAAGCCAGATCGCCGGATTAGAAAATTTCCTCAAAACCTATCGCTCGGGAGCAGGCAAACGCTTCAACTCGATGGGTGACGTTGTTTCCAAATCAGTTGTCTTGACTATGCTCGAACGAACTGTCCGAGAGGCCGAGCAGAAAGAGCAGCAGCTATTTCAGGCGTTGGAAAAAGCGAGAGCAGAAGCTGCCCAGCAGAGCGACCATATTGTTCAGCTGCAGATCATGGAGCACGACATTCAACGACTCGAAACGTATATCGATTCCCTCTCAGAAAAAATCGATACCTTTGATATCAGTCAGGTCCAGGCGCCAATCAAAGCCACGGTCGTACGTGAGCCCTTGCCAGGTCTCAACCCAGTATCTCCGCAACTTCGATTCATCGTTATTGTCTGCTTTATGGGCGGGACGGTACTTGGAGTGTTGATCGCTTATGTGCAAGACATTCTTGACGATCGATTTAGCACACCCGAAGAGCTTGCTTTGCAGCTAGGTGTCCCAATACTTGCAATGGTGCGTAAACTCGATCCTCTGGAAGGCGAAGGGCTTGCTGCCGTCCACACCCATGCTTTGCCTAATTCTGCGGAGACCGAGGCGTTCCGTACTTTGCGAACCGCCTTGTCGCTCAATGGCGAAGTGTGCGATCGCATCTTGGTTTCTAGCTCTGAGCCAGGAGACGGAAAAACCACGATTTCAGCCAACCTTGCGGTAGCTCTTGCCCAGGCCGGCAAACGCACTTTGGTGCTTGACGCCGACCTACGACGTCCTGGTTTCACTGCCATGCTCAATTTGAAAGGGCAGTCTGGTGTGGCCGACATCTTGGCTTCCGATCTTCCTCCGGAAGAAACTGCACCGCCGTTGGTTCTTCATACCGAAGTGGAAGGCCTCGATATCTTACCCGTCGGGCTGCGCCGCCCCAATCCGGCAGAGCTTCTCAGCAGCAGCACTTTTGTCGATCTTCTTGCCTGGGCAGATTCAAAATACGATCGTGTCGTGGTCGATTGTCCGCCAGTCTTGGCAGTCAGCGATGCTCAAGTCGTGGGGCAAGTGGTCGATGGTGCGATACTTGTCGTGCGTCCCGAGAAGAACCATCGCCGATCGGTCATCCGTGCCGTCGAGAGCTTCCAAGCCACGGGTTGCCGTGTGTTGGGAGTCGTGGCCAATGGGTTGTCGAACGATTCATCTGGATACGGATATGGCTACGGGTACGGATATGGTTACGACGACGGCTATGGTCACGGCAGCGAAGAAGTGACGTTGCCCGTCGCAGCAGCTCCGACGCCCGACTACTCCCAAGCTCCTTCGACTCCGATTTCTCCTGTCCCAGTGACTCCACCGTCCACAATGCCAATAGACCCCCCTGACAAAATTCGACCACGCAGGGCCGCCTAACGCACTTCTAGCGCCTTTTTGAACGAGGCGGCAGAACTCCTATGGATAGCAGGCAAGCAAACCGCATATCGCGAACTCAGACAAACAGGTTGGGGGAATCTAGCGAATCCCCGGCTGCCTCGGTTTGCCTGCAGATTGTCGATGCTTGCCTCTTTGGCGTAATCTTCATCGCCCCTCTGTTCTTTGGTGGTCGGCATCCGGTCGGCCGTCTTGTATTCATTATCCTGTCATGTTTGGCTGCCGTTGCCTGGTTCACACACCAAGCCTTTGCCAAACGGGCCAGAGGGACCCCGACCAAGACCTATGCGATCGCAGCAGCAGCGCTACTTTTGGTAACGATGCAGCTCATTCCACTGCCTACAAGTTGGTTAGAGCATCTCTCGCCCCGAACTGAGGCTCTGCTTACCCTCTGGACCGCCGACACGAGCGAATCAGTGCAATTCGGCACATGGCCAACACTTTCTTTGACTCCAAGTTCAACGAAAATCGCACTCGCAATGCTTGTGGCGTATGTGCTCTTATTCATCACGACGGTAGGACGCATCAAAACCATCGCGGATGTCGAACGCATTCTTCGGCTCATAGCCGTCTCGGCAATCTTGATGGGTGGCTTTGGAGTGCTACAGTATTTCACTTCCAACGGCCTATTCTTCTGGTTCTACGAACTCCCCTACTCGTCGACTGAACATGGAGCCACGGGAAGTTTCTCCTGCCGCAATCATTTTGCTCACTTTCTAACGCTTGGTATGGCACCTCTTCTTGGCTGGATTGTCCTCCGCTTTCAGCAAAGAACGCAGTGTGCAGCCAATCAAGTCTCCAGCCCATGGGCCTTTGATCTCCTTCTGTGCCTAGGCTTGTTCTTGACCGTCTTTGCGGTGCTCCTCTCGCTTTCCCGCGGCGGCGCACTTGCTTTGGCCGTTGCTAGCACATTGGGGCTGGCGCTCTACTTCCGCAGCGGCTTGATCTCCTGCTCTTTCCTCAATGGTCTTGTTGCTCTTGCAATTCTTGTGATCGCCGTGCTTTCGTTCAATGGCTACGAGCGTGTTGCCAGTCGGCTTGATGATTTCAGCTTTGGGTCTATCGAAAAGCTAGACCGCCACCAAGGACGCCGCAAAATTTGGGCTGCAAACCTTGCCGCTACCGAGCAGGGTAGCTTTTTTGGTGCAGGGGCCGGATCGCATCGAGAAATCTATCCCGTCTATTTGCCAGAATCGCTGAACCTAGAATACACGCACGCAGAAAACGGATATCTGCAAATTGCTACCGAGTGTGGATATCTAGGCATCGGGCTACTCACGCTGTCGCTTGGCGCAGTCGCCTGCTGGTGCTGGCAAGCAATTCGACAATCCCTGTCGGTCCGGCAATTCGTTGCCGCAGTTGCGGTTGCCTCGGCACTGTTGGCAAGCGTCGTCCATTCCTTATTCGATTTTGTCTGGTTCATTCCTGCCTGCATGTCGATCACTATTCTTCTGGCTGCTGCTGCACTCCGCTTGGCGCAACTTTCTGTAGCGGAAGAGGAAGCGAGATATCGTCCATCGGGGCCCAGGTCTCGGCTCAATTGGACTGGTTTGGCAATCGCAGCGTCTCTCGCCACAATCTGGGCGGGCTCGGTCGCGATTGGACCTGCGCGTGCTGCAACTTATTGGGAGCAATACCAGATTGCTTCTCAAGTTCAAAAACAACAAAGAGCAGGACGCCCTATTTCTTTTGTGTTAAACGCTGAGGATCAAGCAAGTCGACTGAACTCCATCGAAACCGCCATTTTTAACTTACAGCATGTTCTTTCTGCCGATCCGAGTTCTGCTCGAGCCAACATGAGATTGGCAGGACAGTACCTCCAACTCTTCGACATTCGACAACGCGAATCTGAAAACTCGATGTCGATCGACCAGATTCGCGACGCGGCAATCGCTTCCAAATTTTCTTCCGCCCAGGAGCTAAGGCAATGGCTACAACAGGCCTTCGGCAACAACAGCAATTTGCTCTACCATGCCTACCATCATACTAATCAAGCACTACAGCTCTCCCCCCTTCAGGGCATGGGGTATCTCTACCTGGCAAACCTTTGTTTTCTTAATGGCCACGACGAAAAAGCTATCCATGCTTATGTTGCTCAGAGTCTGAACGTACGGCCACACGATGGCAAAGTCCTATTCGAGGCTGGTCGACAAGCACTGCTATTAGGCCATGGAGAAGAAGCCTTAAACCTTTGGAGTAAGGTTTTTCGCGACCGAGGAGCTCATCAAATCAAAATCGTCAAGTTGCTGGCCGGGGTCTATCCCGCGGCTGCCTTCCTCGAAACCTTCCAACCAGATTGGCACGCCCTGTCCTATGTCCGGCACTGGTACACGAAGATGGGTAGCGAGGAAGATCGAAAAAACATTCTTGAGTACGCCGAACTACTGGCCGCGAAAGAAAGCCCGGGATATCCGGCGCGCCAAGCTGCCCTTGTCTGGCGAGATCTTGCCAAAATGCAGCTCGCGTTGGACGAACAAGACAAAGCTCTCAAGAGCCTGGCGTTTGCCTTCGAAGCAGCTCCAAGCGAATACAGTGTTCGCCGAGAATTTGGCCAAGCACTCCTCAGGTCTCAACACTATCGCCTGGCAGAACCTCATCTTCGTTGGTGTTATGCCAGGAGGCCCGGCGACGCCCGTCTTCACGAAGATCTAGTAAAGGCTAGCAACGGTTGCATTGCACAAACCATAAATACCCCAGTCAATCGGCACTAAGGCAAATGACGAATTCCAAAATACCCAAATCCGAAAAAACGCAACGTGAGAACTGCAAGTATTTGCATGAGATACAGTATTTCTTATTTCGTCATTGGGCCATTTTTCGATGTGCTGGGCGTCATTCTCGCTTTGCCTAACTATCACACACCCTAGCTATCAAACTTTGATGACCGACAGCAAGTTTTTACGCCTTTATGGAGGGCTCGCAGTTTTAGCACTACTAGGTGCCCTTGCCTACTGCGCGGCTTTCTTCTTGAGATTCGATGGCACGCTAGATGTGGACGAAACCTACCTGCTCTATCGAACCCTGGGTTGGGTGGTTGCCTTAAAGATTGTAGCCATTGTCTACTCGCGGCTACACCTCGAGTTCAGTAGGTATGTTACTTTTCACGATATGCTGACGATCGTTCGAACCGTCTCGATCAGCTCGATTCTGATTACTTTAGTCGATGCGATGTTTTTACCCCAGGCAAATATTCCCCGCAGTGTAGTGCTGTTAGACTGGGGGGCCACGCTTGTCCTGCTGGCTGTTTTGCGCACTTTGCCAAGATTAATTCGAGATTGCGATTGGCATGTGCTTACTCGCTCTCAAGGCACGACTGCGCTAATTGTCGGTGCCAACGACGCAGGCGAGGCCTTGTTGCGGAGCATTCACCACAGCTCTGAATTGGCGTACCGCCCGGTTGGTTTTGTCGACCAACGTCTTGCTCTGCAAGGACGTCGAATCGGAGGAGTCCCTGTGCTCGGCACACACGCTGATATTGCCTCTCTGGTGAAAAGCCAGAGTATCGAAGAGGTTCTCATCACCACCGGGTCGCTTGCAGGCAAGGAGGTCAGAGCACTCATCGAATTAGCCGATAAACACAATTTTCGAGTGAAGGTGTTGCCCAGCTACAAGCAACTGCTTCACGAAAGTGTGGCCGTCAATCCACGACCAGTTGCAATTGCCGATTTGTTGCAAAGACCCACCATTAGCCTCGATACCGAAGGCATTCGACATTGGGTCGCTAACCGGACCGTCTTAGTGACAGGTAGTGCGGGCAGCATCGGTTCTGAAATTTGTCGGCAACTCCTCAAGCTTTCCTCCGCCAAACTGGTCTTGGTCGATCGCTCAGAGACGGGGCAGTTTTTCGTCGAACGTGAGCTCCGCCGACTTGCTCCCAATGCAAATATCGAAGTCGCCTTGGCAGACTTAACCGATCGAGATCGACTTGAAGCAGTTTTCAAAGAACAGAAGCCAGATATTATCTTTCACGCGGCCGCTTACAAGCATGTTCCGCTTATGGAACGACATGTCGGCGAGGCCGTCAAAAATATCGTCCTCGCGACAAGAAACTTAGTCGATCTGGCGGAAGAACACGAAGCAGAAGGTTTTGTGATGATCTCCACCGACAAGGCCGTCAATCCGACCAGCGTCATGGGATCGTGTAAAAGACTTGCAGAGCAATACGTACAAGCAAAGGCATGCACCTCCTCTTGCCGACTCGTCACGGTTCGATTCGGTAACGTACTCGATTCGGCAGGAAGCGTCGTGCCAATCTTTCGCGAGCAAATTGCCCGCGGCGGGCCGATCACCGTGACTCATCCTGAGATGATCCGCTACTTTATGCTTATTCCCGAAGCAGCGCAGTTGGTCATCCAAGCAGGTGCCATGGGCCGCGGCGGCGAAGTCTTTGTGCTCGATATGGGCGAGCCGGTAAGGATTCTTGACTTAGCCAAGGATATGATTCGACTTTCTGGTCTACGCGCCGGCGACGACATCGAAATCGAGGTCACGGGACTTCGCCCGGGAGAAAAACTCTATGAAGAACTCTATAGCGATCAGGAACAGCACTCGCGAACCAAACATGCCAAGATTATGGTCGCGAAGAGCGAAACTCGACCGTTATTAGCAGTCCTCCACGAGTTGGGCCAACTCACCGAGATACTGGACGGGCCCAATGAGGTAATTCGCGAGAAGCTCGGGCAAATTATCCCGATACACCAACCAGTAGAATCCCAACCTGCCGTCCGGCGTGGGGCAGCATAGAGCGGTTCTGCTAAGCTGCCATTTCGGAGTTTCGAGCTGCCCTTGGTTGCTGGCGGTTCAACTGGCCAATCGCAAGCTTTAACTGCTCGCGATATTTCGGCAAGCAATCGCGGCACATGGCCACAGCGCCAAACACGGTTGGCATTGGCAGACTATCCACGGGACGACGTTGACAAAATGCACATCGCAAGCCTATACCGCAATTTTCTTCCATAGCGACACCAAAAAGAGAGAACCCCAGCCGTGCTGCCACGCAGCACAAGGCAATTCGGCATTCACCCTAACAACAAGCTCGCCTAGAATCTCCTGACCATTTTGACACGCTTGACTCGCCTTAGCTAATCGACTAACCCCTCAGAGTACAGTTCTTCGATCGCCGCGGGTAGCCTCGGGTCGGCGGCGCTTTGCGAGGCGCGACCTTCGGTAAGTCGGTCGGCTACGTCTTGACGGATTCGCTCGGTATCGGCTTCCCAAACTTTTTTCTTTGTTGCCGCATCCATTGGCTCTAGTGGTCGGATGATGCGGAAGCCGACTCCCATGGCAGGCTCCTCGGTGAACCACCAAGGACTCTTCGGCAAGTTAGGGTCCGACATATTCCAATCGGAGTCGTCCGATTTGTGGCGCGCCGCACTGCGGCATTGGGGCGGCTCATCGAGCCAACTGCCGCCACGAATCACACGGGGGTAAAGACGGGTTGGCCAGCGGGTGGCTTCGAGACTGCCGACCAGTTTTCCCTCGAATTGCTCATAATGGTTGTCGGCGTAGGCATCAAGCACCCACTCGGCCACGTTGCCGTGCATGTCGTACAAGCCCCAAGCATTAGGCTGTTTACTGCCGACGGCATGGGTTTGCTCATCAGAATTGTCATAATACCAGGCATAGTCGTCGATCGCGCCCGCATCGTCGCCAAACGAATAGGCGGTCGATGTCCCCGCCCGCGCGGCATATTCCCATTCCGTTTCGGTCGGCAATCGGTAAGTGAGTCCCGAGATGCCGCTCAGCCATTTGGTATATTGCTTGGCAGCGAATTGCGTCATCGTGACGGCCGGCTGGTCGGGTTCTTCGCCCGCGGTGTAGGTCGTATCAGGATCGTAAAGCGGCGTGGGCGAAGTGACCGCATCAACTTCCATCGATTCATGTTCGAGATATGCCCTGGTGGCTGGTAGCGATTTGGCTTGCTCTGGGTCGAGACGCAGCTCTTTCAATCGTTTGTAAACAAGATAGGTTTTCATGAAGGCGTGATACTCGGCCCAAGTGACCTCACACCGCCCCATCCAAAAAGGCGCCACACGAACATGCACCTGCGGCCCTTCGTCCGCTTGTCGTTCTTGTTCTGAGCTGGGGCTGCCGAGCAAAAATTCGCCACCATGGATCGGCACCATCCGAAAGGTGATCTCCGTACCAGGGATCTGCTCGCTGTACTCCGTCATGTAGCCATCGGCAAAAGCCACCGAACGACCTTCAGTCGGCTTGCTCTTCGAGAGCCCGACGGCAGGCGTTGGTTCGGCCGCATTAGCATCATTGAGAAAGATTGTGAATTGGCAGAAGATAAATAGCGTTAAGTAGAGTTTGCGAGTTATTCGTTGAAAAATTGCAATCACAGGGTGCTTCTCCAAGTCTCAAATTTTTTTTCAGATGCTTTAGTTGTACCACGAACCGTCGGCTTCCGCCGCCGGCTAGTAAAGTCCCATTGTCCTACAGCCTCGCCTCAATGGCTTTCAACACTTCCTCATCGCTTGGCAAGCCGCTTTCGAGCACTGGCCGCAAGGGAATCGGTACTTCATCCATGCGGTAAGCGGTTCCTGCACGGTGGATGCCATAAATGGCTGTCGTAAAACACACGTTGCCGCGCAAGACGTTTTCAGCCCCCGGATTGTCCAAGACGATCGTGGGGATGCGATCCAAATGCTCTCGAGCCGCCGGGGAGAGTTTTGGCACCCCTTCGCTACCGACTAATAGTACCGCGTCGACCTCGCCCCCTTCGAGCTGAGCGTTGGCACTGTATTCGCCCGGATTGTAGCGAGGATACCCCCGCGAAAGATTGACGCTAAACGGATAGCCTGTCTGCCAGCACAGAACGCTATCGGCGCCAGCCACGTCGCCAGGAATACGCATTCTGCGGGCAATCCAACGCGTATGCCCATTCAAATCGGTCACCAAGCTGAGCAGCGCTTCCACGTTGGCATGTGGCACCTCGGTACTCGTCAATCCGAGGCCAAAAAAAATGGCCCCATAGCGACACGCTTTCATCGCTTCCGCCAATTCAATCAGTAGGTCTCGCGGCACACCGCCGACCGATTCAGCCTCAAGCTCAACACCTTTGATAATCATTCGCAGTGCCCAGAGGACATCAAAGTCGGCACCCGGTTCGACCTGCACAAAACGGTCCGCTATCTCGGCAGTGGCAGAGCGTTTGACATCGCAGACAACGAGATGCCTCTCCTTGCGTCCGCCGGGCACAAACATGCCGGTCGCTTCGACACACCGCTCAACATGTCGGGGATGACTTTCCAGCGGATTGCTGCCCCAGTAGACAACCATATCGGCCCGATTGCTCACTTCGCCCAGCGAAGAGGTGCTTTCTCCCACCGCCTGGACAGCAAGGATTGAAGGAGCATGGCAAGTCGAAGCCGTGGTGTCGATCGTTGCGCCGAGCCGATCGGCTAAGCGGCAAGCCGCCCGCTGGCCTGGAGTGCTGCTGGTCGAGAGCCCGTAAATCAACGGTGCTTGGCTACGCCGAAGTATTTCAGCCGCGACGGCCACCCCTTCTTCCAACTTGGTCGCCTTGCCTTCGACCAAAACAACGTCTTGGTCGGACGCATTTTGTTGCAACAGCCAAGGTTCGCTCAACCCGCAGGCATGCTCGACGGCGGTGACGCGTCCCCCGTCGATCTGCAAAGTAAGATCATCGCAGACGCAACCACAGACGGTACAAGCAACATTTTCGAACAGTTGGGTCACAAAATTAAGGCGAAGCCGTTGGACAGAGGGGACCGTGGGGAATATTTATTATACCCCACGTTGATCTGGCTGCCCATCGACCTGTCGCTAGAGTTTAACTCGCAGATGCCGTACCATGACGACATGACCAAGTCGCCCACACAGCACCCAAACGCCGATGTCCGCATGCGCGGATTTACTGAACGAGTCTCGGTCGAGCACGCCTTGGCATGGCTCGATGCCGAACTCGACAAGATAGGTCGGTTGCCGAGCGAACTGGTATCGCTCGGCGACGCCGCCGGTCGAGTGCTCGCTGAAGATGTTGCGAGCAGCGTCAACGTGCCCAATTTCAATCGGGCCATGATGGACGGCTTTGGCGTGCGAGCTGCTGATATCCGCGGAGCAACGGCCGAAAATCCAGTGACATTAAATGTTCTCGGCGAGTGTCTCCCTGGGCAATCGTTCGACGGCACGATCTCCACCGGGCAAGCGGTAAGAATCATGACGGGCGCACCCTTACCCCCTGGGGTCGACACCGTACTGCCGGTTGAAAAAACTTCGCCCGCAGGGCCGCAAATCCTTGCACATTGCGAACTAAAACAGGGCAAAAATTTTGGAACCATCGCCGAGGATATCCGTCAGGGTGAAGTCGTGCTCAAGGCCGGTCGCGTTCTTCGCCCGCAGGACTTGGGCGTGCTCTCCTCGGTGGGGCAGGGAGAGGTTTCGGTCGTTTGCAAGCCACGAGTGCGAATCGTGGTCACCGGCGACGAGTTATTGCCCAGCGGCTCGCTGCCGGTCGGTTGTCAGATTGTCGACGCCAATGGGCCGATGCTCACGGCGCTCGTCCACCGCGACTCCGGCATGGCCAACCATCCAGGCATCGTACCCGACGACCGCCCAGCCATCTTAGCAGCCCTGCAAGACGATGCCGATGTAGTGCTTGTCTCCGGCGGTTCGAGCGTAGGGCAAGAAGATCACGCGCCGACGTTGCTGGCCAAATACGGCGAACTCTCGATCCACGGCATCGCTATGCGGCCGGCCGGACCTTTAGGAATGGGACAACTTGAGCATCGGCTGATCTTCCTGTTACCTGGTAACCCGGTCGCCTGCCTCTGGGGCTACGACTTGTTTGCAGGCCGAGCCGTTCGTCGCTTGGGAGGCCGCACGGCCGATTGGCCCTACCGACAGGTGTCTGCCGTGCTAGCGTGCGACTTGGTTTCGCCCGTGGGGCGGCTCGATTTTGTCCGCATCCATCTAAGAGAGGGGCAAGTCGAACCAGTCCCGATGAGCGGCGCTTCGGTGCTCAGCTCCACCACACGCGCCGACGGTTTTGTCATCATCTCGCCAGAAAGCCCCGGCCATGCCATCGGCACCCATGTCGACGTTTTTCTCTACAACTAAGCGCCGCAGCTACGCCGCGCAAGACTGTCGAACAAAAATCTCGCCCCTACCCAACGCCACCAAGTCGCCATTAAATACATCGTAGGCGTCGCTCAACTGGTTCTCGTCGATTACCATTCCTTGCTCTCGTAACTGCTTAATCATCATCGGCAAGACCAACGGTCGCGCAGAACAAGCATAACGAAAACTAGGCAACAGCGGGGGCACGTTGGGTCCTAGCAGCCCCAGCGTGCCGCGGCGCATGCCGGCGCCAGGCCGAATGCCGCACTCGCCAAACACGAGCACCGTGCCAGCGATCATATTAAAACCAAGCATGTCCCCAGCGCGGCCGCCGATCGCGATCATTCCCCGCCGCATCGTCAGCCCCACTTCGTTGCCCGCATCGCCATCGACCAAGATCGTGCCACCGGTCATCCCTTTGGGCGACCCCCGGTAGGCGGCACCCACAAGATGGCCGGCGTTGCCTCGGACGTGAATCAAACCGCCGTGCATTTCCGCCCCTACCCAACCCTCGGCATTGCCATCGACTCGAATCTCGCCGCCCTGCATTTCGCTCCCAACGTGACGACCTGCTGAGCCATGAATATGAATTTCGCCCTTGCTCATTTGGGCACCGATCCAATGTACGCCCGATAGATCGCCTTCAAAGTCAAATCGCAGATCGTCGGCACTGCCGGCAACCTGAAACATTTCTGCCAACGGCAGCTTTTGGTTGCCATGAAAAATCTCGAACTGTTCGATCTCACCAAGCGGCTTTTTCTGAGCCCAAGTGGGCGTCAAACCTTCGATCTCGACGGGAACCGATGTTTTACCAGTATAGGAAAGCGTAAGGGACATGTTAGGATAAGCGGAGTGAGGTTCGATAGCCGCGATCTGACAGATCGCCGGAGTCACCATAATACCGGGAGTCGAAGCGTGAAGCGAGGCGCGATTATTCTCTGTGGCGGAAAATCCAAGCGGATGGGCCAATCCAAAGCAATGTTGCCCTTCGGCGAAGAATTCATGTTGCAGCGCGTCGTGCGACTGGTCACTGAAGTCGTAAGCCCAGATCGCATCGTTGTGGTCGCTGCCGCAAACCAAGAATTGCCGCCACTTCCTCCCAAAATAATACAGGCTCACGACCAACATAAGAATCGAGGACCGCTAGAAGGCCTCGCTTGCGGCTTCGCAGCGCTGGCAAACACCTGCGACGCCGTCTACGCCACCGGCTGCGACGTCCCGCTACTCGTCCCAGCGTTCATCCAGCGAATGTTCGAATTCCTAGGCGACCACGACATCGCCGTGCCCAAAGACGGAAAATTCCACCACCCTCTGGCCGCGGTTTACCGAAACTCGGTACTCGCCGAAGCACAGCAGCTCCTCAATGCAGAGCAACGCCGTCCTTTTTTTCTGTTTGAGCAAGTTGACACGCTGGAAGTTCCCGTTGACCAACTGCGCACGGTGGATCCCGGACTCGCGTCGCTGACCAATCTCAACACACCCGAGGACTACCGCGACGCACTGCTTCATCTGAGCAATTAGCCCGAAATCACTTCCGGCTGGTGCAAATAGCTTGCATCCACCGGATAATTCCGCCAGCGGATTGAGTAGTATTTTTCAAACCATGCTTGGATATCCGCTTCGACTTCGACATCATACGCCGGCGCGACATGCAGCGTTCGGCCAATCCGTGAATCTCGCACCTCGCCTTGTTCGACAATCACTTCGCCCGACTTGATCACGAGTCGCGGCATCTCGAACATGATTTCCTTGTTTTCGTGCGGCGTGTAAACCGTGATATCGGCATCCGCACCGGGGCCCAAATGGCCTTTGTTCTTGAGCCCAAGGATTCTCGCCGGGCCAGCGCGGGTGATGATCGCGATTTCATTGAGCGTGTATTCCCGCTGTAAATCAGCCAGCGTCGAGCGTTTTCCCACCAACGGATGGCACGTCTTCAGCACATCTTGCCGATAAGTCCGGTCCATCAGGAAGCGAATGATTTGCGGATAGGCCAAAAACGATCCACCGTTGGGATGGTCGGTGCTCATCACCACACGCCAGGGATCCTCGACCAGCAAATACCACTCCAGGCCAATCGCCCACTGCAGGGCATGGACGAGTGATTTGTTCTTGTACTTAATCGGCGTGATGCCTCAGCCGGCTTCCATCTCCGTATCGCTGCTAAACCATTTACCCCCGTAGATGTTCGACAAAAAGTAACCCAACGGCCCGTCACCCGTCATGCTGGTCGTTTCGCCAAAGAGCACCTGGCCGACGTCGATCGTCACATTCGGATGCGAGTTCACATACTCAGCCAACTCGACCACTTTACTATTAAAAGTGTTTTCGTCGCCCTCGCCGCCACCGTAGCTGTGAAACTGAATGTGCGTCAGATGCCCGCGACGCCCTTCGAGCGAACGCATCGTTTCGAGCGTCGTCTCCCAGTTGCCCGGCATGCCCAGGTTGTTGCAGTGGATATGAACCGGATGCGGCAGGCCAAGTTCCTCAGCTGCCTGGGCAACTTGGCTAACAATCTGCCGCGGCGTGACATCGAAATAATCAACCGCCGAATCAAGCCCCGAAACGTTACCCGCTTGCCGCTGCTTCCAAACCTCAACTCCGCCCGGATTGACCAGTTTTGGAGCAAACCCCTTCGCTGCGGCGAGGAGCCAGGCGATAAACGCTTTTAGCTTTTGCGGCTCGTTCTGCTTGATCGACTGCATCACATAGTGATTATTGCCCATCAGCACATAAAAGCCTTTGTCGAGACACGGCGTGTCGTCAAACTCCTCATGGGCATGGCGCGCCCCCAGCGGGGGAATGGCTGCGTCAAAAGCCGTTGTGTAACCCATGCCGGCATATTTGTAACCAGTAGCAAACGTACTGGGTACGCTGCCCATCGTGCCGCTATGAGTCACGTCGGTACGATGGATCACCTCGGAATTGCGTTTTTCTTCGGGCCGCATTTTTCGCGCGACGTTGACTTTGGGGCCCGCAATATGACAGTGCATATCGATCCCGCCGGGCATTACGACGAGCCCTTGCGCATCGATCTCGCGAGTCGGCTTCACACCTGGGGCATTCGGTGCGGCAACAATCCGACCGCCAGAAATCCAAAGATCACGTGCTTCGCCATCTACGCCGTTGGCCGGATCGTAGATAGTGCCTTGGGAAAGTTTTAGTAAATCTTTGGTCATAAAAAATTCTCACGCAGAGGCGCAAAGACGCAGAGTAGCTGAGAGGCAAGAGAAGGTAATCATAAGCAACTGCATTTTTTCTCTTCGTCTTTGCGCCTCTGCGTGCTCATTGGATAGAGGCTAACCGTGGACGCCACGAATTGCCTTGACACGTTTTTCAATATTGCTCAACACTTCAAAATCACTCGGTTGAGGAGAATCAAAAGCCGGCCGCAACGGGATCGGTACGTCGTCCATCCGATAAACCGTGCCGCCCGTATTGATGCCGTAGGTGGCCACCGTAAATGCGACCGCCGCGGCACGGGTGGTCGGAGTCTCTTTGCTATCGAGCGCGATGTACGGTATCGACGCCAAGTGTTCGCGTGCCGGTTGCGAAAAATTCGCCATCGGGTCGCAAGCGATCATCATCCCGCAATCAGCTTCGCCGCGGGCCAGTGTATCCGCGGTCGTATACTCGCCCGGATTGAAGCGAGGATAGCCACGGTTATGGTTCACACCGAAAGGATATCCTGTACGCCAAGCGACCACATTGTCGGCCCCCGTCACGTTGCCATGGCCCCGATTTGGCTTGGCCGTAAATCGAGTAAACTCATTCAAGTCGCGCGTCAAAGCAAGCAAGGCTTCGCTGTTGGCATGTTTTCCTCGAGTCATGGTGAGCCCCATGCCGAAGAAGATCATGCCGAACTTGGCAGCTTTCATTCGTTCGATGAGATCTTGCCAAACGGCTAGCTTAATGCCTGTCTCGCGTTCGACTTGCTCGGCGTCGAGTTCGACTCCCTTGGCTAGCGCACGCAAGGTCCAGATCGCTTCGAAATCTTTACGCGGCTTGATCTGCAAAAATATGTCAGCCGCCTTGGCGCTCTTTGTTTTTCGAACATCAACAATCACACAAGTACGGTCCTTCCGACCATTGGGGACAAACATGCCTTTGGGCATGAGACTGTACTTGGTGAAATGTCGAGGGTGGCTTTCGGCGGGGTTCGAGCCCCAAAACATAATGAAATCGCCCCGATTGGCTACCTCGCCCAGCGAACAAGTCACCTCGCCGACACCTTGAAACGCCATCCCCGACGGACCATGGCAAACGCTGGTCGTCGTGTCGATCGTGCCATCAACCCAATCGACGATACTCACGGCGACGCGCTGCGCCTCGCAAGGCGAATCGCTGAGCCCGTAGACGATTGGGTATTTTCCTGTGGTTAGAATTTCGGCGGCCCGTTCGAATCCGGCTTCTAACGAAGCCGGCTCGCCATCGATCAAGCACGAAGGCTTGTCTTCGATCTCATGGTTCAGAAACCAAGCTTTGCCCAGCACGCAAGCACGCTGGGCTTTGGTGATGTGGTTATCCTTTACTGTCAGGTCGATATCGTCGCAAACGCAGCCGCAAAAAGTGCAGGTCGCATCCTTGATTACTTTGAGCTCACCCGCAACAGCAGGCAATTCAGAATCCACAGTCGCCATGGCAAGAATCCCATGGCACGATAAAAGAACAAATCTCGCCAGATGGCTGTCGTACCACAGCACCCTCGCGACGGGAGCCCCAGCTCCGATCTGCCGGCCCCAAAAGACCGGACACCCATTATGTCGGCAAAGGGGGCCTCAGTTCAACATCTTATACTGAACTAGAATGAATTCGGCAGGGTTTGAGGCCAGGTTTCAGCCCCCCAGCACTTCCAGCTCGACATCCATCCCCTTGCTTGTCGGCATGCCCGAACCGTGCGTGTCGCCGCCCATCAGCCGGCTCGAGATGTCGCCGTAGGGGATAAATAGCAGGCCCTCGGGTAGCTCGTCTTTTTTCGCCGGTTTTATGGCCACCTCGACCTGTTGGCCCTGCTCGCTGGTCAATCGTACCCGATCGCCCAGGGCCAAGCCCAATCGCTCCATATCGCCGGGAGCCACTTGCAGCGTATTGATTTGATTTTGATATTTTTCTTGAAATTTCCCCTCGCTGATACCACAGCCTTGCTCGCTAGTTCGACCAGGAATGAGAATAAAAGTTTCAGACATTCGCTATTTCCTCCTTTGGGTAACCCTCAGTCGACCAACCACGTGCTTCATTATAAGCAGCCACTAACGCCTGCAGCCGTTCGGGCGAAAGCTGCGCCTTCGCATCGTCGGCCAACGGCTGGCGAAGCATTCGCTCAGGCAGCGTATCCTCCGCAGGCGTCCATCCTGCAAGAATATTGAATCGCTTCTTCGCGACAACAATCCGCTTGGCGTCTTCGCGAAGTTCCTCCGCCGTGACATCCCACCCCGTCACCAGCCGCAACATCTGGGCCGCCTCAGCAAAGAAATCCTCAAACACACCGCGTAGAAATTTACACAAAATCAGCGAATCCATCAGCGCCGCTTTGTCTTCCGTTTCTACGGCCAGGAGGGCCGCCTCGGGACCGACATCGCGACGATCCACCGCCGCCGAAAAGTCAGCTTCGTAGGCTCCCGACCGATTGTGATCGGCCCCGCGCGCCCCCACCGCAAACCCCAAGGCCATCGTTTGCAGACCCCGCGGATCGTAGCCAGGAATCTCGAGCCCTTTTACTTGGGGAGCAAAATCGATCGTGCCGAGGCCAATTTGCTCAGCCATGCGACGACTACCTTCAGCAAGCTGCCCTCCGAGTCCTTCACCCGTGGCAATTTCATCCAACGCACGAAGCAGGGCCGTGCCCTCGCCAAATCTTAGCCAAGTCGCGTCGAGATAGCCGCGTTCGGCACACTCCATCGCAAAGGCAATCGTCCCCCCAGCGCTAATCGTATCAATCCCCAGTTGATCGCAGCGCCGCGATGCTTCAAGCACCGTATCTGGATCGTCAATGCCACAAAGAGGACCCAGAGCAAATAAATTTTCGTATTCCAGTCGCACGCCATTTTTCGCGCCACTAGCGCGATAAATATGCTCACACCCAATCGTGCAACTGGCACAAGAAGCACGCGTCCGCTCCCGAACAGCCCCAATCCGCTCCGGCGAGAGTGCTTCAGCACTCGGGAAACTACCCCGCTGAAAATTCCGAGTCGGCAGCACCCCCAGCCGATTAAACACCAACAAATTCGACGCCGTCCCCAACTCGCGATATTTGGCCGTCGCGGGTCCAAAAGATTTCTCCGACAACTCCTTCGCCAAGTCGATCAATCCCTCCGCATCAGCCCAATCGCAACGTTGACTACCCCTTACCGCAATCGCTTTGATATTCTTTGCCCCCAAAACGGCCCCACTGCCGCCCCGTCCTGCATGGCGTCCATCGTGCGAGATCGTCGCATAGCGAACCTCTCGCTCACCCGCCGGGCCAATCGAGGCCACTTGAAACTCGTTGCCCAGTCGCTCGCGTATTCGCGATTGTGTCTCACCGTTTGGTAGACCCCAAAGCTCACCCGCAGCCTCCAAGCGAACCGTCTCCTCCTCGATCACCAATATCGAAGGCTCTGCCGCACGCCCTACAAGCACAATGGCATCATGACCAGTTTTCTTACCCGCCAGTGCAAAACCGCTACTAGCCAGCGAATCGTTGATCCTCTCGGTCAGTGGACTCTTGCTGACCACAGCAAACTTCGCCGAAGTCGTCAACGGACTACCCACCAGCGGACTAAAGACAAACGCAATCGTTGCCGCCGGCGACAAGGACTCCACTGTTGCCGACCCTTCTGCAAGCAGGATCGCGACCCCTAACCCGCTCCCGCCAAGATAGTTTCGCAACGTCTCCTCACGCAATTCAACACTTTGGCTGGCACCTGTCGTAAGATCAACGCGCAGGTAGCAACCGTGATAGCCGGGGATCGATTCGCTTGTCATCCAACTCATCCCCCCGCGTCGAGTGCCATCAATAGCAGCCTGTCACCGTCAGCCAGCGGCGTCTCAGGGTCAGTCACAAATCGCTCGCCTCGCAAATTGGCCGTGTAGCCAGGTCGAAGGTTTCGCCCGTCGAGACACG
>Ga0114931_10000287_pt1 | contig 58955 bp, 49 predicted proteins | sample 2SBtaG_FD_89579 | JGI IMG/M metagenome (GOLD analysis project Ga0114931, IMG submission 89579) | Deep subsurface microbial communities from Kolumbo volcano to uncover new lineages of life (NeLLi) - 2SBTROV14_V59a metaG | ecosystem: Environmental > Aquatic > Marine > Volcanic | place: Kolumbo... | reverse complement strand
GGTCAGCGTGGACGGGCTGGATGTATTTCAGCTCGAGGATGGCCGAATCTGCGGGCGTCGATCCTATCTGGACCGGCTTTCGATACTGCAACAGTTGAGCGACCCGCAACCGCCCGAATTGCCGCAAACGCCAACCGATGTTCAAATCATCACCCGGTTCGAGCCGCCGGCCTTCCTTGAAGGGGTGATGCTGGGCCGTGACGGCTCTGTCTATGTGAGCAAGTTGCATGAAGGCACGGTTTACCGTGTCCAGGCCGATGGGCATGCGCAGCCTTTCTTCCATCTGGATACTGGCGATGGGCCGTGGAACGGTGTCTGGTGCATGGTTGCGCCCCCGGATGGCGCGGGGTTCTTCCTTAACGTAAATTCGAATGACGCCGCCAAACATGGCGTCTGGTACGTGGATGAGACCGGTGCCGGACGCCAGTTTGCGGCGCTGCCGCTGGATACGGTTCCCAACGGGATCGCGCGCTCGCCGGACAATGATCTTCTGGTCGCAGACTCGATCGGTCGCATCTGGCGCATCGCCCCGGACGGCCGGTCCACCGTCTGGCTGCAACACGACCTGCTGGCTGGCCGCCCCTATATCGGGAAATTTCCCGGGGCCAACGGCATTCAGATATGGAATGACGCCGCCTATGTGACGAACTCCGATCTCGCCCTCATGCTGCGCATCGCCATCAAGCCGGACGGTACCGCCGGCGCGCCGGTGATCCTGGCGGAGGATATCGGCGGCGACGATTTTGCCATCGATGACGAGGGCAGCCTTTATATCACCACCCACCCCTTCAACGCCGTGGTCAAGCTGGACGCCAGGGGCAACAGGACAATCGTTGGCGCCGCCGACCAGGGGGTTATCGGCCCGACCGCCGCGGCGCTAGCCACCGAAGATGGCGGCCGGCGCGTGCTTTATGTGGTGGCGGATGGCGGCTTTTACACCCTGCCGGGAGACCCGCCGATCCCCGCGGCCGCCCAAACCCCCGTGCTGCTGAAAATAAGGCTCTGAGGGGGCCCGGCCTACGTCAGCATCACCCCGCCATCGGCGACAATACTGGCGCCGACCAGATAGTCGCTGGCGGCCGAGGCGAGAAACACCGCCGCGCCGCCCATATCGCCGGTCGTTCCGATGCGACCCGCGGGGATCTTGCGCGCCGCCCTGGTCGCTGCGGATTTGATCGAATCGGGCTGCAACTCGGTTGCGACATATCCCGGGCAGATGGCGTTGACATGAATATTATGGCGGATAAGTTCGATCGCCAGTACGCGGGTCAACATGAGCACGCCGCCCTTGCTGGCGCTGTAGTCACTGCTGAGCGGCAGCGGCTTGAAGGCACCGACAGAGGCGATATTGATGATCTTGCCGCCGCCCTGATGTTTCATCTGTCGGCCCACGGCCTGCGAACACAAAAACGTGCCGGTCAGATTGACGGCGATCGTCTGTTGCCATTCCTCAAGAGTGATCTCAAGGGCCGGCCTGGCGCTGCCCGAGATCCCGGCGTTATTCACGAGGATGTCAATGTGGCCAAAATGCGCCTTGGCGGCGTCCACCATCTGGCCGACTTCTTTGGCATCGCTGACATCGCACCGCTGGGCGATCGCATCAACGCCCAGGGCGGCCAATTCGGCGCAGGCTTTTTCACAGCGATCGCGCCGCTTTGCGCATAACAGAAGGCTGGCGCCCGCCCCGGCCAACGCGCGTGCGATGCCCAGGCCGATGCCGCTTCCGCCGCCGGTGACAATCGCCACCTTACCGTCAAGATCGAAGGGGCTAAAGCTCATCGGCCGCCAGGCCCCTTTCACTCGCGGCGGCAATGGGCGGACAGTCCGCGCCCAACAGCGCGTCGGCAATAATTTCCATATGCGTATCGCTGTCTCCAAATGCCGTCTCGGCCATGCGCGCATTTCGGAAATAAAGCGGCAGCTCATGGTCTTCGCAATAGCCCACGCCGCCCATCACCTGGTGACCAAGCTGGACAATCCGGCGATAGGCATGGTTGCACCAGGCCTTGGTCATGGACGCCTGCTGCGACTGCAAGTCATTGCCCACCACCGCCGCGGCGGATTTATAGGTGAGCCAGCGCGCGCGCTCCAGGTCGATCAGCATGTTCACGCAATGGTGCTGTATGGCCTGAAAGCTGCCGATCGGCCGATTGAACTGTTCGCGCTCTTTGGCGTAGGAGACGGCGATATCCAGGACATGTTGCGCGCCGCCGACCATTTGCGCGCATTTGCCGATTGTGGCCTTGAGCAGGATTTGTTTTAGCTGTGGCCAGATGCCGGCGCGCCCGCTAAGGACATTGTCCAAAGGAACATCGACGCCATCGAACACCACTTCATGCAACTGGGTGCCATCGATGCTGATCAACGGCGCAAGATGCAGGCCGGGGGCATCGCGGGCGACCAGAAAGAGCGCCAGGTCTTTGCCCGGCTGACCCTGAATGCCGGGCCGCGCCACACAGATCAGGTAATCGGCGGCGCTTGCATCGGCCACGAACATCTTGGTGCCAGTCAGCCGGAAACCATTTTTTATCTTTTGCGCGGGCAGAGTAATCCGGGATGGGTCGAACTCTCCCCCTCCCTCTTGCAGGGCCAGCGCCAGCACCAGATCGCCGCGGGCAAGCCGGGGCAACATCGCTTTCTTTTGCCGCGCATTACCCAGCTCGAGCAGGCAGGGAACACCGAGCATGACCGTTGAAAAAAACGGCCCGGGCAGACAGACCCGCCCGGTTTCTTCAAGCAGTACCGCCAGCTCCATAAACCCCGCGCCGGAGCCGCCATAATGCTCCGGTACGCTCAGGCCCATCCAGCCAAGCTGCGCCATGGCGCGCCATAATTGCCGGGGGCACCCACGCGGGTCCGAGCGGGCGGCGCGCACACTGGCCGGCGGGCAGGCCTGGGCCAAAAATTCCCGGGCGCTGTCCCGGATCAGTCTCTGTTCGTCGCTAAACTCCAGATCCATCGTCAAACATCCTTCGGGCGGGCGATTGTCCTACGGCCGCCTTACGTGTTGCGAGGCAGCCGGAGATTGCGCTGCGCGATAACATTGCGCAGCACTTCACTGGTGCCGCCGCCGATTGTCTCGATTACCGATGCCCGGCTGTAATGCGCGGCCTCACCCGCAAGCGGCGCCCATTTCGATTCGCTTTCAAGCCGGCCCCACTGCCCGAGAATATCCAGCGCCGTATAAGCAAGCCGCTGGCGCAGCTCACTGCTGACAAGCTTCATGATGGTGCCTTCGGTGGCGAGCACGGCGTTCTCCCTTAGCAGCCACAAGGCGCGGGTCTCCAGGCACTGGGTGGCCTCGAACTCGATCTCTATTTTCGCCAGCCGGCGCCGCACGGCGGGATGTTCGCTCAGCGGCCGGCCGTCCCGGAGGGTTTCCCTGGCATATTTGATGAGCCGGTCCATAAACCCGCGCAAGCGAACGGTCTGGCACAACATCAGCCGCTCGTGTTCGAGGGCCTCCATCATATATTGGAAACCCCGGCTCATTTCACCGACGAGGCGGTTTTCGGGGACCCGCACATCATCATAGAAAACGGCATTGGTGCGCTCGCCGCCCAGGGTCTCGATCGGGTGGATGGTAATGCCGGGGGCGCGCTGGTCGACGATAAACAGACTGACCGCCTTGCTCCTGGGGGCGTTTTTGTCTGTGCGCGCGGCGAGCCAGTGATAATCGGCATAATGGCTCTGCGTGCTGAATATCTTCTGGCCGTTAATGACAAAATGATTGTCATCGCGCACGGCGCGCATGCGCATCGCCGCCAGATCGGATCCCGCCGATGGTTCGGTATAGCCAAGGCTGAATTCGATTTCCCCGCGCGCGATACGGGGCAGAAATTCGCGCTTCATCTCCTCACTGCCATGGCGAAGAACGACCGGGCCGGCCATCAGGCGCGCCACGCTGTTGGGGATATAGGCCTCGCGCCGGGCAAACTCCTGGGAGAGGATAATCTCATGCGCCAGTGTTCCGCCACTGCCGCCATAGTGTTCCGGCCAGCCGATGCCGAGCCAGCCGGCGGCGCCAAGCTTGCGCATGAAGGCGCGACCCTCGGGACCAAGGCCTTTGTCCAGCGGATTTTGCCGCCGGATTTCATCGGTCAACTCCCGGTCGAGAAACGCGCCGAGTCGGCGTCGGAAGTCTTCCTCTTGCGGGTTCGACGTGAGGGTAAAATCCATGATCTTTCCGATGCTCATCACTTGCCGATGAGCGCGCCGACGCCCAGTTGATTGCGGACTTCGTTCTTGAGAATCTTGTTGACCGAATTATGCGGCAGGCTGTCAACGAAAACGATCGAGCGCGGCTGTTTATAGCGCGCCAGCCTGCCTTCGCAGTGGCGCATCACATCTTCGGCGGTCAATGTCTCGTCCCGCCTGACGATAACGGCGCACCCCACCTCGCCCCATTTGTCGTCAGCCACGCCGACCACGGCGACCTCGGCGATCTGCGTCAGCTCGTACAAGACATTTTCGACCTCGGCGGGATAAACGTTTTCACCGCCGGAGATGTACATCTCCTTCCAGCGATCAACGATGTAATAGTAACCGTCGGGATCACGGTAAGCGGCATCGCCAGTGCGGAACCAACTATCGACAAAGGCTTCCCGCGTGGCCCCGGGGTTGTTCCAATAGCCCGGTGTCACGCTGGGCCCGCGGATCCAGATTTCGCCGATCTCGTCGGGGGCCGCCTCCTTGCCATTCAGGTTGACGAGGCGGATTTCACCATGAATGACGGGCTTGCCGGTTGATCCGATTTTATCGAGCGGCTGGTCCAGCGCACTGATAAGAACGCTGGGTCCGCCCTCGGTCAGCCCGTAGCCTTCCTGAAAGGCGATACCGCGCTCGCGCCACAGCCGATGCATGCTGAGGGGAACCGGCGCGCCGCCGACCGCGGCGGCGGTCATGCGCGACAGATCGGTTTTTTCAAAATCGGGATGCCGGCTCAGCATTTGATAATTCGCGGGCACGCCCAGCATATGGGTGACGCCAAGCGCCGGGTCGGACATCAGGCGCAGGACACGTTCCGCCTCGAACTGAGGGCACACCACGACCGTTCCTCCGGCATGCAGCGCCGGGTTTGCGCCATTGTTGATGCCGCCGGTGTGAAACAGGGGCAGAATACACAGTGAAACCGAGGTCTGGCCCACGCGCACGATCATGCTGAAGTTGACGGCATTAAAGAAGGTCATGGCATGGGTGATGATCACCCCTTTCGCCACGCCGGTCGCGCCGGACGTATAAAGGATCATGCAGGGATCATCGAGCCAGATCTCGGCGGCGCTGAAGTCGGCGCGGGCGGCGGCGATGCCGCGCTCGTACTCACCGCCCGTCCCATCCTCACCCCAGTTCAGGACTTGTGATACGCCGCCCATTCCGGCGGCCGCCTCGGCGTTTTGCCTGAATTCGTCGGCATGGAACAAGACCGTGGGTTCGGCATTGGCGATCTGCTGGCCGAGTTCACATGGGGTAAGGCGCCAGTTCAGGGGAACAAAGATGGCCGCCATTTTTATGCAGGCCTGCTGGACCACCAGATGATCGGACGAGTTCGTCGCCAGCACCGCCACCCGATCGCCCTGCGTCACGCCAAGATCACCGCTCAGAAAAGAGGCGAGCCGGCGCGCCCGTTGGTCAAATGCCGCATAACTTAGCGCCCGTCCGCTGCGCGCATCCACACAGGCCGGCTTGTCGGGCTGGCGAGCGGCATGCTTTGCGATCCAGTCATAGGCTCTGATTTGCATGTCACTCGTCTTTTGCACCCTAGGCCACCGTCAAGACAACTTTGCCCATGACTTTGCGGCTTTCGATAAGCCGGTGGGCCGCAGCCGCATCGCTGAGCGGAAGCTCGGCATGAATATGCGGTGTAAGCTGGCCCGCGGCGGTCATTTGCACCAATTGCGCCAGCGTCCTTGCGATATCACCCGGATCGCTCGACACGAAGGATTCAAGGCCCATCATCCGCAGCGAAAGACTGTCGCCAAAATGTTCGAGAAACTTGAACAGGAAGTCGGGCGGCGGCGGCCCGCCAGCCATGCCATAGAGCACGAGCTGGCCCGAGCGGCCCAGTATTTTCAGGTCTTCCCCAAGGGTTTCACCGCAAACGGAATTAAACGTCGCCGCCGCATTATCCGGCCTAACCGCCGCGCGCAACCGTTCGGCGAGCGATCCGTCACTTGAATTCAAGGCCTCATCGGCGCCTTGTTCTTTGACAAACTGGCATTTGGTCTCTGATCCGGCCAGGCCGATGATCCGCAGGTCCATAAGCTTGGCCATCTGCACCAGCGCCGAGCCAACCCCGCCCGCGGCGGCGTAAACGACGATCGTATCGCCGGCGGTCAGGGTCGCGGTGCGGTGGAGAAGATAATGGGCGGTCAGATAATTGACCGCTAGCGCCGCGCCGACAGTATCGGAGACGCTGCTTGGCAGACGGGCGGCGAATGATTCCGGGCAGATTGCATATTCGGCGTAACACCCTCCGGGGCTGAGGATGACAACCCTTTGGCCGATCCAGCCGTCATCCACCCCGTCACCCACCGAAGTCACCACGCCAGTGGCTTCGTGACCCGTGATGAACGGCAGCGGCGGCATATGGGGATAAAGCCCCATGCGCTGCATGATATCGCCAAAGCCGGTGCCGATTGCGGCAATTTTCACCAGCAAGTGGCCTGGCCCGGCGATCGGGGTGTCGACATCGACATAATCGAGCACATCGGCGGTTCCGGTTTTCGGGATAAGCACGGCCTTCATGGGCAATATCTCCTGTGCATAGTGTGTCTCCTCAAATGGAACCAGCAATATTATTCTTTATAGTATAAAAAAATTCCTATTGGTACAACACTATTCTGGGTAGCGGCCGTGTCGTGGTTTGACGGTGGTGTCCCTTGTTATCGATCGCGCCATTCGGGCGAGCGCTTCTGGAGAAAGGCATCGAACCCTTCCCGGCTATCGCGAGTGGTCGCCAGAAACAGCGCCGCATATTGGCAATAGTCGATGGCGCCATCGAGCGCCATGTCGGCGGCGAGGGTCACGGCGCGTTTGATAAAGGCGGCGGCGATCGGGGCCTGGGCGGCAATCTGCTGGCCCAGCTCACGCGCCGCGGTCAGCGCCTGATCTTCCGGGACCACTTTAAGCACCAGTCCTAACTCTTGGGCCCTGGCGGCATCGATCGGCTGGCCGGTGAGCGCCAGATATAATGTGCGCTCGCGGCCGATCGCATGCACCAACCGGGCGGTGCCGCCAGAGCCCGGCATGATGCCCAGGCCGACCTCGGGCAAGCCGAGCTTCGCCGATGTGGCCATGATGCGCAAATCGCACGCCATGGCGAGTTCCAGACCGCCCCCGAAAGCATGGCCGTTTATAGCCGCAATAACCGGAATACGCAGCCGCGCCAGCCGTGAGCCGGCGCGGGTGAGCCGGTCGTGCAGCAAAAAGAAATCATAGGGCTGCTCAATGGCTGTTCGCATCATTGCGATATCGCCGCCGGCGATAAAACAGGTGCCGGATCCGGTAATGATAAGCGCCCGCAACGCATCCATCTTTTCGATCCGCTCGAGGGCAGTTTCGAGCTCCGCGATCATTGGCGTGCTGATGACGTTCCGGGCCTCCGGGCGGTAAAAATTTATGGTCGCGATGCTGTCTTCGACAGCAAATTTCAGCGTCTGATCTGTCATGGCAGTGATGCTCGCTCATTGTTAAAAAGCCGGCCGTCATAATCCCCTGGCGGCGCCCAGGACGGCCGTATTCCCGGCTTTCATCCGTGGTCCCCGGCTGGGGATATGAACGGCCCTGTGCTTCCCTCTTGATTATTATTATACTATTAGGTATATAGTTATTCTGTCGAGGATTATTTTCTGTCTTTAGTTATTATAAACACAAAATTGCCCGCATGCCGGGCAGCCAAATAACGGGGGAACAGGATGAACCGAATAGATCCGGCACGTTGAGAGCGGCCGCCGTGAATATCTATTCGAATTTTGACGCCATGGGAATGGGAGGGACCAGTGAATTCCTTGAATGGATTACGAATCGGGCACCGCTCCGAAGTTTTGACTGAACTGCCAAATGTCCGCCACCGCGGTTTTATGAGACAAGGCGCCGCAGCCAGCGTCCTGGCTATGCTCGGCGGGCTCTGGTCAACCGGCTCGCTCGCCCAGGACAAGGGCGGGCAGGCAAGCGCTGATAGTTTCGGGATCGAGGAAATTATCGTTACCGCGCGCAAGCGTCAGGAACGCCTGCAGGATGTCCCCGACACCATCGCCGCCTTTACCGCCCGAACCATCCAGAACAGCGGCATTGAATCGGTTGGCGATGTCAGCCTCATGGTGACCAATTTTACGCTTCTCGACCAGCAGGATGCCGGCTCTGTGCTTATTAATATTCGGGGCATTGGACAAGTGCGCAATGGCGAGGCGCCAGTGGCCATGGTCATCGACGGCGTCCAGGTGGCGGCAACGCAACAATTCACCCAAGAGCTTTTCGATGTTGAGAGAATCGAGGTTCTAAAAGGTCCCCAGGGCTCTCTTTATGGCCGCAACGCCATTGGCGGCGCCATTATTATCACCACCAAAAAGCCGGATAATGAATTCAGTAACATGGCCGGTTTTGGTTATGCCAATGGCGATGATATTTTGCTCAAGGCATTTTCCAGCGGCCCGATCGTCAAAGACAAGCTGTTCTACCGGCTGGCGGGGCGCTACCAGAATTATGACGGCCTGATCGAAAACGTCTTTCTGCACAGAAAGGTCGATTTCAAAGAGGATTTTAGCCTTCGCGGGCGCCTCCTTTTCATGCCGACCAATAATCTCACGCTGGATGCGCGCATTTTCTATTCCACCCTTGATGCCGGCGCCGACTACTATATCGCTCTGCCAGATGGCGATGTTAACAATACATCTGCGCCCTTGAACTCCGATGAATTCGGAACCGGTAAGCGTGACATCGAGGAGTATGCGCTGAAGATTAACTACGACGCCTCAGCCTTCGAATTTACCTCGGCGACCGCCTATACGTCGACTGATAACGCTTATTCGGGCGATGTTGATTATTCTCCGGTCCCCTTTTTCCGCGTAACCCAGGACTGGGATATCGAAAGCTGGAGCCAGGAGCTCAGGTTCACATCGCCGACAGAGCAGCGCTTGCGTTGGGTTGCCGGATTCAGTTATTTCAAGCGCAAAACAACCCTGGCCACCACGCCTGAGCTTAATTTCGGATTTGGTTTTGTGCCCTTTCCCTCGGTTACGACCGACCGCAATAATGAGATCGGGGTGTTTGGCCAGATCAACTACGATATAACCAGCAGGATCGAATTCACACTGGGCGCGCGCTACGATAGCGACCGGCGCAAGCAATTGAATGTGCTGACCGGCGGGCGGGCCAAAAAAACGTTCGATCTCTGGCAGCCGAAAGGATCGCTTGCATTCAAGGTGACCGATGATGCCATGGTCTACGCCACCATCGCCCGCGGCTTTCGCAGTGGTGGTTTCAATGTGCCCTCCACCGTTTTCGCCCCCCTGTACAAACAGGAGGAATCCACCAATTACGAGCTCGGTTTCAAGACTTCATGGCTGGGGAACAGGCTGATCGTCAATGGCGCGGCCTTTTATATCGATTACACCAACCAGCAATTCTTCTTTCTGCGCTTCGATCCTGTGATCATGGCGCCGGTGCAGGGCATCACGAATATCGACTCGACGGAGGTAACCGGACTGGAGCTTGAAATCCAGGCCCGCCTTGCGCCCGGTCTCGACGTCACCGCGGGGGTCGGCCTGATGGACAGCAAGATAAAGAAATTTTCTGAAATACCGGCCTTTGTCGGCAACAAAGCCAACCTGACTTACGGCTGGTCCTACAACATGTCCATGCAATACACCAAGCCCCTGTCAGACGATATGGAGCTGATTCTAAGGGCGGATTATTCGGCAAGAGGCGACAATTACTGGTATATCGATAACCTCGACAAACAAAAGGCGGTCAACCTGTTCGACCTGAGAACCACTTTGCGGTGGAAAAATCTGTCGCTTTCCGGCTATGCGAAAAATCTCTTTAATGAGAAATACTTCACCGAAGTCGGGGTTATGCAGAACTCTGGCCTGGCAACCGATATCGGCTTTCCCGCCACCCCGCGCCGCTATGGCGTTGAGGTGCAAATCCGGTTCTGATGCGCGCCAAATCAGGCAGGGCGCTTGTGCGCCTTGCCTGACAGTACGCCGCTGCTTTCTTTCAGCCGTCTGCTGAAAAACCATCCGCCAAGATTGTCCCCCGCGCCAAGATCGCCACCCGCCGCGGGCTGTGGTCTCTAGCGCCAGGCTTGCGATGACGAGAATTCGGCCTTGCGCTTCCGTCTGATTGCGATTATTCTGTTAGGTATAACTTTATTCTATTGAGTATAACTCACGATGCGAGGCTGGCCGCAGCAACCCGCATCCAACCGAAAGGGAGCATGATGGAAACGGTTGATCCGCAGCCTGGGCCTTGATGAAGAACGACTTCGCCGCCTGCCCGCCGCCATCGCCAGGGATATTGACGCCGGCTTGTATGACGGTGCGGTGATTGCCGTAAGCCGGCACGGAAAGCTGGTGTTGCATGAGGCGGTTGGGTTCGCCGACCGCGCGCAGGGACGCCAGGCCCGCACCGATGATATTTTTTCTCTGCTGTCGCTTTCAAAAACCCTAACCAATATTCTGGTGCTCAACCGTTGCGAGCGCGGCGATTTGCAACTGACCATGCCGGTCGCGGAGGTCATTGCGGAATTCGGCGCGTTGGGAAAACAGCGCATCACGGTGGCCCATCTGCTGTCCCATACCGGCGGACTGGGCGGCATGCCTCCGGTCCCTCTCGACAGTATGCCGCTCGACCAGGCGGTAGCCGCAATCTGCATGTTGCCGCCTCTTTCCTCCCCCGGCGAAGCGGTGAGTTACAGCGGCCTGGCGGCCCATGCGGTGCTTGCAGAGTTATTGCGCCGCGTCGATGGGGGGCAGCGTTCGTTCAGACAGATTCTCCAGTAGGACCTGTTTGGACCGCTCGGCATGAAAGACACCTCTTTGGGGTACTCACGGGGCCGGGAGGAACGGCGGGTGCCCATTGTGGTGCGCGACCAAAGCCCCGGTCTGCTGCCGCCGCCAATGCTTGAAGCATACAACCAGTTGCTTGGAGAGGGTACGGAGGTTCCCGCCATCGGCGTTTTCTCAACCGCACACGACTTTCACAGATTTGCCGAGATGCTCCGCCGCGGCGGCGAGTTGGACGGCGTTCGCCTGCTTTCACCGCTCACGCTTGATCTGGCAACTAAAAATTACACCGGCGACAAGGTCAACGAGCTTTACACCTTTGCCCGTGAAAGCCTCGGCTGGCAAGAGGCGCCGGCTTTTCTCGGCCTGGGGTTCTCGCTGCGCGGAGACGGCGTCTTTCCCCATCATTTTGGCGCTCTGGCTTCGCCCCGGACCTATGGCCAGTTCGGCGCCGGCTCGACCGTATTCTGGGTTGATCCGGCCCGCGATGTCTGTTTCGTGGGCTTGACCGCGGGGCTCCAGGAAGAATCAAACAGCCTTTTGCGCTGGCAAAGATTGTCCGACATCACATTGTCGTCGATCATCGAACCCTAGGCTTAGGCCCATGCAATTTCAGCTTCAGCACCGGATTACGTAGGACCGAAACATGGCAAGACATCCCAACGCCCACGAGGGGGCGGAGAATTCAATACCGGCGCACTCTTCGACAGGCGCGTCCTGCGCCGGGGGCCCAGCCGGGCAAACACCCGGTGCGCTAACTCGGCGCCGCTTTATCGAGTTGGGGGCGGGGTCCAGCCTTGCGCTTGCGCTGAGCGAACTGGCCCCCGGCCTGTCGGGGGACTTTGTTGGCGATGTTCTGGCCGCCGAGCGCGCGATCGCTTATGCCTCCTGGGAGGATATTTATCGCCAGAAATGGCAATGGGACAGCGTTACCTGGGGCTCGCATACCAATGCCTGCTCACCGGGAACCTGTCTGTTCCACGTCTATGCGAGAAACGGCCTCGTGTGGCGCCAAGAGCAGGCCGCCCTTCACCCGGCGAGCAATGAGCGATATACGGATTATAATCCGCTCGGCTGCCAAAAGGGCTGCGCGTTTCATACCAGCCTCTACAGCGAGGAACGGCTGAAATATCCGTTAAAGAGGGCCGGCGAACGCGGCGAAGGCAAGTGGCGGCGCATAAGCTGGGATCAGGCGCTGGGCGAGATTGCCGATTCGATTTTGGACACCCACGCCAAAGGCAGCCCGTCCGGTTTTGTGGTCGACGGACCACATGTGCATATCGGCAGCGCCGGCTCGGCCGGTGTCTTTCGCTTCTCGCATCTCCTGAATGCCATGCTGCCGGATCATAATGTCGAGATTGGGGACACTTTTCTTGGCTGTCTGGTCACGCTGGGCAAAATGCAGATGGGCTATACCCCCGATAATTTCTTCGATGCCGATCTTGTCATTTTCAGCCAGTCCAACTGGTCGTATACGGCGCCGGCGCTCTATCACTTCATAACCGAGGCCCGCTATAACGGCACCGAGATCGCCATGCTGGCGCCCGACGCGAATACCACGACGCACGCGGTTGATATCCACATCCCGGTAAAGGTCGGCACCGACGCCGCCTTCTGGCTGGGCATCTGCCGCGAAATGATCGCCAATGATCAATTCGATGCCGCATTTGTAAAAGAACAGACCGATCTGCCGCTTCTGGTGCGCACGGATAGCCAGCGCTTTTTGCGGGCTGTCGAGGTTGATGGCGGCCGCGAGGACCAATTGTATTTCTTCGACACCCGCCGCCAGCGCATTGCGCCGGCGCCGCGCGCCACCTTGCGCTTTGATGGCGACCCGGCGCTGGACGGCGTATTCGAGGTGACCTTGCGCGACGGCAGCAAGGTTGCGGTAACCCCGGTGTTTTCCATCCTGCGCTGCCATCTCGACGACTACACGCCGCAAAAGGCGTCCGCCCTGTGCGGTGTGCATCCCTCGGTCATCAGGGACATGGCCGCCAAGGTAGCCACCAAAACCACCTGTTGCTACGTGGGCTTTAGCACCGGCAAGCATTATCACGGCGACCTGATGGAGCGCAGCCTGCTGCTGGCCATGGCCCTGAGCGGCAATATCGGCAAGCCCGGCACAGGGTTCAATATCTGGTCGTTTCCATCCGATGCGATCGCGCTCCTGACTTCCCTGGAAAGCCCGGTCGCCAAAGGCGGCATGGCGGCGGGAGCAGCCCTGGTCCAGAGCGTCGCCGAGCGGATGAGACAACAGGACCCCGAAATCACGCCCGAGTTGGTCAATATCGAGGTCATGAAGCTTATGACGCGCCAGGGAGGCTATACCCCGGCCACTTTCTGGCTCCATAAGCATGTTGGTTACAAGGATCTGTGGAACCGGCACGAATGGCAGGATCCGGCCATGAAGCGATCCTTTGACGACTATATGCAAGAGGCGGTCGACAAGGGCTGGTGGGATGGACTGGTGCTGCCCGAGGCCGGGGTGGAGCCCGAGGTGCTGATGTTTGTCGGAACCAATCCCCTGCGTCGGGTGCGCAGCGGCAACGTCCAGTATCCCAAGGCGCTGTTTCCCAAGATCAAGACCATATTCACCGTCGAGACCCGCCTGTCGTCCTCGGCCATGTACTGCGATTACGTGTTGCCGGGGGCCTGGTATTATGAAAAGGAGGACATGACGCTCTCCATGACGGCGAGCCCCTTTATTACATTGATTGAGAAAGCCGTGGAGCCGGTTGGCGAAGCCAAGGCCGAATGGGAGGTCTTCGCCCTGCTGCTGGCAAAGATCGCCGAGCGCGCTGCGGCCCGGAAGGTTGACGGGTTCACCGACCGGATGGGGCAGTTCCACAAATATGCTGACCTGCAAGGCCGCTATACCATGAACGGCGCCATCAACAACCATCAGGATGCGGTCAGAGAAATGGTTTCGATCAATGCCGCGACCGGCATCTTCAAAAAGGACTATACTTACGAGAAATTCAAGAAAGACGGCACCGCGCCCCTGGCCGGCATGGGTGTGGGGTTTCAAGGCGATGCGGTGGCCAACGACTATGACCCCAGCAAGCCGTTCTACAGTTTGCGCTGGCATGTCGAAGACAAGATCCCCTATCCGACCTATGCTCGCAGAATACAGTTCTATATCGATCATGAGTGGTTCCTCGAGGTTGGCGAGGTCTTGCCCACCCACAAGGACATCCCGCCAATCGGCGGCGACTATCCTTTCAAGCTCACCAGCGGCCATCCGCGCGTCAGTATAAACACCATTCATCTGACCAACGCCCAGCTCAGCCGGTTACACCGGGGCCAGCCGGTGATCTTTTTAAATGATCAGGATGCGGCGGAGCTGGGCGTAGATGACGGCGACATGGTGCGCGTCTTTAACGATGTTTCCAAATTTGAACTCATGGCCAGCCTCCAGTCCTCGGTCTCGCCCAAACAGGCCATCGTCTATTTCTGGGAGCCCTATCAGTTCCGGGAGTGGGAAAATCATGATGGCGCGCTTATAGGCCAGCCAAAAGCCCTGCATTTCGCCGGCGGCTACGAACAGTTGCGGTATTTTTACATGCACGGCAGCCCGACGGCCTCGGTTGATCGCGGGGTGCGCGTGGGGATCGAGAAAATTGGTTGAGCGACATGGGGCGAACGGGATGATCGGTTCGAAGTTGGCGATCACAAAACGGAGAGACGACAAATGACATATGCGCCGAACGGGAGCAAAGAAGACCTCAGAAAGGCAAATCGCCAACTCGCGACCGTGATCGACCTTAACAAATGCATGGGTTGCCAGACCTGTGTTGTGGCCTGCAAGAACCTGTGGACGGTGTCCGAAGGCACCGACCACATGCGCTGGATGAATGTCACCACATATCCGGGCAAGGGATATCCAAGGGATTACGAAAACAAGGGCGGCGGCTATCGTGATGGCGAGCCGCAACAGGGATCGCTGACCACCATGGTGGACTGCGGCGATAATTTTCGGTTCAACCATGATGAAGTTATTCGCGAGGGCAAGGGCAAGAGCGCCCGGCTGCATCCGGTCACCAGCAAGGGCAAACAACCTGATTGGGGATATAACTGGGATGAAGACAGCGGCGGCGGGGAATGGCCCAATCCTTACCGGTTCTATATTCCGCGCATGTGCTACCATTGCACCCACCCGGCCTGTCTCGACGCCTGCCCCACCAATGCCCTGTACAAACGCGAGGAAGACGGCATCGTCCTGCTCGACCAGGAGCGCTGCCGCGGCTATCGCCACTGTATCGAGGCCTGCCCTTACAAGGCGATCTATTTCAATCCTGTTACCGAGAAAAGCGAGAAATGCATTCTTTGCTTTCCCCGCATCGAAAAGGGAACAGCTCCCGCCTGCAACCGGCAATGCACGGGACGCACCCGGGCTTTCGGATATCTCGATGACGAAAGCAGCCAGGTCTACAAACTTGTAAAAAAATGGCGGGTCGCGCTGCCATTACATCCCGAGTACGAAACAAAACCCAATGTTTTCTATGTTCCCCCCTGGTCCCCCTTTGCGCTTGATGAAGACGGAGCGCTTACGAATGAAATGCGCCTGCCGGTTTCATTGCTGGAAGAGCTGTTTGGGCCTGACGTTCACCGGGCGCTGAAAGTGCTTGCCGCCGAGAGACGCAAAAAACGTAAAGGGGGAGATTCCGAACTTATGGATATTTTGATCAGCCGGGTTTGGGAGGACAGATTCGGCGGCTTTACAAAGGCGCCGCTTGAGCAATTCTCGGAGGAAGAGGCGGGAGGCAAGCCATGAAAGCGGTAAGAGTATCGGCGGCCAGCGGCGCCATCTCGAATCCCCGAGCCTCGATATGGCAAGGCGCTTTGCAAGAATCCCTGGAGCTGATGCCCACGCCCCTGGGACTGGTCGAAAACATATCGCCCTATCTTGCCCTTAGCGATGACCATGGACAGGTGGAGCGCTTGCAGATAGCCGCGCTTCACAATGGCGAGACGATCGCGCTCAAGCTGACATGGCCGGTAAAGACCCCGAGCAGGACGCTCAGTGATCTTGATCAGTTCTCTGATGGCGCCGCGGTTATTTTTCCGCTGGCGCAAGGCGCAAGCGCGATAACGATGGGGGCGAGCGGAAAACCGACCAACGCCTGGCACTGGAAGGCAAACGAAACGGAGCCTTATGACGTCGTGGCCGAAGGTTTTAGCACCAGCCAGCGCCGTGCGGCGGCGACCAGCGGGCTTTCCGCAAGCGCATTTTATGCCGACGGCGTTTGGCGCCTGGTATTTTCTCGCCCCCTGTCGGTCGGCCCTGGCATGATAAATTTCGTTCCCGGAACGGCCACGGGCATCGCCCTGGCCATATGGGCCGGCGAAAACCGGGAGCGCTCGGGAAGAAAGTCGTTCTCGGGCGAATTTACACCATTGCAAATTGCGACATAGGCCCGGTAATGAACACACAGCTGACCACTTTGATCGAACCGGATTGCCGCCGGAGCGCGCAGCGCTCGCAGCTTTACCAGATCTTCAGCGTCGCTTTCGCCTATCCGCATCATGAAGCAAAGGGGTATCCAGTAGCAAATGGCGGTTTTGAAGATATCGTCCATGCGGTGCAGGCAATGCCGCCTGGACCGGCAAGCGCGATTTCACCACAACCGATGGCGATATTTACACTCGGTGATCTGCAACTGAGATACACCGCCTTGTTCGAGGTTGGCAATCAGCACCGAAATATCTCGCTTCACGAATCCGCCTTCGTGGCCACGCCCAAAGCCAGGCTTTGGGAAGATATCATCAGATTCTACGAATATTTCGGCCTGTCCTATAACGGCAAAACCATAAAGCGCTGGCCCGACCATCTGGTTATTCAACTGGAGTGCCTGCACTATCTGTCGTTTCTGGAGACCGGACTGACCGGGGATAAAACGCCGCTTCTACGAGCACAGCATGACTTTATCGAGCGCCATTTGCTGAACTGGCTGCCAAAGCTGGAAAAAGAGCTGGCACGCGTTGAGGATGCGCAACCCTATGCCGGCCTCACCGGTCTCTTGATCGCCTATCTGACCGCGGACCGGGCCTTTCTTGGCCAGATGCTTGGTCAGGCGCCCGCGGCCTGACGGGGCCAGGGCGCGCGCGGCGGCGATCACGACAGACCGCGAAAAGCCCCGTAAGCGCTGCGGGCGGCGGCATCGAGCCGGAACGCGGCGCCATTCAGGAATGTGTTGTCGCAAATATGCAGGGCAAGTTTTGCAAAGGCTTGCGGATCGGCGAATTTTTTGGGAAACGGCATGGATTTCTCGATTTCTTCTCGCATGTCGGGAGGCATTTGCGCCATCATCGGCGTGTTGATTCCAGCCGGCGCTATGGCGAGGACGCGGATGCCCATATCGCCAAACTCCCTGGCCAGAGCCAGGGTCAGACTGTGCACGCCGCCCTTGGACGCGGTGTAGGCGCTGGTGAACTCCGAGCCTTCGGTCGCGGCAATCGATGTCGTGTTGATGATAACGCCGCGCGAGCCGTCCTCGACCGGAGCAAGTCTCATCATGTCGGCCGCCGCCAGTCTGATGGTGTTGAAGGTGCCCGAAAGATTGATGGCGATGATCTTGTTGAAATGCTCGAGAGCCATCGGCCCTTCAGCGCCAACGACCGGCGCAAAGTCGGCAATGCCGGCGCAATTAACCAGAATCCGCGCCGGGCCGTACGCGGCGCGAGCCGTATCGAAGGCCTGTTCCGTGCTCGCGTTGTCGCTCACATCGCAGGTTACCGCCAGCCCCCCTATCCGTTGCGCCGTTTCCTGCACAGGACCGGCCTTGACATCGAACAGGGCTACTTTCGCCCCTGCCGCCGCCAGCCCCGCCGCCGTGGCGGCGCCCATCCCGGTTGCCGCTCCCGTCACAATCGCCGTTTTACCCTTGACGTCCATAATAGGCTGCCTCCTTTTCCCGTTGTTGACATAAAGTATAACAGTTGGTACCTATAAATACTATAGGGTATAAAATTATATTTCAATATGTTGCAGTTTATGAACGGGGGCCGCCGGATATGAAAGCATTGCGCGTCTATGGCAAGCGAGATTTTCGCCTCGAGGATGTCCCCGAGCCGCAGCCGCGCGCCGGCGAGGTCAAGCTTGAGGTCAAATACTGCGGTATTTGCGGCTCTGAATTACATGATTATGTCGACGGTCCCTCGCTGTTCCCTGTAGGCAAGCCGCATCCCCAGACGGGTCAAACGGCGCCGTTCATTGCGGGGCATGAATTTTCCGCCACCGTCAGGGAGCTGGGCGCTGGTATCAAACAGATCGCGGTGGGCGATCGGGTGGTCGTGCGGCCGACCATGCCCTGCTACCAGTGCCGCTATTGTCGCGAGGGCCGCCACATCCAATGCGTTGTTCTTGCTGCTCTGGGCATCGCCGCGAACGGGGCTACGCCCGCTATGTAACCGTCCGCGAAGATTGCATTTACAAACTTCCGAATAATGTGTCGTATGAGGCCGGCGCCTATGCCGAGCCGCTGGCCTGCGCCGTACGAGCCACCCGCCGCGCCCGGCTCGAGCCCGGCGCGGCGGTGGCCGTGGTCGGCGCCGGACCCATTGGCCTGTTGACCATGCAGATGGCCGCGGCTTGCGGTGCCGGCGCGGTGCATGTTTTCGAGACGGTGGCGTGGCGGCGCGAGCTGGCCCTTAATCTGGGGGCGACCTCGGCCCATGACCCCCGGGAGGGCGATCCCGGAAAAACCTTTGCGGCGCTGACCGAAGGCGGGCGGGCGGACATTGTGTTTGAATGCGCCGGCACCGGCCCGGCCTTGCTGCTCGCCGACATGCTGTGCGGGCGCGGCGGAACGATCGTCGAGATGGGGGTGCAGCGCAAACCAGTCAGCTTCGACTTTTTCCGCCTTTTCCTGCGGGAGAAAACCGTCGTCACGAGCCAGGGCTATACAAACCGGGAGTTTGAAATTACCCTCAATCTGCTGCGAGCGGGCAAAATAAGCGTCGAACCTATGACCAGCGCCAAGATCGCGCTGGATGATGTCCTCACCAGGGGGATTGAGGAACTTATTGGTCCGCACCGCGAAACACACTGCAAGATTCTTGTTTCACCCGACGTCTGAACGGGCAAAATGAATTGCCAAAACTGATGGGGGGTGTCAGATTTGCCGACGATATCGAAGTGAAAGACGAGGCCAAACGGTCTGCCGCCTGATCATGGGGTCACTGCCATTCATTTTTTGGGCATAACCCGAGTTTATGAGTCTGGCGCACGTCAATCCAGCGTAGTTTGAGGGCCAAAGTATGGCGAAGCAAAAGACAACCAAACGCAATGCCAAGTCCGCGAAAGGCGATAAACTTGGCATTCGCGCCAAGTTATTCGAGTTCAAGCGCGAACAAATCCTCGAGGTGGCCGAGAAGCTGTTCTTCGAGCGTGGTTACTCGGCAACCACCGTCGGTGCTATTGCAGAAGAACTGAAAGTCACGAAGCCCTTTATTTACTATTACTTTGACAACAAGGAAGACATCCTCCACGTCCTGGTAAAACGCACGATGCAGAGGAATATCGATGTCTACGAAGGCGTTGATATTGAAAGCGGCGATCCGGTCGAGATACTTCGCGCATTATGCGAGAGAACGGTCAAATTGGTCATCGAAATTCGCACCAGCATCGCAATGTTCTGGCGGGAACAGAATATTATGCCCGAGAGCGAAAAGCGCTACATGCATGAGATGAAGCAGAAACATGATGCCCAGCTAACCCGGGTTTTGGAGCGGGGCATTGCCAGCGGCGAGTTCGCTGTCGCAGACCCAAAGCTCACGGCGCTCGCGATCCAGGGCATGCTTAACTGGATCTACACCTGGTATCACCCCAAAGGCCGACTGGACGCAGACGAAATCGCCGGTAAAATGGCGGATCTTGCGGTCAAGATAGTAAGCGCGCGCTAGGTGTTTCGTCCCAGCATTTGATGCCCTTTTGGGGCGGTCGTTGCTACAGTATTTGCCGGGCTCTGGGCAGCACATCACCTTGAATGGCAAAACGCGGGTCAGTAGAGAGAGCCGAGCCTGGCCAGAAGTCCTAGAAGGGAGCGGGTCTTGCCGGTCCCGCCAAGCTGGCCCAGAAGGCCCGCCACAATTTCCTGCGCGATCGCCGAGGCTTCATGGGCAAGGTCCAGCCCGCGCTGGGTGGGAAAGATCAGCACCCGGCAGCGGTCGCTGTGGTGAGGCTTGCGATAGACCAGATTGTCACTGACCATTCGGTCCACCAGTTTGGTGACCGTCGGCAGATTATGGGACAGATGATCGGCGATCTGTGTCATCGGCAGGCCCGGGGTCTCGGCAAGGGCGTCGAGCGCGAACCACATGTCCACCGAAATCCCCAGCGGCTTGAAGGCGGTAGCCAGCCGGCTGGCCAGCCGGCGATTGGCCCGGGCCAGAAGATAGGCGAGATTATCCGCGGTGGGGGGGCGATCCATAGGCAACTACTTGAAAGATTAATGATTGATTATTTTAATTCTCATCGTATACCATACCGAAAGCATGCTGCGAAGCCTTCAATCAAATGGGCCATGAAAACCCTGGAAAATTGAAGCGCCGGCGGCAACCGAGGCGGTAGTCAAGGCCATGACGGCAGACGCATCCATAAAGATCGGGGCCATCATCCCGCTCAGTGGCCCGGCCGGTCTGTTCGGGCCGTCCTGCTGCAATTGTTTCAGCCTGGCGGCGGCGGACGTTAATGATGCTGGCGGCATTCTCGGCCGCAAAGTCAATCTTGTCTTTATCGATGGCGGCCAGAAACCCGGGGATGTCGCCCAGAACATCCGAACTCTCCTCGATCTGACAGCGCTGTCAGGACTGATCGGCATGCACGACAGTGATGTCCGGGCTGCGGTTTGCGAAGCCGCCCATGGCCGCGTGCCTTATGTTTACACCCCGACCTATGAGGGCGGCGAGCACCGCGGCGGGGTTTTTTATCTCGGTGAAACGCCGCAGCAACAGCTTGCTCCCGTGTTTCCCTGGCTCATGGACCGTTGCAAACTCAAGCGCTGGTGGCTGATCGGCAATGATTACAGCTGGCCGCGCAAATTGCACGCGCTGGCCCGGCATTATATTTGCCAACAGGGGGGGAGCGTCATCGGCGAACATTATGTGCCCCTCGGTACCGAAGATTTCACAGATTATGTGGAAAGCCTACAGGGCGGCAATGCCGATGCCGTCATGGTGGCGCTGGTGGGGTCGGATTCGGCCAACTTCAACCGCGCCTTCGCCGAAGCAGGGCTTCTGGATCGCATCAGGCGGTTCAGCCCGCTGCTCGAAGAAAACACCCTGCTGGCGATCGGCGCCGACGCCACGCAAGGCCTTTATACCGCCTCGAGCTATTTTACCAGCATTCCCGAAGCGACCAACCAGGCGTTTCTGGCGAAATACGCCGCGGCCTATGGCGAGGATGCGCCGGTGGTCACCACGCTGGCCCAATCCTGCTACGAAGGCCTGTTGTTTTTGAAATATCTCGCCCGGCGCGCGCAATCGCTGGACCCGTCGGTGCTGACGGCAGCCAGTGAAGGCTTCAGCTATGAAAGTCCGCGCGGCACCATGCGCATGGTGAACGGCCATCTGGTCAAATCGATCTATCTTGCCGCGGCCGACGATCTCGATTTTCGCATCATCACCGTTTTCAAAGACGTTCTCCCCCAATAGGCACACGGCCCTGCACCCTCGGTGATGTCGGCTTTGGTCGGCTGTTGCCGGCTATAGTTGCTATAAAAAATAATTTCCTTTTCAAATATTAATTATTGTAGTATAGCCAAGATTAGCAACAGGGCGAGCGAACCTTGGCGCGGCAAAAGCCGCATGATGCATCAGGGAGAGAGCAGATGACAAAAGAGAGAGGATCACGGACCAGGACCACCCGCTCGCGCCTTATGTGCGCAACGGCGCTGGCTTTGCTGGCCGCCCCGGTGGCCCAGGCCCAGCAACCACAGGCCCAGCAACCACAGGCCCAGCAACCACAGGACCAGAAGACGCAGGCCACGCAAGACAGCGGCCGCACCCTTGAGGAAATCATCGTCACATCCGAACGGCGTAGTGAAAACCTGCAAGATGTCCCGGTCGCGGTTTCGGTTCTTGGCGCCACCTATATGGATCGCAACACCATCACCGATTTCCAGCAGGTTGCCCAGCGGGTGCCCAGCTTCACCTTTTCCGATTTCGCCCCCGGTCAGTCGGTTTCCTCGATCCGCGGCGTCTCTTCGACCGACGACGGCGCCGGAACCGACAGCTCGATCGCCATTTTCGTCGATGACGTTTATCTCGGCCGGCTGTCGAACCAGGCCATTCCGCTGTTTGATGTCGAGCGCATCGAGGTGCTGCGCGGCCCCCAGGGCACGCTTTATGGCAAGAATGCTATCGGCGGGGCGATCAATGTCATTACTACCCGGCCGTCGACCGATGACATGCGGGCCAAGCTCAAGGTCGATGTCGGCAATTTGCGCCGCATTGACACCGCCGGTCTGGTCAGTGGCCCGATCACCGACAAACTCGCTGCCAAGGTCTCTTTTACCAGTCGCAACCGCAAGGGCTGGGTGCGCAATGTGGTGACTGGCAACCGGGTGCGCAACAAGGATATCAGCTCGGGGCGCGCCCAATTGCTCTATCATGGCGACCGCCTGTCTCTGCTGTTTTCGGGCGATATCATGGTCGAAAACCAGAACGGCATTGGCCGTATTCCGGTCCGTGACGGCGCCGCCCCGATCGTGGAGTGGCACCTTGCCGCCGGCGGCAACCAGTTCAACCGCTCCACCAATGCCCAGGACGGATTTTCCCGGCGCCGGGCCTATGGCACCAGCCTGGAGGCAACGATGAACTTCGATGCCGGCGAGTTGATCTCGATCAGCGCCTACCGGGAAAGCAAATCGCGTTGGGACATGGATTCGGTTGGCGTGCCGCAGATCAACGTCGTTGATGATATCGATGATTTCACCGACCAATATTCCCAGGAGTTCCGCTGGTCCTCGACCATCGGCGAGTCGATCGATTATCTGGTCGGTCTCTACTATCTCAACGAAAGGACCGACCGCACCGAGCAGTTTCATCTGGTCTTCGGCATCGATGACCGGCTTCGCGCCGGCCCCGCCGGCAATGGCGGCGGCCCGTTCGGCTTTTTCGATCCCGATGACGATGTCGATTTTTACCGCCAGGTCAACAAGACCAATTCCTATGCCGCCTTCAGCCATGTGAAATGGGCCTTTGCCGAGCGCTGGACGGCGGAAGTGGGCCTGCGCTTCACCTATGAGACCAAGGCCATCACCACCGACGCCCGGGCCGGCCAGCTCGGCCTGTTCGGCATTATCCGCAATACATTCGTTGTCGGCGCGTCCAAGAACTGGAGCGACATTTCGCCAAAATTCGTTCTCACCCATCAGCTAACCGATGATGTGCATTTTTATGGCAGTGTTACCAAGGGCTTCAAGTCGGGCGGTTTTGCCGCTGCGCCCAGCACCATCGAGGACGCCACCCGGCCGCTGGCGCCCGAGACCGCGTGGAACTATGAGTTTGGCATGAAGGGAGACTTCTTCGATAATATTTTAAGGCTCAATCTGGCCGGTTATTACACGGATTACACCAACCTTCAATTCCAGCGCTTCGGCCCGCCGCTCAATGCGCCGGCGGGAGAATTCGGCCGCTTCCAGACCCTGAATGCCGGCAACGCCCGGATCAAGGGCATCGAAGCCGAGTTCACCTTTCTGCCCTTCGAGGGGGCGAGTATCTCGGGCGGCTATTCCTATCTTGACGCCAAATACAAGAATTTCGTTTTTGTCGATCAGGTCGGCAATCTTGCCGATGTCTCGGGCCAGCGCCTGGTCCGGGCGCCCAAGCATAAATTCGTCGTCAATCTTGACTATCGCCACGACGGGCCGCTGGATGGGACGCTGAGCTGGCATTTCGACTGGCGCTACACCAGCACCCAGCGCGGCGACGTGGCGTCATCCCTGACCAACCAGCCCAAGTTCGATGTTGCCGCCGCCAATATCGTTTGGGAAAGCGAGGATACCGACTGGGCGTTCACGCTGTGGGGGCGCAATCTCTTTAACGAGAAATATATCTCGCACATCTATATCATCGGCCCCGGCGATATCGCCGTTTTCGGCGAGCCGCGCATGTATGGCGCTTCGCTGACCTGGCGCTATAACTAGGGCTTGAAGGGGCAAAGGACTGTTACATGGATGTGCTGGAGCTTACGGCGCAAGAGGTTGTCCGCCGCATGCGCAAGGGTACCCTCGGGGTCGAGGACTATTGCCGCGCCATCATCGCCCGCGCCGAGCATTGCGCCGGATTGAACGCCTTTGCCACCTTTGCCCCCGAGCGCCTGATCGCCAAGGCGCGAGAACTGGATTTTCGGCCGGAAAAAAATCGCGCATCCGCGGCCCTGTTCGGATTGCCGCTCGGCGTCAAGGACAATATCGATACCGCCCACCTGCCGACCACCGCCGGCACCCCGGCGCTGGCCGATAACCAACCCGCCGGCAATGCCCCGGCGTTGGCGCGGTTGCTGGCGGCCGGGGCCCTGGTTGCCGGCAAGACCAATATGCACGAACTGGCTTTCGGCATTACCTCGGACAACGCCGCCTTTGGCGCGGTCGCTAATCCTTATGACCCGACGCGCATTCCCGGCGGCAGCAGCGGCGGTTCGGCCGCCGCTGTCGCCGCCCGGATCGTGCCGGCGGCGCTGGGCACTGATACCGGGGGCTCGATGCGCATTCCCGCCGCGCTGTGCGGCGTTGTCGGCTTCCGCCCCACCACCGGCCGTTACCCCGCCGAAGGGGTTGTTCCACTTTCTCACACCCGCGACACCATCGGCCCGATGGCCCGCCGCGTCGCCGATGTCGCCATGCTGGATGCGGTGCTGGCGGGCGAGAAGGGCGGATCACTTTCCCCCTCGCTCAAGGGAAAACGCCTTGGCGTTCCCCGCGCCCATTTTTATGATGACCTCGATGGAGACGTGGCCCGTCTTGTCGAGGCGGCGCTGGCGTGGCTGGGCGAGGCCGGGGCGGTGCTGGTCGAAGCGGACATCGGCGGCGCGGCGGCGCCCGGCCAGGAACCGGTGATCAAAAGTCTGAGCGATGCCGTCGGCTTTCCCGTGGTGTTCTACGAAAGCCCGCGCGATCTGGCCACTTATCTGTCCCGCCATGATCTTTCACTCAACCTCGAGACCCTCATCAGGAAAATCGCCAGTCCCGATGTTCGCGGCCTGCTTAAACAAGCCATTGGCCCCGAGGCCGTTTTGGCCAGCCTCTATCAGAAGGTCCTTGGCGGTGCCCTGCCCAGGCTGAAAGCGGCTTATGCCGCGTATTTTTCATCCCATGATCTGGATGCGATCGTCTTTCCGACCACTCCGGCGCCGGCCCACGCTCTTTTGGATGACGGGGTGACGGTTCGCCATAAGGGCCATGCCGTGTCGGCCTTTTCCCTTTACATCCGCAATACCGAGCCCGGCAGCAATGCTGGCATTCCGGGCATCTCGGTTCCCTGCGGCCTGACCGGAGACGGCCTGCCCGTCGGTCTGGAATTCGACGCCCCCCAAGGTGCGGACCGCCATCTGCTGGCCATTGCAGCCGCCTTCGAGGCGACCCAATCGCCATTGCCGTCGCCTTGAACACGAATGAAAACGGAAACGCCCTATCGCGAGTTGCTGTTACGCCTGTTTCGGGCCGGTGTTGAGCGGGTCTCGGCCAGCAGGGCGCTGCCGGCCTATTTGCCGCGCTCCCGGCCGCAGGGGGCGAGCCTCGTTCTTGGGGCCGGCAAGGCGGCGGCGGCGATGGCGGCGGTTGCCGCGCAGCGGCTGACGGGGCCGGTCTCGGGCCTGGTGGTCACACGCTATGGTCACACGAGCCCGGTGCCTTTGGACGCCATTGAGGTTATCGAGGCCGCCCATCCCGTCCCCGACCAAAAAAGCCGGCAAGCGGCCCGTCAGATGCTGGCGCTTGCGCGCGGAGCGGGGCCCCAAGACCGTCTTGTTTTTCTGGCCTCGGGCGGAGGTTCGGCCGTGCTTTGCCTGCCCGTCCCGGGGCTTGCCTTTGCCGAAAAACAGGCCGTGGTTCGCCATTTTATTCTCTCCGGCGCGCCGATCAGTGAGATCAATTGCGTGCGCAAACATCTCTCGGCGATCAAGGGCGGGCGCCTTGCTGCGGCAAGCGGGACGAGTGATATTCGCACCTATATCATTTCCGACGTGCCGGGCGACGATCCCGCCGCGGTGGCCTCGGGGCCGACGGTTGCCGATCCGAGCACACTCGCTGCGGCGCGCGCGGTCATTGCCCGTTATGGCTCGCCCTGTCAGGACAAGGTGATGGCGCTGCTCGGTGATCGCGCCCATGAGACCCCGAAGCCCGGCACCCTGAACGAGCGCCATGTGATCATCGCGAAAGCCTCTGATTGCCTCGATGCCGCGGCCGCTCTTGCCAGGGCGGAAGGCTGGCAGGTTCACAACCTGGGCGACCACATCGAGGGCGAGGCGCGCATCCTTGGGGCCGAACATGCGAAGCTTGCCAGGGCGCTGAAGGGCCGCGGTGGGCGCTGGCTCATGCTCTCCGGGGGGGAGGCCACGGTCACGGTGCGCCATCCCGAAGGGGGCGGCGGGCCGAACCTGGAATATCTGGCGGGCCTGGCGCAAGAACTGAACGGGGAAGCCGGTATTTACGCGCTCGCCGGCGACACCGACGGAATCGATGGTAGCGAGGACAATGCCGGTGCCATCATAACCCCGACCACCCGGCGCCGGGCGCAGGCGGCCGGGCTCGACATTAAAGCCTGCCTTGCACAAAACCAGACCTATGCCCTGTTCAAGACCCTGGACGATCTGGTTGTGACCGGACCGACGCTGACCAACGTCAATGATTTGCGCGCCATCGTCATCGATGGCGGTTAGGGAAGGAACGCAAACCGTCGCCTGGTGGCCAGAGGCGCCGGCCGGCGGCCATTGCTTGCGTGCCGCTGGCGGACCTTCACGGCTTGTCCCCCGGGCGGCTTCGCTGTAGGGATAAGCGGTCATGGTGATCGTCTATGGGTCATATGAGTGGAACCGGGTGGTGGCGCGGCTGTTCGAGCAAAGCGGCGGGCCCGATGCTCCAAAAATCCTGTCCGGGGCGCTGCGTGACATCGTGGTGGCGGACAGTTGCATCATCTTTCGCTATTATGATCAGGGGCGGCCGGAAATCCTTCATAAGAAGCTGGATTACGCCGGCCGGCGGAACGAACTGGGGGACTATCTCGCCGGGGCCTATGTGCTCGACCCGTTTTACCAGCACTTCCTCGACAGCAAAAAGCCCGGCGTTTTCACCCTCAAGCAGATCGCGCCGGACCATTTTCGGCAAAGCGATTATTACTGGAGCTATTACAAATTTTCCGGCCTGGGCGACGAGGTGAACATCTTCGTGCCGCTGGCACCGGGCGCGGTCATCGCGCTGGCGCTGGGGCGCCGCCAGGGCCGCCGGGGCTTTTCCCGGCGCGAGGTCACACTGCTGCATGATCTTCAGCCGCTTTTACAGGTGCTTTGCCGGCGACAGTGGGGCGACGGCGGACCGCGGGGCGGCGATGAGGCCGACAACCGACGCTTTATTACCGGCATGGAGAATTTTGGCCGCTCCCTTTTGTCGGACAAGGAAAGCGAGGTCCTGCACCTCCTGCTCAAGGGCCATTCAGCCAAGTCCACGGCGGCCCGGATGGGAATTTCGCCGGGCACGGTCAAAATCCACCGCAACAATATTTACGCCAAGCTCGACATCGGCTCGCAGACCGAGCTGTTTTCCCTGTTTATCGACGCCCTGGCGCATATGCGCGGCGATGGCGCGGTTGACCCGCTGGCGGCTTATCAGGCGCGGCCCCAAAAGCGTTCATAGGCCGGCCGGGCTATAACCTTGGATATATAGGCGCTTCTTTGCGTTCCTTGTAGAATCGCCGCGCCCGGCTTGTTCGCGGCATGAAGAAGGAGCAAAACAATGCAGACCAATCAGGCCTTGCAGGCGCGCCGGATCGACGCCGTGGCCGGCGGTGTGGCCAGTGTGCTGCCGGTCTTCGCCGAGCGGGCGCGAAACGCCGAAATCTGGGATGTGGAAGGCAAGCGATATATCGATTTCGCCGGCGGCATCGCGGTGGTCAATACCGGCCACAACCACCCCCGGGTGATCGCGGCGGTGCGCGCGCAACTGGACAAATTTAGCCACACCTGTTTTCAGGTCACCCCTTACGCGCCCTATGTCGAACTGGCCGAAAAACTCAATGCGCTGGTCCCCGGGCCGTCGGCCAAGAAAACCATTTTTCTGTCGACCGGGGCTGAAGCGGTGGAAAACGCCGTCAAGATCGCCCGCGCCCACACCGGCCGACCGGCGATCATCTCCTTTTGCGGCGGCTTTCATGGTCGCACCATGATGGGTATGGCGCTGACCGGCAAGGTGGCGCCCTACAAGGCCGGCTTTGGCCCTTTTCCGGCGGATGTTTTCCATGCCGCTTTTCCCAGCCCCACTCTCGGGGTCAGCGTGGAACAGGCTCTGGCCTCCCTTGAACGCCTGTTCAGGGCCGATGTCGACCCGGCCCGGGTGGCGGCGATCATCATTGAGCCGGTGCAGGGCGAGGGCGGTTTTTACATCGCGCCGCCCGAGTTTCTCCAGGCGCTCAGAAAATTGTGCGACGACCACGGGATGGTGCTGATCATCGATGAAATCCAGACCGGTTTCGCCCGCACCGGCAGGATGTTCGCCATCGAACATGCCGGCATCGAGGCGGATATCATGACCCTGGCCAAAAGCATGGCCGGCGGTTTCCCGATCTCCGCGGTCACCGGCAAGGCGGCGATCATGGAGGCGGCCAGGCCCGGCGGGCTGGGCGGCACCTATGGCGGCTCGCCGCTGGGCTGCGCCGCCGCCCTGGCGGTGCTCGAGGTGATCGAGGCCGAAGGGCTGATCGCGCGGGCCGATGAGATCGGCGGGATCATCACCGGCTATCTCAAGATCATGGCCGGGGATAACGCTCTTGAGTGCATCGGCGAAATCCGCGCCCTTGGCGCCATGGTGGCGCTCGAACTGATTAAAAACCGGGATCCCGCCGAGGCGGACCCCGAGCTTGCCCGGGCCCTGGTGCAAGAGGCGGCCAAGGCCGGCCTTATCCTTTTGTCCTGCGGGGTGCGGGGCAATGTCATCCGCTTTCTGGCGCCGCTGACCATCAGCACCGCGCTGCTGGAAGAAGGCATGGAGATCATCCACGGCTGCCTGAAGCGCCTGACTGCATAGCGTTTCATGCCCGATGTTCGATAGTTTTGCCGGCGGTTTGGGCCGCTGCGCAGGCCTTTCCCGATTCCGCGCTGGATTTATTCAATAAATTTATATAACTATAAAAATATAGTCTGATGTAAATTTAGAATCGCCATCTGCCCCCGGGAGACGGCGTGAGGAGTGACCATGGCCGGTTTGAGGGAAAAACAGAAAGCCCGGCGGCGCGAGTTGATCGAAAAAGCCGCCGGGGCGCTGTTTGTCGAAAAAGGCTTTGATGATACGACGATCGAGGAGATCGCCGAGCGCGCCGTGGTCTCGCCAGCCACGGTCTATAATTATTACGGCTCGAAGGGCGAGCTGCTTTTGGCCCTGGTCGCCAGGGGCGAGGTGGGCATCGCCGAAAAGATCAGGGATTTCATGAAACAGGCGCAAACCGAGGACCCGGCCAGCCTGGTGACGGCGGTGATCATGTCGAATGTGGAAGACACGCTGTCGGCCCTGTCGCGCGAGCTGTGGGGCCATGTTGTCGCCTTTATCGCCACCACCCCCGACCCCGAGGTTGCGCCCAAATATCTCAACACCATCGCCGACGGCCTGGCCCGGGCGATCGAGCATGTGATCGCCCATTTTGTTGCGGCCGGGGTGTTCAGGCCGGATACCGACAGCCGTTATGTCGCCTATCTGCTGACCCGGATCGAGCGGATCCAGTTTTTGAACTTCGTCTATCTGAAAGGTTTTTCCCTCGAGGCGCTGCGTGAGGCGATCGGGCGCGACGTCGCCTTTATCCTGCAGGGGCTGCGAGTCTGAATCGGGGTGCCGGCTGGAACTATTCTAGTTAACACAAAAAAGATAGTTTGATAAAAAATTATAGTTGACTGTAAGAAACAAGTTTGCAATAAAAATCCCTGCTCTTGAGCGCAAAAGGGGAGGGTACGCAATGTCTGCTCTGGGAAAGATTACAAAATTCGAACTTCTGTCGACCACGGCCCTGTCCACGGCCTTGCCGGCCCTGGCCGAAGAAGCCAGCGAGGTGGAAGAGATTATCGTCACCGCCACCCGCCGGGCGGAACGCATTGAGGATATTCCCTATAATATTTCGGTGGTTTCGGGAAATCTGATCGATCAGGCGAACATGCTCGATGCGCCCGAACTGCTGCGCTCGGCCACCGGGGTTTCGATGATCGACCGCGGTCCGCGCAACGCCGGGGTGGTCAACAGCATTCGCATTCGCGGGCTCAATGTCGACAGCTCGGCGCTGGGCGACTATGCGGTGTCGGCGAGCGCGACGGTGTCGGCCTATATCAATGACACCCCGATGTTCGCCAATCTGCTGATTAAGGATCTTGACCGGGTCGAGATTTTGCGCGGCCCCCAGGGCACGCTTTACGGCTCTGGCGCGCTGGCCGGAACGGTGCGCTTCATGACCCGCAAGCCCGAGCTGGGCGAGTTTTCCGGCCAGGTCTCAGGCTCCCTGAGCAAGGTGACCGGCTCGAACAGCGTTGGCTGGACCGGCGATGTCATCCTCAATGTGCCGCTGGGCGACAGCGTGGCCTTTCGCGGCGTGTTCGCCCGCCAGGATTTCCCCGGGCTGACCGATTATGTCAATGTCTACGAGCTTGACGCCAACGGCATTCCGGTGGCTCCCAATGGCATTCTGGATCCGGCGGCATCCTATCGTTCGGTCAAGGACGCGGACACCTATGCGGTCTGGTTCGGCCGCGCCAGCCTGCTGTTAAACCTGGGCGAGGCGGTTGATGTGGTCGCCACCTATACCTATCAGTCCACCGATTCGGGCGGTCGGCGCGCCCAGAGCCGGGGCACCGACGGCTGGGGCCGGCCTTATGAGCGCTATGAAGTCGGCTCGGTCCAGCTTGAGCCAGCCACTTCGGAGGTTAATCTGGGGGCGCTGGAGGCCAATATCGATCTCGGCTTCGCCACCCTGACTTCCTCGACCTCCTATTTCGATCATACCGGCGACAGCACCAGCGAAAATACCGGTTTTTACGCCCAGAATGGCTGGTTGGCCTGGTATTATACCTATCCGCGGCCCATGGCCTCCGCCGTGCGCACCTATCAGGACAAGGCCTTCGTCCAAGAGGTTCGCCTGGTGTCCAACAACGACGGGCCGATCAATTATGTCGTCGGCCTCTATTACCAGAACCAAGACAAGAGGGCGACCCAGCAAAGTTTTTTGCGCGGCGCCAAGGCCTATATTGACGCCCTGTTCGGCTTTGACGTGCCCTGGGTATCGGGGGATCAGGATTTCGATTACCGGCTGAAGGAAAATTTCAAGGAAATGGCAATTTTCGGCGAGCTGACCTACAGTTTCACCGAAGCCTTCGACGTTACCGCCGGCATCCGCTATTTCGACAACAAGGTAACCTCCCAGACCTTTATGGCGCTGCCGTTCTGGACTGGCCTGTTTCCCGACCTGAACACGCCCGATGTGGTCAACAAGAACAGCCGGGCGCTGTTCAAGGGTAATGCCACCTATCATCTGGGTGACGCCAGCATGATCTATGGCATCTTTTCGCAGGGCTTTCGCCGCGGCGGCGCCAATGGCGTGCCCGATAGCGGCAATTATGCCGAAAGTCCGGCCTATATGAGCTATGCCCCGGACTTTGTCGACAATTACGAGCTTGGCTTCAAGGGCGCGACCGACAAGATCCGCTATAACCTGAGCCTGTTTTATGTCGACTGGCGTAACCCGCAGATCAATACGGCGACCCCCAACTGGGGCTTCTTCATGGTCGGCAGCAGCCCCGCCGGTCACAAGAACAAGGCGACTACCAAGGGCCTCGAGGTCGAGCTCAGCGGCAATCTGACCGACACCCTCCAGTTTACCTTCGGCTACGCCTATGCCAATGCCAAGCTCAAGGCGGACTTTATCGACCAGTCCGGCAGGATGATCGCCGCCAAGGGCGCCCGCCTGCCCGGCGCGCCGCGCCATTCAGTCAATATGGCGCTCGATTACACCTTCGCCATGAGCAATGGCGCTTATCTGATCACCCATGTCGATGGTTATCTCCAGTCCAAGGCGCGCAACAGCCTGGACGCCAATCCGCGGTTTGACGAGACGCTGAGCGGCTATAGTATCTGGAATATTTCCGAGACCCTGTCCTATGACAACGTCAGGGTCTCGCTGTGGGTGAAAAATATCTTCAATGCGCTCGGAATATCGGCGGTGTTCAAGGAAGAATATATGGGCACCCTGCCCTCGGCGGGCTATTTCGGCAATGGCTCGAAAGAGCAGATCGCCCTGCCGCGAACTTTTGGAGCCTCGGTATATTATAATTTTTGAGGGGGTCTCTCCAAAAGACCCTGCTGTGCTCTCATAACACCCGGAAGGCTTGCGGTGAATGAACCCCGTCGCTCAAAAGATTGACGATCTGATCAGACAGCGCCGGTTAACGCAAGCCGAAGCGGTGGGCCGCAATCATCTGGCGGCCCGGCCGGATGACGCCCCGGTCTGGCTGCAACTGGGCCGGGTGCTGCAAATAAGGGTCGATTTTGACGGCATGCTCGCCTGCGCCCGCCGGGTGATCGACCTGACCCCGGGCCTGGTTGCCGGGCGGCTGCAGGAGATCGACGCCCTGATCCATTGCGGACGCGCCAGCGAGGCCGTCGCCCGCCTGCGGGCGCTGGAGAAAAGGGCGGGCGGTGACATGGCGTTGCGGCTGCATCTGGCGGAATTCTACACCCATTGCGGCTGTCATGAAGCGGCCCGGCGCTGTTACGAGGCGGTTCGCCGGCTCAAGGGGGATGACCCGGCGATTTTATATAATTGCGCCACGGCGGCGCTCACCATGGGCGAGATAGACAAGGCCGAGGCGCTTTTGGGTCAGGTGATCGCGCTCAACCCCCATGATTACGACGCCTATTACAACCGCGCCACGCTGCGCCGCCAGACCCCGGAGCGCAACCATATCGACGAGATGGAAGCCCTGCTCGCCGCCGGTCTGCGCCATCCGGCGGGCGAGGTTCAGCTTGGCTACGCCCTGGCCCGGGAATATGAGGATCTGGGCGAGCATGAACGCGCTTTCGCCTGCCTGAAAAAGGGTGCGGGGCGGCGCAACAGCCTGCTGCAATATCGGGTTGAAGACGATGTCGAGACTGCACAGGCCATCAAGAAGGTCATGGCGGCCGATTTTCTGGCGAAGGTCAAACAAACCCCGGGCCCGGGACCGATCTTCATCATCGGCCTGCCGCGCAGCGGCACCACCCTGGTCGAGCGGATTCTCGGCTCCCACAGCCAGGTGGACAGCCTGGGCGAGATCAATGATTTCGCCCTGTCCCTGATGAGCCTGGCCGGGCCGACCAAAGGCAAGCAGGATCTGGTCGCCAAATCGACCGGGCTTGATTTTGAAGCCCTGGGCGCGCGCTATCGCGCCAGCATCGCCTCGCGTCAAAAAGCGCGGCAGGGCCCCGAACGGGCTGGCGCGCCCTGGCTGATCGACAAGACGCCGGCGAATTATCTTTATATCGGCCTGATCGCCCGCGCCCTGCCGGAGGCGAAGATCATCCATCTGCGACGCAACCCCATGGATGTCTGTTACGCCATGTATAAAACCCTGTTCCGGATGGGCTATCCCTTTTCCTATGATCTGGACAATCTGGCCCGTTATTATCTGTCCTACCGCGACCTGATGGCCCATTGGCGGGCTCATCTGCCGGGCCGCTTCCTAGACCTGGACTATGAGGCGCTGGTGGGTGATCAGGAGGCGGTCAGCCGCCGGCTGGTCGCCCATTGCGGGCTGGCGTGGGAGCCGGCCTGTCTGGACTTCCATCTGAACGCCAGCCCTTCGGCGACCGCCAGCGCCGCTCAGGTCAGGCGGCCGCTCTATCGCGATTCGCTGGAAAAATGGCGCTGCTATGAAACCCAACTCGCCCCCCTGAAAGAGCGGCTGGTCGCAGCCGGCGTGGCGCTTGATATCCGGGGGGCTCCGGATGCCGCCTGAGGAAAACAGCGACCTGGCGATACGGCCGGTTTTGCCCAAAGTGGCCGCAAACGGCTTTCTGGCGCACGTCTTTTTGTCCTTTGTCGCCTCGGCGGGGATATTCTACATCAGCGCGCTGCCTGCCCTGGTCAGCGCCATGGTCGAGGGCCTGGGGTTTTCCGAGCAGCAGGCCGGCTATGCCGTCTCGGCCAATGCTTATGGCAGCATGAGCGGGGCGCTGATCGCGGTTTTCTTGATCCGGCGTCTGCCCTGGAAACGCACGGTCGGCCTGCTGTTTTCGATCATGATCGTCATGGAGCTGTCGTCCACGCTGATCACCTCGCCGGTGGTCATGGTGGGCTGGCGGTTCTTGCTCGGGACGTTCGGCGGGTGCAGCGTCGGCATCGGGCTGGCGATCATGGCCCGGCTCGCCAACCCCGATAAGGGCTTTGGCTTTCTGCTGGCCATTCAGGTCGGCTTTGGCGGCCTGATCATCTATTTACGCCGCCTGGTCGAGCCGGCGCTGGGGGTCTCGGGGGTTTTTGTTCTGTTGGCGCTGCTGGTCAGCGCCAGTCTGATCTGCGTGCTGTTTCTCCAGGACTACAAGGTTGCCCACAGCCGCGACAAGCCCCGTCTTTTCCCCGCCTTGTCGCCGATGTCGGGCCTGACCCTGGTGGCGATCTTTCTCTATCAGGCGATGGCCAACGGCACCTGGGCCTATATGGAGCGGATCGGCCTGGGCGCCGGGCTGGATGGCGCCTATGTCTCCAGGGCCGCCGCCGTGGGCGCCTGGATCGGCGCGGTCGGCGGCCTGGTGCCGATCTTTCTGGGGCTGCGCCTGGGCCGCTTCTGGCCGATCCTGCTGGCGCTGGCGCTCTCCTTGCTGGCCGCCGTTGCCCTCGGCCAGGCTGATGTCCGGCTCCTTTATTTCGCCGGCAATGTCTTTCTCAGTTTCGCCTGGTCGGTGATGATCGCCTATTCATTCGGCCTGGCTGCCCATTATGACCGCAGCGGCCATCTGATGGTGCTGGGCGGCACGGTGTCTAAATTCGGCTTGGCGACCGGCCCTCTGCTTGCCGCCCGGCTGGTCGGCGGCGGTGGCTATAGCGCGGTGATCACGATGGCTGCTATCGGCTTTGTGCTGTGTCTTGCCGTCATCGCCCTGCCCTCCCTGCGCGCCGACAGAATTTTGAAAAGACAGATCCTGAAAGAGAAAAACTCATGACCTATTTCACGATATCGGGGCTGCAATTGGCGCTGGCGGGCGATGACAATCTGGCCCTTGTCGGGCGCGAGGTGAACGCCCTGAAAAAACGCATTCCCGGCATCGACATGGTGATGCTGGGCGAGTTGAGCCTGTTTGGCGCCTGCCCGCGCCACGAGCCGCCGCAAGAGGCGGAGGCGGCGCTGTGCGAGATCGCCCGGCGCAACGCCATCTGGTTCATTCCCGGCTCCCTGTTCGAGCACCGGAATGGCAAAATTTATAACATGGCCCCGGTGATCAACCCGGAGGGCCAGGTGGTGACGCGCTACCGCAAGATGTTTCCGTTCCGGCCCTATGAGGAGAACATCACCCCGGGCGATGAATTCACCCTGTTCGATGTGCCCGATGTGGGCCGCTTCGGGGTGTCGATCTGCTATGACATGTGGTTTCCCGAGACCACCCGCAGCCTGGTCGCCGAGGGTGCCGAGATCATCATCCATCCCACCATGACCAATACCATCGACCGGGATGTGGAACTGGCGATCGCGCGCGCCAATGCGGCGATCAACCAGTGCTATTTTTTCGATGTCAATGTCGCCGGGGACTATGGCGTCGGCCGCTCGATCATTTGCGGCCCCGGCGGGGAGATTATCCATCAGGCGGGAAGCGGGCGCGAGATCATCACCATCGAGGTCAATCTCGACTATGTCCGCCGGGTGCGCCAGCGCGGCTGGCACGCCACCGGCCAGCCGCTGAAAAGCTTTCGCGACAGTACGGTCTCTTTTCCGCTTTATCGCGATGGCGCCAATTGCACCGACTATTTGAACAGTCTGGGCCGGCTGGAGAAATCATAACCGGAGGGCGCGGCGATGACGTTGAAAAAACAGCTTTGGCTGGTGCTGGCGGCAGTATTTATTCTTACGGTGGCCCCCGCCCGGGCGACCATCCTTTTCGCCGATGACTTTCAGGACGCCACGGCGGCGGCGTGGAAAATCCTTGGCAAGGGCAAGGCCAGGCTTTCCCGCTACCAGAAGAACATCTCACTTAACCTTACCCGGCGCGCCATGGCGGTCGCCGCGCTATCGACCAAAGGCTATGAGCACACCGTCTTTGCGCTTTCCTTCGCCGCCTTGTCTCTGGAGGAGGGGGAGTATTGCCTCGGCGAGGTGAGCGGTGATGACGGCAAGACCTGGCATGAAATTGTCCGGGTTGGCGATGGACAGGACGATGGGCTGAGGCTTTACGCCGGCACGGTGTCCTCCCCTGATCTGGACAACCGGCCACGGGTCTATATCCGGGCGCGGGCCTTCGGCAATCAGGACAACGACCAGTGCTGGCTCGACGCGGTCAGGGTGGTGGGTCAGAAAATCACCCGCCCGGCGGCGGCGCGAAAGGACGGCTTTACAGCAAAGCGGCTGATCGCCGGCCGGCCCTATTCGTCGCTGGTGGATCTGTCCTTTTTCGCGCCCTCGCCGGCCGCCATGGCGGCCTCGAGCCGTTTTGAGGGCCGGCTGGTTTTTACCGGGGCGCTTAAGAGTGGCGGCTTTAAGGGCCTGCGCGATGATTACGCCACCCTCAAAGACCAGAAGATGTCGGTCCGCCGCCTGCCGGATTTCGATTTCGCCTTCGTCCAGTCGGGCGCGGCTCTCATTCCGCTGCGCCGGGGGCCGATTGCCGGCCGCCATCCGCTATGGGAATTTGTTCTGGAGCCCGGCCGGGTGTGGCGCGAGCCGGGGGACGGCGCCTTCAGCCGCGCCGCGATCCCCTTTTCCCTGCAAGAGAAAAACGAGAACTGCCTCCATAACGGAGTGATGACCTTTTTGTTTGGCGGTGATGGCCAAATCTCCCATGTCGCGGTTCAGATCAGCGCCGAGACCTGCCTTTATTTGAAGTTCGATCTGTGGGGCTTTGCGGCCGCCCGTTATCAGCCCGGCCCGGTGGCAGGAGAAAAACCGGCAATCGCGGCCTATGAGCGGGAGAAATCCGCCCGCCTCGCAGTCCGGCCGATGGCCGCCCTGGCCGCGAAGTATCCGGCAGTCGATCCGGCAAATTTTGGCGCCATCTCCGAGATCGACCCGGCGCATATGACCCTTTACGGCGTGGTCGTGGACGGCGTTCATTACGGCGCTGGCTGCGAGACCAGACAGGGCCTCTATCCCTATTGCGATGTGCTCGATCTGCCGTCCTATTCAACCGCCAAGTCCCTGGTCGGGGCGCTGGCCCTGATGCGCATGGAAAAGCTGTTTCCCGGTGTCAGGGACGCGAAAATCGCCGATTATGTCCCGGCCTGCCGCCAGGCCGGCGGCTGGGATGATGTCACCTTCCTTGATGTTCTCGATATGGCCAGCGGCCATTACAAGAGCGCCCGCTACATGGCCGATGAGGACGGGGCGAAAATGTTCCGGTTCTTTCTCCCACTTGACCATGCAACCAAGATCAAACGCGCCTGCGGCCTGTTCAAGCGCAAGGCTCCCCCCGGGGTGAGGTGGGTTTACCATACTTCCGACACTTATATTCTGGGCACTGCCCTTAACAATTACCTGAAACGCAAACGCGGCCCGGTGGCCGATATTTACCGCGATATTCTCATCCCCCTGTGGCGCAAGCTGGGCCTGAGCCCGGTGATGGATGTTACCCGGCGCACCTATGACCGGCGGGCCCAGCCCTTTACCGGCTGGGGGCTGACCTATCACCGCGGGGATGTGGCCCGGCTGGCCGCCCTGCTCAACCCGGCCAACAGCGCCGGCCAGGATTATTTCGATAAACCGATGCTCGATCAGGCCCTGCAACGAGGAGCCGGCGGCAAGGGGCTGGCCGCGCATGGCCGGGCGCTGATGTACAGCACCGGCTTTTGGGCAAGGAATTTCCAGAGCCTGCTCGGTTGCGGCAAGCCGGTGTGGGTTCCTTTATGTCCGGCTATGGCGGTATCACCATCGCCCTCATGCCCAATGGGGTGAGCTATTATTATTTCAGCGACAATGGCACCTTCGCTTGGAAAAAGGCGGTCGCCGAAGCGGATAAAATAAGAAAACTGTGCCCCTGAAGGGGGAATGGTAGCGGAGGAGGGACTTGAACCCCCGACACGCGGATTATGATTCCGCTGCTCTAACCAGCTGAGCTACTCCGCCCCGAAAGATGCCGGAAAACCGCCGGCGCGCCCCGCTTATTAGTAGAGCGCGCCCCCCCTGTCAAGGTGCGGTGGCGGTGATCCAGCCGCCGCCCAGCACCCGCGCGTCTTCATAGAGGACGCCGGCCTGCCCGGGGGCCACGCCGGCCTCGGCCTCGGCCAGCCGGATGGTCGCCGTCCCGTCTGCTGCAGCGGTGATCTGCGCCGGCGCCGGCGGGCGGGTCGAGCGCACCTTGACGGTCACCGCCCGGCCGGCCAGAGGCTCGCTGGCGCCGGTCAGCCAGTTGACCTCGCCCAAGATGATATCGCGCACCAGCAGGGCGCTGCGGGGGCCGACCACCACCCGGCGCGCCGCCGGCTCGAGGCGGACCACATAGAGCGGCTCGCCGACGCCAAAGCCGAGGCCGCGGCGCTGGCCAACGGTAAAATGGATGATCCCCTCGTGGCGGCCGAGCACCCGGCCGTCGACATGGACGATCTCGCCGGGCTCGCCTGCCCCGGGGCGCAATTTCTCGATCATCTCGCCGTAGCGTCCCTCGGGGACAAAGCAGATGTCTTGGCTGTCTGGCTTGTCGGCGACCGCCAGGTTAAACTCGCCAGCCAGCCGGCGGGTCTGGGTCTTGTCCAGCCCGCCCAGCGGAAAACGCAAAAAATCGAGCTGATCGGCGGTGGTGGCGAACAGAAAATAACTCTGGTCGCGGCTGTGGTCCCGGCCGCGGTGCAGCTCGGGTCCGCCCGGCCCGATCACCCGGCGCACATAATGGCCGGTGGCCAGGGCGGCGGCTCCGAGGTCGCGGGCGGTGGCCAGCAGGTCGCGGAACTTGACTGTCTGGTTGCAGCGCACACAGGGCACCTGGGTGGCGCCGGCCATATAGGTATCGACAAAATCTTCGATCACCGATTCGCGAAACCGGCTTTCATAATCGAGCACATAATGGGGAATGCCCAGCCGTTCGGCGACCCGGCGGGCATCGAGAATGTCGCGCCCGGCACAGCAGGCCCCGGGCCGGGCAATGGCCTGGCCATGATCGTAAAGCTGCAATGTGACCCCGACCACATCATAGCCTTCGCGGGCCAGCAGGGCGGCGACCACCGAGGAATCGACCCCGCCCGACATGGCGACAACCACGCGGGTGTCGCGCGGGGCAGCGGCGATTCCCAAAGAATTGAGCGGACTGTTAGCGGCAAGGGTCATGGCGCCAATATAGGCCGCCGCCACCGTCTGGCAAGCACGGGGCCTAGATAAAATCGAGCAGGCTGAGCCTGGTCAGATTGGACAACACCTTGTAGGAGGCCTCCAGCGCCACCTGATCGTTGTTCAGTTTCGAGATCGTCGCGGCCATGTCGACATCCTCTTTGTCGGAGATAAAGCCGGCAAGGAAGGTCTTGTTGTCTTCATGGCGGACCTTGATCTGCTCGACACGGTTCTGCCGGATGCCGTTTTCCACCGTCTTCTGGGTAAGGCCGTCAAGCGCGCTTTTGATGGTGGCGATCTCACCTTCGAGAAAACTGCGCTGGGTGGCGGTCAGCTTGCCTTCGATCGGGCCGCTGGCGCCGGCGTTGAAATCGGCCAGATTTTTGAGCGCCTGCAACAAATCCGCGCCGACGTCATCGGCCAGCAGGCCGTGTTCCATGGTGATGTTGTCGTCGATCCGGGCGGTTGGTTTGACCTGGTTGTTCTGAAAAGTGCTGGCGGCATCGGGGGCGGAAACCAGATCGGCCAGCGAATTGAGTGCCAGCGGCGGGGTGTCGGAGCGGGTGCCGGCGAACAGATAGACCCCGCCGACCTTGGTGTTCAGCGCATTTTTCACGGTGGAGAAAAGCTGATTAAGGGCTTCGCCAAAGCCGTTGGTCTGACCGTTGGCGATGCCATTGAGGACCGTTTCGCGCAGGCTTTCTCCGGCCTGGGACAGGGTTTCCAGCCCCAGATTGTTCATCGCCAGCCGGCCCTTCAGCTCTTTTGCGGTATCGATATATTTTTCAGTGCGGGTCATCACCGACTTGGCGCCGAGCAGCGCCGCGGCTTCGCGCGACAGGCCGCGATAGTCCTCGGATTTTTTGCCGCTGTTCACCTGGCGCTGGTCGGTGAACAGGCGCTCCTGGTTACGCAGGGTCTGGTTGATCATCGTCTGGTTATGACCGAAACTGGAAACCCGTGTCATGATTTAAGTCTCTCCTGAAACGTCTAGCGCAGAATACCGAGCAAGGTGTCCATCATTTCCTGGGATGTGGTGATCAGGCGCGCCGAGGCGTTGAAGGCGTTCTGAAACACCACCATATTGGCCAGTTCTTCATCGAGATTGACGCCGGTGACATTGCTCAACCGGCTGTCCACTTCCGTGGACAGGGCGCCATAATCCTGGGCCAGATTGGCCGCCTGGGCGGCCAGGACCCCGGTGTTGGCCAGCACATCGGCGCCATATTGCCCCAGGGTGGCGGATGTCGCCTGCAAGCGCCCGGCGGTGGAAAAAGAAACCGCGCTGTCCTGGATCTGCTGCATCGCCAGGGCGCCGCGTCCGTCGCCGGCGGTGATCACCGGCTCGCCTGAGGCGGCCGAGGCGTCATAGCGTGCCAGCGCGAGCCGGGTGTTGTCGCTGGCGATCGCCGGGGTCACCTTGACCGCCCGCGCGGCCTGCATCTGATAGTGCGGGCCCAGACCGAACAAGCGTGAGAAACTTTCGCCGCTGGCGCCGCGCACCGTATTGTCATTACGCACGACGACGTCGAAGTTTTCATATCCCGCCTTGGGTGTGCTGACCAGAGCGCCAGCGCTGTCAAGCGAGAAGGTGACGTAATTGCCCAGCGCGCTGGTGGCGTTCAGGCTGCTCAGAAGGTCGTTGAAACTGGTTCCCGAGACGGTCAGGGTGTAAGAGCCGGCGATGGCGCCATTGGGCCCGCGCACCTCCAGGTCCATGGTGCCGCCGGCGGTAAAGCCATGGGCGTCGCCGGCGGTAAAGCCGGTGTCGAAATTGGTTGGGACCTGGGACTGGAGCAGGTCGTTCATGCCAAAAAAGTCCGAAAATCCCCGGCCGCCGCGGCTGCTGGGGGCGCTGTCATCCTGGGCGATCACCACCCCGTTGGTGGAACTGGTCGCGGTCAGCGACATCACGCCGTTGCTGAAAGCCAGGGTCCCGTCGCCGCCCAAGCCGCTATTGACTGCGCTGACCACATCGTCAAGGGTGGTGCCCGAGGCCAGGGCATCGAAATCGATGGTAACGGAATTCACCGCGACCCCAGCGCTGTCGACCACGGCGAAGGTCGCCTTGCCGGAAAAGCCCTGAAGATCACTGCCCAGAAGGCCGCTGTCCCGGCCGACAAGCGCATTGGGGGCGGGAACCGCAGTGCTGGCATTATGCACGGCGTTGATGCTGTCGATGACTTGGCGCGACAATTCGCCGATGCTGGCGCCGATGCCGGGCAGAACATCATCGCGCATGTCGAGCAGGCCGCGCAGCTCGCCTGAACGGATCGCCCCATCCAGCGCCCGGCCGTCCGCCGCCACCACGCCGGTGACCGGATCGGTGGCATGGACGGTGATGGTGGGAAAAAGGGTGGTGGCGTTCACCGCGCCGGCGCCACTATAGCGCAGCTCGCTGGCCGAAACATCGAGCAGCGCCAGGCCGGATGAGGTGGAAATCCGCACCGAGCCATCGGCGTTGCGGGCCACCGAGACGTCAATCAGGCCGGAGATTTCATTGATTGCGCTGTTGCGTTGTTCTTCGAGCGCTGCCGGGCTGTCGCCCGAGGCGATGGTGCGGCGGATCTGGACATTGAGCGCGTCGATCCGCTTGAGCTGATCGTTGATCTTGGTTACATCGGCCGTAATCTGCCGGTCGGCGTCGGAGCGCAGCTTTTGCAACTGGTCGGAAATCCGCGACGCCTCATCGCCGAATTGCTGAAGTGCGAACAACAGATTCTCCCGCCGGCCCGAGCCCGAGGGATTGAGCGTCAGATCGGACAGGCTGGAAAAAATGTCATCGATCCGGCCGGAAAAGGAGCTGTTCTGGTCCGGGCTGCCGAGGAGGGACTGGATCTGCTCATGGATGCCGCTTTGCGCGCTGTACTGTCCGGCGTCGGCCTTCGCGGTGCGCGCGGCGGCTTCAAGAAACTGATCGGTGATACGGCGGATTTCGGAAACCTTGACGCCAAAGGATTGCCCGCCGACAACATTGTTTTCCTGAAATACCACCCGGCGCGCATAGCCCGGCGTATTGACATTGGCGATATTGTTCGATGTGGTGCGCAGGGCCTGTTGATTGGTGTTCAGGCCGGTCAGGGCGTGATTGATAATGGCGTTGATGGACATTGCGGGCTCCCTGCTCTCACATTGGTCCCGGCAACAAGCGCCGGAAGGGGTAAATTTTGCCGTCCGCCGCAGGCCAGGCACGGTTTCTACCTTGTTTCGGATAATCCTTGTTTTTCAAGTATATATAGGTCATTATCAGGTCACTCTGAGTCATGCAGGGCCATTTGAAACAGGCTCACCCCGTTTTATTGCAAGGACGGGGCCAAGTTTTTGCCGGCGCCTGGAGCCCGTCAGGGAAACCGGCTGGCAGAAATCGTCCCAGACCGGCAAAAACTGCTGGGCAGGACGCGCCCCTGGTTGCCGGCGATAAAAAATTACGCCTTATATTTCAACGTAATCAACGTAATTTTAAAAGTTGGCCCACTGTTTGCTTGGTAGGGAGGCAAAATGAATTTATGGGATCTGTCATGGATATTTCTGCCGCCCTTTTACAACTCTCTTCCCCGACGACGCCTGCCGGCGGCGAGGTGGTGGAGGCGGCCGGGGCAGCGGGCCAGAAAACGTCCCCCCAGAACGGTTTCAGCAGTTTTCTGACGGCAGGTCTCGCCGAAGCCAAGGGTGTGCCGGGCACGGAGCTACCGCAAAAGACACCGCCAAACGGCGCGCCGGAGGCAGAGCTGATAGAGACGGCGTTGGCTGCCTTGCGCGCCGAGGGGCAGGGGACTTCCGATGTTCCCGCCGGCGATGTTCCCGCCGATGTTTCCGCTGCCGATGTTTCCGCTGCCGATGTTTCCCCTGACGAGGCTTCCCCTGACGAGTCTTCCCCTGATGATGGCTCTGGTGAGCCGATCTTCAGCCTTGCCGCCGCCGGGACGCTTGATGACGGCGGGCTTGCCCTGGTCCCCGGGATAGCCGTCCGCCCGCCGTCCGACGGCAAAACACCAAACGGTCAGGCTCAAGCGCCAGAGACCGGGACGGCGGGTCAAATGGCGGGCGTTTTGTCCCTTGCCCAGGCAGTGGTTCCGCCACCCGCACCGTCGGTACCGCCAGTGCCGCCGGCACCGTCGGCCGATGCCGCCGCGCCCGCATCTCCCGCACACTCCACCACATCCCCGACGTTGCCGGATGCGCAAAAAGCGGCTGCATTTATCCTGCAACAGGCAGCAGCCGGCAAGGGTGGGGGTGATGAGGTGGCGGCCCGCGAGGCTGGTGCCGCTTTGCCGGTTCAGCGGCCTTCGGGCCGCCAGTTTGCGCAAGCGATGCCGGATGATACGCCGGAAGGGGACGCGCCGTTGCGCGCCCTGGTTGACGGCCTGAAGCTTGATGAACTACCGGGCAAAAAACTGACCATCCGCCGGGCTCCGGACAAGGCCGGCGCGTCGCTCCACAAACCGTTGGTCGCTGGCCAGAACCTTCAGGCATTCCAGGCCGCCCAGAACACCTCGGGCAGTCAGCCGGTGGCGCTAACTGCGGCGGCGTCTTCGGGGACAACACCGGTTTCTCCGGGCTCGCTGTCAACCACGACGCCGTCTGCTCCCCTGCCAGATGTCAATGCGCCGGCTTCCGCGCCGGCGCTGCCGGGTGATACGACCACGACGCCGGCGCTGGCTTTTACACCGGGGCTTTCCCCGGCTCACGCGCCGGCAGCGGCTTCCTTTGGCCATGTCTTGCAGGCCGCCACGCCGCCGCCGGTGGCCGAGCAGGTCAGTATCCAGATTGCCAAATCCGCCAAAAATGGCGTGCGCGAATTCACCATCCGTCTTGATCCGCCGGACATAGGCCGGGTCGATGTGCGCATGAACATCAACGCCAATGGTCATTTGCAGGCCTATATCACCGCCGACCGGCAGGATACGCTCGATCTGATGCAGCGCGATGCGCGTCTGCTCGAGCGCGGGTTTCAGGATGCCGGGCTCAAGGCCGATACGGGCAGTCTCAATTTTTCCCTGCGCGACAATCAGGCCGGGCAGGGGGGGCAATGGGGACAGTTCCTCCATGATGGCCCGGAACAGCTGACATGGCGTAGCCCCGCGCCGCACACCGCCGAGATTATCGAGGCACCGCCGCTGCCGGTTGCACATTCGCGCTCCGACCGGGCGCTCGATATTACGATTTAACCTTAAGGAATACCGTCATGGAAACCGGTGCCGTATCCGCCTTATCAGCCCAGGCCCCCTCAGCCGCCCAGGCTTCGTCCAACAAGCTGGCGAAAGATTTTGATACTTTTTTGACGCTGTTGACCACCCAGTTGCAGCAGCAGGACCCGCTTGACCCGCTCAAGTCAAACGAGTTCACCGATCAGCTTGTCTCCTTCACCTCGGTGGAGCAGGAAATTACGGCGAACAAGAACCTGGAAAAACTGATTGGCCTGCAACAGGGCGACAAGCTGACCGGCATGGTCGGCTATCTCGGCAAGGACGTCGCGGTGGCGGCGACCGACGCCCGGCTGGAAAACGGCCAGGCGCAATGGAACTACAGCCTGGGCAACGCCGCCGACAGCGTGAAATACGTCATCCGCGACGCCGCCGGGCGAATTGTGCGCTCCGGCGACGGCGAGATCGCGCCGGGTGACCACACCCTGGAATGGAATGGCATAGACGACAACGGCAACACCCGGGGCGATGGTGTTTACAGCCTGAATATTATCGCCCAGACCCAGGCCGGGACCGAGGTTTCGGGAACGGTTTTCGTTACTGGCAAGGTCACCAGTGTCGAAGCCACCGGTGAAACTCCGACCTTGACGGTTGGCGGCCTTCCCCGGCCGCTGTCGACTGTTATTACCGTATCAGAACCCGCTTCGAAGAATACATCGGGGCTCTAGCGCGCCAAAAGGCCGTCACCTATGAGAAGCAAGACGAAAGGATAAAGTTATGAGTGTATTTGGCGCATTGTTTTCCGGCGTTTCCGGCCTGGGGGCGAATTCGAACGCCCTGGGCATGATCGCCGACAATATCACCAATGTGAACACCGTGGGCTACAAGAATACGGTTGCGCGGTTTTCCACCCTGGTAACCGAAGCGTCGTCGACGACGATCTACTCTCCCGGCGGCGTCAAGGCGGCGCCGCTGACCCTGGTCGACAAACAGGGGCTGCTTCAGTCTTCGGAATCGGCGACCGACCTGGGGATCGTCGGCGCCGGATTCTTTGTTGTCACCAACAACCCCAACTCGATCTCATCGGAAAATATCCAGTTCACCCGCGCCGGCTCATTCACGCCCGACGCCGACGGCTTCCTGCGCAATGCCGGCGGGCTTTACCTCAAGGGCTGGCCAATCGACGCCAATGGCAATATTCCGACCAATCTGGGCGATCTGAACGCGCTGGAGACCATCAATGTTTCCGGTCTTACCGGCATCGCCGAAGCCACCACCCAGGCCAAGATGCGGGTCAATCTGCAATCATCGCTGCCCACCAGCGCGGCGGTGTCAACCTATGATCCGACCAGCTCGGCGAGCAATATGGCTTCGGGCGCGGTGACCCCCGATTTCGAGCGCAATATCCAGGTTTTCGATGCCCAGGGCTCGACCAAGACCTTGACCATCGGATTTCTGAAAAAGGATTTCTCGACCAATCCCAACGAATGGTTTGTCGAGGTTTACGCCAATCCGGCCACCGACGTGAACGTCACCGCGCCGGCGGTCAATGGCCAGATCGCCACCGGCACCCTGGCGTTTAATCCCGATGGCACCTATAACGCCACGGGAACCTCAGCGGCGCTCAAGAACGCCATGGCCATCGACTGGACCAGCGGTGCGGCGAACAGCTCGATCACCTTCAACTGGGGAACCGACGGCCTGGGTGACGGCTTTACCCAGTTCGACAGTCTGTCGACCCTGATCTCCTCGTCGGTCAACGGCGCTATTTTCGGCAATGTCGAAGGGGTGCGTGTTAACGAGGACGGTGAGGTCACCGCCCTGTTCGATAATGGCCTGGTCAAAAAGGTCGCCCAGCTACCGCTGGCCACCTTCCAGAATCCCAATGCGCTGACCCAGCGCAATGGCAATTCCTTCATCCGCTCCGATGGCTCGGGGGCGTTCAATATGCAGATCCCCGGCTCCGGCGGCGCCGGTCTGATCGCGCCCTCGACCCTGGAGGCCTCAACCGTGGACCTGGCGGAAGAGTTTACCAAACTGATCACCACCCAGCGCGGTTTCTCGGCGGCGTCCCGTATTATCACTACCGCCGATGAAATGCTTAACGAGCTTAATCAGCTCAAACGTTAAGCCCGCATTGGCATGATTTCTTTGCTCGCCGGTCTTGAGGGAGCGCTTTGCAAGGCGCTCTGCTCAGGGCCGGCGACAGCTTTTTTGGTTAAAATTGTTTGTATTCTTTAGCGCCCATTAACCGGTTTCCTTAGCGGTTTTTTAAAGGGCTGACGATAGCCTGTGGGCATGGATCGTGACATATCTGGAGGAAATTGGTGAGTGCTGCGAGTAAAGTGAGAGGACCCCGGCCAACGCGCATCATCGGTCCGCGTGGGAATTCTCTCACGCTCGATGATCTGCCGCCGCCGAACACCAAGCGCTGGGTGATCCGCCGCAAGGCCGAAGTGGTTGCGGCGGTGCAGGGGGGGCTGTTGTCGCTCGAGGACGCCTGCGAGCGCTATACCCTGTCGCTTGAGGAGTTCCTGTCCTGGCAGCGGGCCATCGAACGCAACGGCATTGCCGGCCTGCGGGCAACCCGCCTGCAACACTATCGCGACGATAGCGCCAGTCACTGATTTTTTGCTAAAACTTCCGTTCAGAACCCGGTGCCGAGGGTGAACACCACCCGGCCATTGGCCACGTCATTATTGCCGCCCAGATCGGCGCGGCTCAGGTCGGTGTCATGCCAGGCCACGGTCATGTCGATTGAGAACACGCTGGCGGTGACGCCGAGGCTCCATTCGGTGTAATCGGCGCTGTTATTGAAGCTGTAGCGCGCGATATGGCCGGCCACGCTCAGGCCGACCGGCCCGTTGAGCGGGATCGGGGCTTCGATGTCGAGATAGGGATACCAGCTGTCACCTACCCCGCCGGGGTTGTTATTGCCCCAGTAAACCCCCACCGTTGCCGAGGCCGGGCCAATATCGTGGGACAGCGAGGCATAGAATTCGCCAAAATTGGAATTGCTCTGATCGCTCGGGTAGGAATAATAATTATAGCCGATGTCATAGCCTATGCCGTTGATTTCGCCGGAATAGCCGCCGTAATAGTCAATCTCGAGGCTGGCTTTCTCGCCCGGGCGGCCAAAATCGACATTGGTGGCCCACAGGCCGACATAAAGGCCGCTGTCGTGGCTCCAGTCGAGGCTGGCCTGAATGGCCGGCCCTTCCATGGTCTGCGACACCCCGCGCCAGACATAATCGCTGGTCAGATCGAGGCTGGCGGAAAACTCGCCGGGAAACATGCCGCCGGTTTTGTCATCACGTGACGCGCTGTCAAGCGAGCGCGAGATTGCGAACACCAGCCGGCTGTCGGCCTGGTCATCGCCGGAAATATCAGTGTCATGCCAGCTCAGCGACAGATCGAGCCCCTTGAACGGCATGGTCAGCCCGAGGCTCCATTCGGTATAATCACTGTCATTGGTGAAACTGTAATAGCCGATATGGCCGGCCGCGCTCAGGCCGGTGTTGCCCAGCGGCACCTCGATATCAAGGGTGGGGTACCACGACTTGCCCACACCGCCGGCATAGCCAAAGCCATAAGCAAGCCCGGCGGTGACCGATGCGATGCCGAAATCACGACCCACAGAGGTGTAAACCTCGCTGAAATTAATGCCATTCTGGTCGTCGGGATAGGAATAATAGATATAACCGATGTCATAGGAAAAGCCCCCGGCCTCGCCGGTGAAACCGCCATAAAGGTCCATTTCGATATCGGCCGCATCACCAAAATCGACATTCGAGGCCCAGACGCCGGCATAAAGGCCGCTGTCATGGGACCAGTCGATGCCGCCCTGGATCGCCGGGTCTTCCATGGTTTGCGATACCCCGCGCCAGACATAATCGCTGGTTGCGGTCATATTGGCGGAAAATTCGCCAACCGGCGAGCCGGCGCTGGCCGGCCCGCTGGCCAGCGCGAGAACCAGTCCAGAGGCCATAATTCCCGTGATGCGTTTCATGATAGGGTCCTTTTTCTTGCTGTCGTTGGGACAATTGAGCTTGACCTGTCCTCTACAAAAGCCGTGCCAACATGTCCTCATTTACAGCATTATCCTGCGATCATCCGTAATTTCAATAGGTTAGTAAAGCTTCATAGTGGGTCGCGGGGGTGTGTCGTTGCCGGTCGGCCGCGGTGTCCTGATCAGAAAGACGGCAGTTTTTTGCGCCTGCACAATAAATATGCACCCGCCACCCTGGCTTTCTTTTGCTGTTTGCATGGTCATCGCGCCGGCATCGGGCCAACCAGTTTTTGCGGGTCGAGACGGGTGGAAAACCAGTTGACCCGCCAGTCGAGATGAGCCCCGGTGGCGCGCCCGGTCTTACCGATCGCCCCGATTCGCTGGCCCCGGCGCACCCGCTCGCCCAGCGTGACGTCCAGCGCGCTCAGGTGCAGAAAGGCCGAACTGACGCCATAGCCATGATCAATGATCAGGGTGCCACCGGTGTAATAAAGGTCGGGCTCGGCCAGGGTGACCACGCCCGGCGCCGGGGCGACCACCGGGGTGCCTACCGGCATGGCGATATCGACTCCAAAATGGGGCCGGCGGGGCTGGCCGTTGAGAATGCGCTGGCTGCCGTAAACCCCGCTGATCGGACCGATGGCCGGCCATTGAAAGCCGCTCGCCCATCCGGTTTGCGCACTGTCGCGGGCGCGTGCCTTGGCGATCTTGGCGTTTTCGCGTTTGATGCGCGCCAGCACGCTGGCCGGCGGGGTGACCATCTTGTCCGGCAGGCCGTCTATATGCTGGATCTTGTAGTGTCGCCGGGCCACCGCGAGGGGGCGGCGCAAGATGTGGCCGTCGGGCAGGACGGCCTCGAGCACTGCCCGGGCCGGTGCGTCGCGGCCAAAGCCGAACACAAACAGGCCGTTGGGGGAGATGCGCAGCGGCGCGCCATCAAGCCGGATTTTCGCCCCCGCCGGAGCGTGCCCGATAATCAGCCCGCCCTGAATTATTGCGCCGCGCAGCACCAGCGCTGCAGTTTTCGCCGCGCCGGCTTTCGGCGCCAGGCCGGCGGCCAGCAGCAGGACCATGGCAATGGCAAGCCGGCGCATGTCAGCGGTTTTTCCGGTATTTCTGATATTGTTGCAGGGCGATCTGCGGGGTGGCGTAGGCCTCCTGGCGCTCGACATTCCAATAACGCAGGGCATCGAGCGGAATTTTACGCCCGCTGACGGCGCACACGACATAGGAGCCGGGGACAATAACGTCATAGCGGCCATCGAGATATTTCAGTGTCGCCGGCGATCCGGTGGTCTCAAGCATGGGTTTTTTCATCCTGTGGTTAAAAGAGACGCCCTTGAGGGGTGTCCGGGTCGGATTTGGGGGGGCTCTTGCGGCGTGCCGGCCGGCCACCGGGGCCGACCACCGCGTCCACGGTGCCATCGTGGAATTCGATGCCGACCGGCTCACCGGCATGCAGGGCGGCGGCGGCGCCAACCGGCCGGCCGGCATGGTCATGCACCACGGCGAACCCGCGCTCAAGCACCCGTTTGTAATTAAGGCTGTCGAACAACCGGGCCAGGGCGGTCAGTTGCTGGCGGCTCTCGGCGATCAGATGGTCATGGGCGCCGGTCAGCCGGCGGGTCTGGTCAGCCAGGCTCTGGCGGGCGCGTTGCAGATGCGCGCTCAGCGCTGCCGGGCGCAGGCCGGCCGCCGCCCGCTCCAGCCGCCGGCCATGCAGGGCGGCGTTGGCCAGCAGGGCGCGCGGCAGGCGCTGGGCCAGATCGTCGACGCGCTGGCTGGCCAGGCCGAGCAGATCGCGCGGGCGGGGCAGGCCCCGGCTCAGGCCGGCCAGCGCGGCGCGGCGCTGTTCCAGCCCGCGGGCCATCGCCTGGCCGAGCCGGCCCGCCAGATCGCCCACCGTATAGACCAGGTCAGCGCGCACCGGCACCGCCATTTCAGCCGCCGCCGTCGGGGTCGGCGCGCGCCGGTCGGCGGCCAGATCGATCAGGGTGTTGTCGGTTTCATGGCCGACCGCGGAAATCAGCGGAATGTCGCTGGCCGCTGCGACGCGCACCACTATTTCCTCGTTGAACGCCCACAGGTCTTCCAGGCTGCCGCCGCCGCGCGCCACGATCAGCAGGTCGGGGCGGGGCAGGCCGTGGGCGCCGTCGATGCGGTTGAAACCGCGAATAGCAGTCGCGATTTCCGCGGCCGCGCCCTCGCCCTGAACCTTGACCGGCCACAGCAGCACCGGGCGGGCGAAGCGATCGGCCAGGCGGTGCAGAATGTCGCGAATCACTGCCCCGGTGGGCGAGGTGACCACGCCGATCACCGTCGGCAGATAGGGAATGTCGCGCTTGCGCGCCGGATCGAACAACCCCTCGGCGGCGAGCTTTTTCTTGCGCTCCTCCAGGAGCGCCATCAGCGCCCCGGCGCCGGCGGGGGCCATGGTGTCGATAATCAACTGATATTTCGAGCGCGCCGGATAGGTCGACAATTTGCCGGTGCACACCACTTCCAGCCCGTCCTCGAGGACAAAACCGAGGCGGGCGGCGACCCCGCGCCAGCACACCGCGTCGATCACCGCATTTTCGTCCTTGAGCGCCAGATAGACATGGCCCGAGCGCGGCCGCGCCAGTCCGGAGATTTCGCCGCGCACCCGGACATGGGAAAACCCGCTCTCGACCGTGCGCTTGAGCGCCTGGGACAGCTCGGAGACTGAATATTCCTGAATATTTTCGCGGCTTGTGGGCGACTCTCTTGCAGGCGGCTCTGGGGTCATGATGCGGTGTGATTTGTGATCGGGTGCGGCTATGCTACAAGAGAGCCGCGACAAGAGAAAGAGCAAGAAACCATGAACCTTCTGATCATTGGCGCCGGGGGGCGCGAACATGCCCTAAGCTGGGCGCTGGCCCGCTCGCCGCTGTGTGATGCGCTTTATTGCGCGCCGGGCAATGGCGGCATGGCGGCGCTGGGTGAGTGCGTGGCGCTCGATATTTCAAATACTGCGGCGGTGATTGATTTTTGCCGTAAAAAAGCCATCGGTCTGGTGGTGGTCGGCCCCGAGGCGCCGCTGGTCGACGGGCTGGTCGACGCCTTGGCCGGGGCCGGCGTCAAGGCCTTCGGCCCCAGTGCGGCCGCCGCCCGCCTCGAAGGCTCGAAAGGCTTCATGAAAGACCTGTGCGCCCGCGCCGGCATTCCCACCGCGCGCTACGGCCGCTTTTCCGATGCCGCGGCCGCCAAGGCCTTTATCGAGAAAACCGGCGCGCCGATCGTGGTCAAGGCCGACGGCCTGGCCGCCGGCAAGGGGGTGATCATTGCCGCCAGCCGGGCCGAGGCCGACCAGGCGGTCGATGACATCCTGGGCGGCCGCTTCGGCGCGGCGGGCGACGAGCTGATCATCGAGGAATTTCTGGACGGCGAGGAGGCGAGTTTTTTCGCTCTGGTCGATGGTCGGAGCGCCCTGGCGCTGGCCACTGCCCAGGACCACAAGCGGGTTGGCGAGGGCGACACCGGCCCCAATACCGGCGGCATGGGGGCCTATTCGCCCGCCCCGGTGATGATACCGGCGCTGTGCGACGAGGTGATGGCGCGCATCATCACCCCCACGGTGGACGCCCTGGCCGCGGCCGGCGCGCCCTATCGCGGGGTGTTGTTCGCCGGGCTGATGATTACCGCCGAGGGGCCCAAGTTGTTGGAATACAACGTGCGCTTCGGCGATCCGGAATGCCAGGTGCTGATGATGCGGTTGCGCTCCGATCTGCTGCCGGCGCTGCTCGCCACGGTGGACGGCGGGCTTGACGACATAACGCTGGACTGGCGCAACGAGGCGGCGCTGACCGTGGTGATGGCGGCGCGCGGCTATCCCGGCGGTTATGACAAGGGCGATCTGATCGGCGGTCTGGCGGCGGCCGGGGCGCCGGGTAATGTCGAGATTTTCCATGCCGGCACCCGGCGTGACGGGGACGCCATCGTGGCGGCCGGTGGCCGGGTGCTCAATGTCACTGCGCTGGGGGCGACAGTGGCGGCGGCGCGCGCGGCGGCCTACCGTGCGGTCGACGCCATCGACTGGCCGGGCGGCTTTTGCCGGCGCGATATTGGCTGGCGCGCCATCGAACGCGAAAAAGCAAAGGCATGATTGACCGACGCAAGGAATTTTCCGGCGCCGGCGCGGTGCGCCCTGGCTATGAGATCGACGCTGGAGCCCTGTACGACTATATGGCCGCCCATGTCGAGGGGTTCTCCGGCCCGCTGACGATCAGCCAGTTCAGGGGCGGCCAGTCAAACCCGACCTACAAGCTCAGCGCCGGCGGCAAGACTTATGTTTTGCGGCGTAAGCCGTCGGGCGATCTGCTCAAATCGGCCCATGCGGTCGATCGTGAATACCGGGTGATCACCGCCCTGGGCAAAACCGATGTGCCGGTGCCGCGCACCTATGCGCTGTGCACCGATGACAGCGTCATCGGCTCGTGGTTCTATATCATGGATTTCGTCGAGGGGCGAATTTTCTGGGATCCCGCCCTGCCCGAGCTGGCGCGCGGCCAGCGGCCGGCGATTTACGATGCGATGAACCAGACCATCGCCCGGCTGCACAGTATCGATATTACGGCTGTCGGGCTTGAGGACTACGGCCGGCCGGGCAATTACATCGCCCGTCAGGTAGTGCGCTGGTCGAAACAATATCGCGCCAGCCGCGCTGCCGAGGCGGCCTCTTTTGAGCATCTGATCGACTGGTTGCCGGCCCATATCCCCGATGAGGATGCCACCGCCCTGTCCCATGGTGATTTCCGGCTCGACAACATGATCTTTCATGCCAGCGAGCCGCGGGTGCTGGCCGTACTTGACTGGGAGCTGTCGACCCTGGGCAATCCGCTGTCCGATTTTAATTACAACTGCATGGCCTACCGCATGCCGCCGGGGCTTTTTTCCGGCCTCGCCGGGCTCGACCTTGCCGCCCTCGGCATTCCGCCGGAAGAAGACTATGTCGCGGCCTATTGCCGGCGCACCGGGCGCGAGCAAATCGAGCACTGGGACTATTACTTCGCCTTTAACATGTTCCGCCTGGCGGCCATCGCCGCCGGGATCATGGGCCGGGTGCGGGACGGCACGGCGGCCAGTCCGCAGGCCCGCGCCATGGGCGAAAAGGCGGTGCCGCTGGCCGATCTGGCGTGGCGGATCGCCTGCGGAAAACTCTAATTTCTGATCACCACCGGGCTGCCGACAGCGGCCTCGGCGCGCCCGCGATTGACCGCGATTTCCACCAGCCCGATGGAGTTTTCATACCACAACGCCGCCCCCGGCGGCCGGTCGCAAAAACGTGTCGCCCGGCGCAGGCCGCGCCAGCCCGCCACATCGAGCACGGCGCCCGGGGCGAGGCTGGCGGCGCGCAGGCCGGTAATGGCGTTGCCGTAAGCATCGACATGGATGACCTCGGCCAGATCATCGGGCCAGTCGGCACCTTCGCAATCACCCGGATCGAGCGCCTCGGCGGCAATGTCGCGCCCCGGCCGTTCGCCCGCGGCAAGGCGGGCGGCGATCGGCGCGAACAGATCGCGGCCGTGAAAACTGGCCGACAGGGTCTCGGGCCGCCAGGTGATGCGCCACAACTGGCGCTGGCGCGCATGGCGCAGGCACAGCGCGAACAACCCGTTGCCGGGGCCGACATACCAGCGCCCGTCGCCGGCCGCGATCACCGGCGGGCGCGGTCCGCCGACGCCGGGGTCGACCACCCCCAGGCACACATCGCCGGGCTGAAACCCCCGGGACAGCGCGGCCAGCAGATAGGCGGCGCGGCGCGGGTCGCAGCGCGGCGCATCGGCCATCAGATGGATGGCGGGAATTTGCGGCGCGGCGCGCGCCAGCATGGCGGCGAGCTGGCCGCTGTAAAGGCTGCCGGGGCCAAAGTCGGTGACCGTGTGAATGACCGGCGTCATGGCTATCCTCAAGCGGCATCAAGCATGTGCAGCACCTCACCGGCCAGCGCCGCGATCTCGCCGGCCGCCAGGCTGCTTGGCGTAGCTTCGCTCACCCCCAGCCCCCGGGCCAGGCTGGCGGCGAAAGCGACCCGGTTGCCCAGGCTGGTTTGCGCCACCAGCAGCGCCTGGTCGGCCATCTCGCGGCGCAATTGGTCGGCCAGCCGGCTGCGCGCCGGCACCCGGTTGGGTACGATCAGCGCCGGTTTGTTTTCCTCGGCGACCATATCGAGGGTGGCGCGCGCCGCCCAGATGTCCATCGGGCTCAACTGCATCGGGATCAGCACCAGATCGGCCTCGCGCAGCGGGCCGCGCAGGCCGGCCTCGGCGCGTGGCGGGCTGTCGATGATCACCACATCGGCACCGCGCGCCAGCCGGGGCACGGCGCCCCCGGCGCGCCAGCCCGGGGCGGGATGAAAGTCCAGGGGCCAGGGGGCGTCGGTCTGCCGGCGAGCCTCGATCCAGGCGCTAAGGCTGCCTTGGGGGTCGGCGTCGATCAGCGCCACGGCGCGCCGGTTTGCGGCCAGGGCGACCGCCAGATGCGCCGCCAGGGTGGTTTTGCCCGCCCCGCCCTTTTGTTGCGCCACCATGAGAATATGGGCCATGAGCTGTCCTCGATCGAGCCGTGGGCGGCCAGTCTAGGCCAGAATATGCTGCACTGCAATATTCACGTGGCGGTGCGGGTGGCGACAATGAAAATACGGCGAAAGGGGAACAGGGTTACTCCGTCGGGGCCGGCGGGATAGGCGCGGCGCAGTCTTGCGCTATAGTCGGCGGCGAAAGCGGCGCGCTCACCCGCCTCAAGGGCATCAAGAAAAGGGCGCAGCACCGAGCCGCTTACCCAATCGAGCACCGGGTCTTCGCCTTCGAGGCGGTGGAGATAGTCGCTGGCCCACAGATCGAGCGCGGCGCAGCGCGGGGCCAGCAGGTCGTGATAGGCGCGCAGCGGCAGCACCGGGGCGGCGAGCGCCAGCGCCGCCAGACGGCTCTGCCAGCGCGGTGCGCGGGCGGTCTCATAGAGCAACTGGTGGCTGGGGGCGGCGTAATTGTCCGGCATTTGCACCGCCAGCACGCCGCCCGGGCGCAGTTGGTCGATGAGGCGGGCGAACAGCGCCGGGTGATCATCCAGCCAGTTGAGCGCGGCGTTGGAGACAATCAGGTCAAGCGGGGCCTCGGCGCGCCAGCTGGCGATATCGCCGCGCTGCCAGTCGATGGAGTTCCCGGTCTTGGCGCTTTCGGCGCGGGCCTGCTCCAGCATCGCCGGCGAGCGGTCAATCGCCACCACCCCGGCATGGGGCCAGCGCCGGGTGATCAGCCGGGCGGCAAGGCCGGCGCCGCACCCCAGATCGACTGCGCGGCGCACTTCGGCGAGGGGCACAGCGGCGAGAAGATCGCGGGCCGGACGCGCGCGCGCCGCGCCATGGCGCAGATATTGCGCGGGATCCCAGCTTGCTTGCGTCATTCAGGCGGCCGGTCGGGCAGAATGATACGAAAACAGGCGCCCGCGGCGTGGTCCTGGTCGAGCTCCAGATCGCCGCCATGGGCGCGCGCCAGATCGCGGGCGATCGCCAGCCCCAGGCCGGTGCCGCCGGCGCGGGCGCTGCTGTTGAAGGGCTTGAACAGATTGTCCCGTGCGGCGGGCGGCAGGCCCGGGCCGCTGTCGCAGATGATGATTTCAACCGCGCCGTTCTGGCGGTGGGCCTCGATGGTGATCTCGCCGTCCCCCTCTATTGCCTCGATGGCGTTGCGACCGAGATTGAGAATGATGCGATAAACCTGGTCGGGGTCGGCGTCGACTTCGAGATGGTCTTCAATTTTGCTCCGCCAGCGCACCCGGCCGTCAGACGGCAGGCCGACCGAATGGCTGATATCCTCGATCAGGGGCGCCAGCTCGAAGCGGATGCGCCGTGGCTCGCTTTCCCGCGCCCGGCCATAGCGCAGGGTTTGCGCGCACAGCGAGATCGCCCGGTCGATCGAGCTGATAAGCGAGGGCGCCAGGCGCTTGACCGCCGGGTCGTTGCTGATCGCCAGCCGGTCCGACACCAGTTGGGCGTTAGCCAGAATATTACGCAGGTCATGGCTGATCCGGCTGACCGCCGCGCCCAGTTCGGCAAGCCGGGTTTTCTGGCGCAAGGCGTCGTGGATCTGGGCCTGCATATTGGCCAGTTCGCGTTGCGCCACGCCCAACTCGTCGCTGCGTTTTGTCGGGCCGATGATCATCGCCGCATCCTCGGGCGCATTGCGAAAGGCGATCATATTTTCGGTCAGCCGGCGCATGGGCCGCACGAACAAAAGATGCAGCGCGAAATAGACCAGACCGGCGGTGATCAGCGAAATGATGATCGACAGGGTCAGGATACGGCCGGAAAAGTCGAACATGGCGTCGCACAGCGGCTTTTCATCGAGGATGATCTCGACGAATTCGCCGCCGCCCTTGCGCGCCGGGCCGCGCACCCGGATCAGCTTGTCGCTGCGCCGCCACATGGTGATAAAGGCGTCCATGATGAGATGCGCCGGCGTGGCGCCGCGCAGGTCATAGCTGGCGACCACCGACATCGGCATGGCGTCGCTCAACATCAGGCGGCGGGTCTTGTCACGCATCAGAACCACCGCGTGCACCCCGGCATTGGCGAGCAATTCGCGCTCAAGCTTGGGGGTGATCATCTTGTCCGGCGTGGCCTCAAGCGCCAAGCTGGCGAGCTGGGCGGCAGCCAGGCGCTGTTCGAGAAAATTGAGGCGGAAGCGGGCGATGGAGGGCACATAGATCAGCACCTCGGCCAGCATGACGAAGCCTACCGTCAGCAACAACAGCCGTGCGGACAGGTTGAAGGATTTCAGGGCTGCCGGCATCATGGCCCCATTATACGCCGCTAACCCAAAAGCGCCAGCGCCCGCACCAGCCGCCGGGTGGTCGCGCTGAACAGCCTTGCGGTATAAAAGCTGCCGGCGACCCGTTTGTTGATTTCCGAACGGGTGGGATAGGCGGCAATCATGTTCGCCATGTCGCCGATCGACAATTTGCCGCCGACCGCCAGCACCCAGGGCTGGATCAGCTCGCCGGCGCCGGCGCCGACCAAGCTGGCCCCCAGCACCCGGCCGCGCCGGCAGACGATCACCTTGGCCAGTCCGTCGGTGCGGCGCTCGGCGCGGGCCCGGTCGTTGTCGGCAAACGGCCAGCGCAGCACCCGCACGGCGCCATATTTTTTGCGTCCCTGTTCATCACAGGCCTGGGCCTCGGTCAGGCCGACATGGGCCAGTTCAGGGTCGGTATAGGTCACCCAGGGCACCGCCGAGTGATCGGCCCGGGCGGGCAGGCGGAACAGGGCATTCTTGAGCACCACGCCGGCGTGATAGCTCGCGACATGGGTGAATTGCAGCCCTCCGGTGACATCACCAATGGCGAAGACCCGTTTGTTGGTGGTGCGCAGCCGATGGTCGACCGTAATGCCGCGGGCGGAAAAATCAATGCCCGCCTCTTCAAGCCCCAGCCCGGCGACATTGGCCAGCCGGCCGGCGGCGACCAGCAGATGACTGCCCTCGAAGGTGCGGGCCTTGCCGGCCTGCTCAAGGGTTATGCGGATGCGGCCGGCCTCGCCGGAGACGGTGTGAATATCGGCGCCGTCGAGAATCTCGACCCCTTCATCGCGCAGCGCCTCGAGCACCACGCCGGTCAGTTCCGGGTCGTCCTTGCCCAGGGCGGTGAATTTTTCCACGATGGTCACCCGCGCCCCCAGCCGGCGGTGGGCCTGGGCCATTTCCATGCCGATGGGGCCGCCGCCGATGATGATGAGATGTTCGGGCAGCTCGCGGTTGTCGAAAATGGTTTCATTGGTGAACCAGGGCACGCTGTCCAGCCCCGACAGTGGCGGCGCGCCGGGCGACGAGCCGGTGGCGACGACGAAGCGCCGGGCGCGAATGCGCTGGCCGTCGGCCTCGATCTCGCGCGCCGAGACAAACCGCCCGGCGGCGCGGATCACCCGCACCCCCAGGCCCTCGAAGCGCTCCTGGCTGTCGGCAGGGGCGATGGCGGCGATCACGCCGCGGACATGGTCCATCACCGCGGCGAAATCAACCTGCGGGGGGCCCCCAGCGATGCCGAATTTGCCGCCGGCGCGCATCATCTAGGCGTGTTTGGCCGCCGCCAGCAGCGCCTTGGAGGGC
>Ga0114931_10000286_pt1 | contig 59369 bp, 57 predicted proteins | sample 2SBtaG_FD_89579 | JGI IMG/M metagenome (GOLD analysis project Ga0114931, IMG submission 89579) | Deep subsurface microbial communities from Kolumbo volcano to uncover new lineages of life (NeLLi) - 2SBTROV14_V59a metaG | ecosystem: Environmental > Aquatic > Marine > Volcanic | place: Kolumbo... | reverse complement strand
TACGAGCGGTAAAGAAGTTTCAGATAAAATACGGCGTTGTACAAAGCTCATCTGATCGAGGGTATGGCGTTGTTGGTCCCGCGACTCGGACGAAGTTACAAGAACTGTATATTTAGCCATGACCAAGAAGCGACGGCCTCCGCGGAAGATGAATAGGGATGGCGCATTGGTGTTTTTTGGCATCTTAATCATTTTAGCCTTCATAACGGTTCAATGGTTCACAATACAGTTCAATAGGGATCGGGCGCAGGCGGCTACAAAGAACCAAATAGTTGTTCAAGAAACAATACAGAATACTGTCTGTGATCAACCGGTACTATGCCATAAATATGTCGCTCCTCAAGCAGAAGAAGCTCAAACTATCGTCCCGGTATTAATGTATCATCACATTCGGAATGCTCAGCCGTATTATACGGCGCGAGAACGATTGTATTCAGTGAATCCCGCGACATTGGAAGCTCAGATGCAACAGCTGAAAGAGGCGGGCTATACCCCGATAAGTTTGGAGGTTTTTTGGAAGTCACTGAAACGCGGGCCGAGCACCTTGCCAGATCGTCCGGTTCTGCTAACCTTCGATGATGGATACAAAAATCACTTCAAGGAGGCCTATCCCGTATTGAAAAAGTTTAATTTTCCAGCCATCTTCTTTGTCTATACAGACGCGATTGGCTTGGGCGGATATATGAGTAAAGAGATGCTCTCAGAATTAGCGAGCGATCCACATATGATGATTGAAGCGCATTCGGTGACGCATGGAGCTTTAACAAGCATGAGCGAAGCGCAACGCATGCAGGAGATGGAGGACTCGAAAAGTATCCTAGAAGCTATTATTCAAAAACCGGTGACGGCTTTCAGTTATCCGTATGGCGCGTTCTCAAGCGTGATGGAAGATGAGGTAAAGCGGGCGGGATACGACATGGCCTTTCGCATTGGACCAAGCTCAAGGCAGGGGTATGACTCGCGGTTCCGCATTCAGCGCATCCAAGTGCTTTCGTGGGACGATCCGGTTAACTTAATTGAAAAATTCGCAGGAAGATAAAACCGATAAGTAATCATCTAAAAGATGTCTATTGAGTCAAAAAAAACAAGACAATCTCAGCGCATTCTCGTTGGTATGAGTGGCGGAGTGGACTCCAGTCTAGCTGCTGCTCTTTTAATGGAAGCTGGATATGAAGTGACAGGTGCCTTTATGAAGAATTTTTCGGATACAAAAGATTTGTGGACTGGGGAATGTGCATGGAAAAAAGAACGGCGTGATGCCATGCGCGTAGCGGCAAAGCTGAATATGCCACTACTGACATTTGATTTTGAGCAACAATATCGCGAGAAGGTACTCGAACGCATGTTTCAAGAATACGAAGCGGGGATTACACCGAATCCTGATATTTTATGTAATGAGGAAATCAAATTCGGCGTCTTCTTTCAGGAAGCGATGAAGCAGGGATTCGATGCCATTGCGACGGGGCACTATGCTCGCGTAGAACAAGACACTTCAGGGACGTGGTAGTTATTGAAGGGCGTAGATAAAGACAAGGACCAGAGTTATTTTTTATACCGTATTCCAAAAGAAACATTGTCACACGTTCTGTTTCCTATTGGGGCATTAAAAAAAGATGATGTACGTCGTATGGCGCACGAAAGAAAACTCGCAACGGCCGACAAGCCTGACAGCCAAGGCATTTGTTTTGTTGGTGATCTCGACATGAAAACGTTTTTACGAAAAAAGATTGTCTCAAATCCGGGCGATGTTGTGAATCCTGACGGCGAAGTTATTGGCACGCACGATGGACTCGATAGCGTTACCATTGGGCAACGACATGGGTTTCATGTATCGAAAGGAGCAAGCGCCTGGTATGCAGCAAGTAAGGATAGAGTACAAAATAGACTCATTGTCGTTCCAAATCATAATGATAAACTGCTATATACTTCTCACGTTTTGGTAAAAGAGATGCACTGGCTGGGGACGCCTCCACAAGAGGGAGAGCGCGTGGGCGTGATGGTGAGATATCGAGCAAAAGAAGTGATGGCGACCATGAGGGACAGTGTAGGGAAAACACGAAACCTAGATTTTGTAGAGCCAGTATGGGGAATTGCGCCCGGGCAGTCCGCGGTCCTTTATCATGGGGACGTTTGTTTGGGAGGTGGATTTTTAGCGGAGCCTTCTTTATAGTAATAGATAAGGTTGACCGACCTTAAAGATATCCAGGAAATAACAAGGAGTTCTTCTCGGAGTATGAGTAAAATAGGCTTAAAAGCCTTATAAACCAGTTATTTAGCTCATATGGTGCGAGATTGATTCAGCCTGAAACTTGTACAAGACACATTAAAACGCCGCTTACATGAAAAAAGGACCACAGATCGAGTGGATTTCAATCATTTATCTCATATTCTTTGTTTTGGCCGTATTATCTCCATCGATTCATACACGGCCGCTTTTTGGTCTCTCTGAAACACAATTGGAAGAATTGACGATTTTTCTCTTTGGAGTCGCGGGTCTCGTGACCTTTGCTACGTATGAGCGGCTCATGGAAAGACGTGCTCATGAGCACAAGGAGACGGACGAGAACTTACATAAAGCGAAACAAGAATTGATTGAGTCCTATGCATACATAGGTTCGGTGAATAGAAAGATAGAACTTTTGAAACGAGTAGCTAATGACACATCACTCACCTTATTTGAAGCAAAGGCGATTCCAAAAGATGTCTTGCAGGAGTTGGTGAAGCATACCGCGGCTTGCGTTGGGGCGAAGGCAGCTCTCTTTCGCTTTGTCGATAATGAGTCTCTGCGTACACAGGGAGAATTCTTACATGCACCGGATGGGGATGTTGTTTTTCGGGTTTCCAATAAAGAGTTGCGGCATTTGAATGAAAAGCATATCAGTCATGCGTTTGTGCGAAGCTTAGATAATAAGGAGATTCTTGTGATCCCATCTGATCGCAATACGGAATCCAAGGCGTATGCTCTTTTGTATCTGGACGGAAAACATATCCATGAGCTGGACGTCTCGCTCTTAAAGGTCTTTATTAATCAAGGCGAGGCCATGTTTAGACACTTTTCATCTGTAGAGCCAAAGCTCGCCATAAAAGCAGAGGACAAGGTACAATAGCTCTGAACGAATCATCTGTAGTGTACTACTGACAAAATCTATTTATGACGGTAAATGAATTACGAAACGCCTATTTAAACTTCTTTAAAGAGAAGGGGCACACGATTATCCCATCAGCTTCTTTAATTCCCGAGAATGATCCAACGGTTTTATTCACGACGGCTGGCATGCATCCATTGGTGCCATATTTTCTTGGGGAGAAACATCCGGGAGGGACGCGTATTGTGGATGCTCAAAAATGCTTGCGCACCGATGATATTGATGATGTAGGTGATAATCGTCACCTCACTTTTTTTGAAATGCTCGGAAACTGGTCCTTCGGCGATTATTTTAAGCGAGAAGCGATTGAATGGGCGATGGAATTTTTGACTGACGCAGAACAGCTCCATCTCGATCCAGAGAAGATCTATGTCACGGTTTTCGCTGGAGATGAGAATGCTCCACGCGATGAGGAATCAATCGCGATTTGGCAGGCGCAATTCGAAGTGCAAGGGATTGCCGCTGAAATGGGTGTTGCGGGAAAAGATGAGCCCGCCACGGGCGCCACAGGTCCACGCGTCTATCCCTATCCAAAAGCAAAAAATTGGTGGGGTCCAGCCGGGATCACGGGACCCTGCGGACCGGACACAGAAATTTTTTATGATACCGGCCTTAAGCACGATCCAGCGTTTGGTGAACATTGTCATCCGAATTGCGATTGCGGACGGTTTGTAGAGATTTGGAACAATGTATTCATGGAATATTTTAAAGATGAAGATGGGAGCTTTCGTCCGCTGGAAAAGAAGAATGTCGACACAGGGATGGGCTTGGAGCGTATCGCGGCCGTCGTGCAGAAGGTTCCGACGATTTTTGATACCGAAATTTTCCAAAATGTTTTTTCTAAGCTAGAAACCCTTTCTGGTAAAACCTATGGTCAGGATTCGGCGACGGATCGATCTTTTAGAATTATCGCCGACCATATTCGCGCCGCGACTTTTATCATTGGTGATCAAAGGGGGATTGGGCCATCGAATATTGGACAGGGCTATATTGTGCGTCGACTCATTCGACGGGCGATTCGTGAGGCGCATCGACTAGGTATGGATAAGCCGTTTACCCATATCCTCGCGGAAGTCATCGTGGGAGAATTCGGAGAACATTATACGGAATTAGAAGAGCATCTTGATCGAATTGTTCAGGAGATGCAGGCGGAAGAAGCAAAATTCGCGAAGACATTAGAAAAAGGAATGAAGCAATTGGAGAAACTTCTAGAACAGGGCCATGTCACAGGAGGAGAGGCATTTATCTTGTTTTCTACTTATGGATTCCCATTGGAGCTGACAGAAGAAATTTTACTTGAGCATGGCCAAAAAATTGATCATGAGGCTTTTGATAGGGAGTTCAAGAAGCATCAAGAGCTTTCCCGCACAGCATCCGCAGGAGCATTTAAGGGTGGCTTGGCCGATGACTCCGCTGAAACTACGAGATTACACACAGCGACGCACTTATTACACCGAGCATTGAAAAATGTCCTTGGCGACCACGTCGAGCAGAAAGGCTCTAATATTACACCACAACGATTACGGTTCGATTTTTCTCACCCGGAGAAAATGACGCCGGAGCAAATCCAGGAAGTGGAGAGACAAGTAAATGAAGCGATAGAAAAAGATCTCCCCGTTGTCTGTAAAGAACTTTCCATGGAGGAGGCAAGAGCCTCGGGAGCCCTTGGCTATTTCGACGAGAAATACGCAACCTTGGGAAATAAAATCAAAGTCTATTTTATCGGTGATGATACATCGGGATATTTCTCGAAAGAGATGTGTGGAGGGCCTCACGTACAGCATCTAGGAGAATTAGGAAGGTTTAAAATAGAAAAAGAACAGTCAGCCTCTGCTGGTATTCGTCGCATCAAAGCGACGGTATCGGCGAATACATAGGGGGATTACATTGACCGAAAAGGAAATTCCAGCTATTGTTATCAACATCAAAAATGATTCATTACATGACAAAACCCAACAACTATGGCGGCAGAGCCTAAGAACAAACACAAAGAATTTATCGTGCTGAAGGGCACAATTGTCGAGGCGTTGCCTTCCGCGAATTTCAAAGTGAAACTTGAGAATGATCAGGAAATTACGGCTTATTTATCGGGCAAAATGCGCAAATTCAGCATCCGATTGACTGTCGGTGATGATGTGCAGGTTGAGATGACCCCCTATGATTTGACAAAGGGTCGAATTACATATAGATTATAGGCCACAAAAAGAAGAGGCTCCGCCTCACTTTTTTATTGCAAATCCCCTAATCCTCGCTATGAAAGTGCGTTCATCAGTCAAACCCATGTGCCGAGATTGTCAGGTCATTCGAAGGAAGGGCCGAGTTCATGTTATTTGTAAGAAGAATCCTAAACACAAACAGAGACAAGGATAAATATGGCACGTATCGCAGGCGTCACTCTCCCAACAAAAAAGCGCATTGATATTGCGCTCACTTATATCTTTGGCATCGGCCTCGCCACGTCAAAGAAAATTTTAAATGAAACAAAGATTGATCCGAGTACTCGTGTCAAAGATTTAACTGATGCACAGGCTGATGGTTTGCGCGCTGCGGTTGAAAAAGGACATAGAGTCGAAGGAGATCTACGTCGTGAAGTTCTTGGTCATATCAAACGCTTAAAAGAAATTGGTTCATATCGTGGTGAGAGACATAAAAGAAATCTTCCAGTGCGTGGACAGCGGACAAAGACAAATTCACGAACCGTTCGCGGAAATACAAGAAGAACTATGGGTTCCGGAAAACGTAAGCTTGAAAAGACCTAAACTGCAATATGTCAGCAACGAAATCAGCAACAAAGACCGCCAAAAACACCAAGCGTGGCAAGAAAAAGAAAGTCGTGCAGCATCTTTCTCAGGGAAGAGCGTATATTCAAGCGACATTCAACAATACAATTGTTACGGTAACCGACATGAACGGAAATGTGATTGCCTGGGCCAGCGCGGGAGCGAATGGTTTTCGAGGTCCAAAGAAAGCCACGCCATATGCCGCTTCTGTCCTCGTGAAGAGCCTCGCGGAAAAATTAGAGCCATTTGGTTTAAAAGAAGTAAATGTCTATGTATCCGGCGTCGGACAGGGGAGAGACGGAGCGATTCGAGCCTTGAACGCGCATGGTATTGGCATTCTTTCCATTAAAGATGTCACCCCAATTCCACATAATGGCTGTCGAGTGCGTCGCCCTCGAAGAGTCTAACAACTAAAATACCTGGCTGAACGGTCTATGAAGAAAACTCAACTCAAAGCAAAACACTCCCGCCGTGAAGGGGTCGCGCTCTCAGATGCCGCGTCTCATATTAAGGCTATGGAGCGACGTCCATTCCCACCTGGACAGCATGGGAATGGTTTTGGAAAGCGTCTTACTGATTACGGTAAGCAGTTACGTGAAAAACAGAAGGTCAAACGCATGTACGGATTAACTGAGAAACAGTTCTCTAATCTGTTTATTGAGGTATCCAAGAAAACTGGTAATACCGCAAATATGTTCGTGGAGGCCTTGGAATCACGATTTGATAATACGATTTATCGTTCAGGATTTGCGAAAACACGTGCTATGGCAAGACAGGCGGTTACTCATTCTCATTTTCTTGTGAATGGAAAAAAGATGAATATCCCATCATATCGTGTACGCATTGGAGACGAAATTACCTTACGTGAAAATAAAAAGAGTAAGGGACTCTGGAAGAATATTGAAGAGACCATCGCAAAAAAAGAAATCCCTTCATGGCTTTCTGTCAAAGGACTCGACATCAAAGTAACCGGACGCCCAACGGAAGAAGAGATAAAGACGCAGCCATTTGACGCAAAAATCATCATTGAGTTTTATTCTCGTTAACTTTTACCTTCCCCTATGGAGTCCATTCTTTTACCAAACAAGATTCAATTCACACGAAGTGAACGCCCAAATGAGGGCGTCTTAGTTGTGGAACCGTGTGCCAAGGGCTATGGAACAACGCTTGGTAATGCGCTTCGTCGTGTGTTGCTTTCTTCTCTTTCAGGAGCAGCGATCACATCCGTAAAAATTAAAGGGGCAAATCATGAATTTGCAACTCTTCCAAATGTGAAAGAGGATATGTTGGAGATTATTCTTGCTTTGAAGTCCGTGCGACTCAAATTACATTCAGACGAACCCGTGAAACTGACGTTAAGTGTGAGCGGAGAAAAGAAAATCACCGCTTCTGATTTTGATAAAAATGCACAGGTGGAAATTGTGACTCCTGATGCGCCTATCGCGACCCTTACTGATGCTAGTGGTTCACTGGAGATGGAGGCGTGGGTTTCTCCTGGTCAGGGATATGAAACAGCCGAAGAACGTGGCGGCGAGAAAGCAGAAATTGGCATGATTGGTATCGATGCACTTTACAGCCCAATTCTCAACGTGTCTTACAAGGTGGAAGCGACGCGTGTCGGAGAAAAAACAGACTTTGATAAGTTGATCTTAAACGTCGAAACAGACGGCACAATTGATCCTGTTGAAGCTGTAAATCATTCAGTAAATATATTGACGGAATACGTCGGTGTATTGAAGGACTTGACGTATACCGAGTAAACAACGTAAAAATAAGCCTTAACTTCGTATGAGACATCGAAAAGCAGGGAAATCCCTCGGAAGACAAAAAAATGTGAGAGAAGCCATGTTCAAAAACTTGGCCACCTCTTTGGTTTTATACGAACACTGTAATACGACGCTCGCGAAAGCCAAGGCTATCCGACCGTATGTTGAGCGTTTGATTACAAAAGGGAAGGTAAAAACACTCAATAGTCGTCGCGCCCTCATGAAGGATCTTCAAGTGGAGTCAGCGGTATTAAAGTTACTAGAAGAGCTTGGCCCTCGTTATAAGGAGCGTCCGGGCGGATACACACGCATTATTAAGCTTGGAAAGCGACAAGGAGATGGCGCTGAAACAGCACAAATTCAACTCGTGAAATAAGTATGACATGGAAGAACACACGCGGTATGCCGCACGTAAAAAGAGAAACGATTACCATCGATGCGACGGGCAAGATTGTTGGTCGTTTAGCGACGGAAATCGCTATGATTTTGATGGGAAAGAATAAGCCAGAATATGAACCACATATCGACATGGGAGACCGTGTTAAAGTTTTGAATCCTGAAAAAGCAGAGTTTACTGGAAGTAAATGGGAAACGAAGGTACATTTTCGTTCATCGAATAGACCGGGCGGTATCACGGCTGTGCCTGTGTCAAAACTTCGTGAAGAGCGACCGGGAGAAATTATCCGTCACGCGGTGAAATATATGCTTCCAAAAAACAAGCAACAGAGCGATCGTTTAAACCGTCTCATAATTGAGGAGAACTAATCTGTATATGGCAACCGAAAAGAAAACGAAAACAACAACGAAAGCTCCAAAGGCAAAGACAACAAAAAAGCCGGCAGCTAAAACTGTTGTAAAAGAAGAGAAGACGGAAAAGACGGTCAAATCAACAAAGACACCAAAAACAGAGGGGGGAGCGTATATCTACGGACGAGGCCGACGAAAAAGCGCGATTGCACGTGTCCGTGTCGTAAAAAATGGAGCGGGAAACATTCGCGTGAATGATCGCCTACTGGACGAATATTTTACCTCATTTGAATTACAAAACATTGTCCGTGGTCCATTGAAAACAAGTGGTCAGGAAACAGCTTTAGATGTGAGCATTAAAGTTGAAGGCGGTGGCGTTCGAGGTCAGGCCGAAGCGGCTCGTCTCGGTATCTCTCGCGCCTTAATCGAGTTGAATCCAACCTTCCGAACGACCCTGAAGAAACTTGGGTACTTGAGTCGTGATGCAAGAGTCAAAGAACGAAAAAAGCCAGGTCTCAAGAAAGCTCGTCGAGCTCCTCAGTGGAGCAAGCGTTAATCAAAAGATCCCCCGTTTGGGGGTCTTTTTTTCTATAAACTTTCTATAAACTAAGTGACGTAGGCGATATCGTAGCCTTGGAGCCGTTCCTTTATAAGGAAGTTACTTCTATGCATCAATTGACAGAGCGAACTTCCTAGGTACAGACTGTAAATACGAACCTTACAATTACATAGTATTTTATTACGGGTAACAAACGGTAACCCTTATGTTCCGCGCTTCTGTTGGAACATGGGGGAGCCAAATCAATGAGGTAGGTTATGGCAAAGAATGTTTCTGAGATCGAGAGCGGCGCAGGGCTCTTCGCACGCTTTGTGACGTGCATGATGGCTTTGGTACGTGAGAAGGCTATTCCTTCCGAAGCGATCTATTGGCTCACAACGCTGAGCGGAAAAAATACGCTCGGCAAGATGCTCGATATGGCCCACAAAGACTGGCAAGTGAGGCAGCCGGGACATATCGAGGAACAGTGCTGCGAGAGCGCGTCTTTCGTGGCCCAGGTTGTTTACAAGCAGCCCAAGTTCGAAGAATTGAAACGTCGGTTTCCGGGTCGCGTGAATAAACACTACAAGGATGGGCGTTTTTATCCGGTTGAGCGCTGTAAGGACGTTTCTCAGGAGAATCGCAAAGTAACCTTCGAGTACGTCTATATGGGGCGTGGCAAAGTCATGTCGACGTCAATGGCGCTCGCTGAGATGAAGGCCCGTGGCCTGCGTCCAGCGCTCTATGAGGAGGGTCTCGCGTTTGCCGAGAAGTATCCCGAAGAACAACAGAAGCACATCATCGTTCTGCTCGGCTCAGAGCTGTGCGTGCACGATGACAACTATGTGGCGTCTTTGACGCACGATGCTGATGGGAGGATGCTCAGCATCGTCTCGGGTATTGGGTTCTACCATTACCTCGCTGTTCGGGAAGAGAATCTCGAGCAGGCGGCTCTCAAGCAGGCTTTGTAACACATGAGCCACCCTGATTGACCCCGTTCGATGCACGATCTGTGCATTGAACGGGGCCTTTTCATTTTAACGAAATATTCACCCACAATCATTAACAAAAAGCATTTTTGCTCTACATTCATTGATCGAACCTTCTACCACAAATGAATGATCATAGAAGCGGAAAACTCCGCCTATTTCCGCCAGCTAAAGCTTTTATTAAAAAGACCCCCAAAAACCCCTTTTTGTGTATACTAGCTACATGTCTCAGACCCGAGCACTGGCAAGGAATGCCACTTGGCTCATCGCCGCCTCAACCGGCCAAAAAGCCATCGCTTTCCTCACATTTACCATCGTCGCGAGAATGGTAGGAGCCGAAATCACCGGCTTGTTTTTCTTTGCTGTCTCCATCACCTCAATCTTTGTGACGTTTACGGATCTTGGTATTACCCCGGTGCTGATTCGTGAAATGGCTGCCAGTGAAGAGCGTGGTCGCGAAGTATTATACAAAGCCATTCGTATAAAATGGGCGCTAGTTCCAATTTCGGTCATTGGCGTCTTGCTATATGCGTGGGGAAGCGGATTAACAGGCGAAGTCTTTTTTGCAGTGCTCCTCGCATGTTTTGTTATGTCTTCCGACGCCGTATCTCTTCTTTGGTACGGCACATTACGCGGGAGACGACTTCTTCAGTTCGAAGCGATGGGGATGTTCACGGGGCAAATACTCACCGCCATCGTAAGTTTACTCGCTGCATTCTCCGGGTGGGGCGTCATCGGCCTCGTTGGCGGGTTACTCACCGGAAGCGCGTGGAACGTTGGATGGAGCACATTCCAAGCAAGGCGTCTTGGTCTTACGGGAATAAAGAGTCATGCATGGCCCATGAAAACCATTGTGACGTATGCGACGCCATTCGCGCTTGCTGGCGTATTCGTTAAAATCTATTCTTTTGTCGATACATTGTTGTTAAAGCAATTTCATGACGCGGTCACGGTTGGGCATTATGCCGTCGCGTATAAAGTCACCTATGCGCTTCAATTTATTCCCTTGGCATTTGTCGCAGCGTTGTATCCCAGTATGAGCGCCGCTTCTGCAAAGAAAGATGCCGGAGAACTCCGCAGACTTCTAAAAGGTTCCTGGAGACTCATGCTGATGGCTTCCGTGCCGATGACCGCGCTTCTTTCCTCGCTCGCCGCACCGTTTATTCAACTGGTATATGGACAGGAGTATCTCGGCTCTATTCTTCCAATGATGGTTTTGCCCTGGGTTTTGATTCCGATTTTCCTTGATTTTCCTATTGGCTCATTATTGAATGCTTCGCACCGCGCCGGAAAGAAGACAACGGCTATGGGAATCGCTATGGCTATTAATGTTGTATCAAACTTTTTGCTCATTCCCGGGCTGGGAGCAGTTGGGGCGGCGCTTTCTGGCGTGATGAGTTTTTGGTCGCTCTTCCTTGTCGGAATGTGGTTTATCAGAAAAGATATGGAGGGGATATGGAAATGGTTCATTTCCTTGTTTTTACGGGGGATTGCGGCATCTGCTATCATTTGGGCGATTATGCACTCGCTCGTTAGCCTGTTGCCATTCCTAAGTCTCGTCTTCATTGGGATAGCTGTAGGAACCATGGTCATGTTGATTTTTGGCCTCGCAACAATCAAAGATTTGAAAACCTTTTTTCGTTACTTACGCAGACGACCCGCTCCGGTCGCTGATACTCCAACCTCACCAGATGTATGAACATAGCTCTTGTTACGCTTGATTATCCGCCGGAAACGGGCGGCATCGCGAGATACCTCGGAAATCTTGTCCGTGCTTCAAACGGGCGTATTCATGTTTTTGTAAATCTCACCCATGCAACGAATGGGGTTGGTCGTGTAGAGGTCATGCATTTGCTTGGGCGAGGACCATGGTCGTGGCGCCCAGCGATTTCTTCTATACGTAGTTTAAAAAACGCCGGGTATACACATGTCTTAGTGAGCCATCTTTTACCGCTTGGAACAGCAGCCCTCTTTGCGCGACTCATAGGCGGCATACCCTATAGTCTGTTTATTCACGGACTAGATTTACGTCTCGCCCTTGCTCACCCAAGAAAAAAGAAAATCGCGAAATATGTTTTGCGGAAAGCGGAGCATATCTTTGCGAACTCAGAAGTTATCGCTGCAGAGGTTGAGGCCTTCTCCGGCGTGAAACCTGTTGTAGTCACCCCTGGCACAGAAGAACAACAAAGTATTTCAAAAGCAGAAGCAAGAAAACAGCTCGGCCTTTCAGAACATGAAAGGGTTGTTTTAGCGGTTGGTCGTCTTGTACCACGAAAAGGATTTGATACATTGATCGCCTCCTTAAATACATTACCAACCAGCCGACGATTAGTGATTATAGGTGACGGAAATGATGAGGCACGACTCAAGGAACTTGCACAGTCATTTTCACGGCGCGTGACTTTTATACAGCACGCGAGTGACGAAATGCGCGATCTTTGGTATGCGGCAGCAGATATATTTGCGCTTCCAGTGCGGGATGAAGGAGTAGACGTTGAAGGCTTTGGTATTGTCTTTTTGGAGGCGGCCGCACATGGTCTTCCCGTTATCGCAGGACGAAGCGGGGGAGCAGTGGAAGCGATTGAAGATGGAAAAACCGGTTTGCTTGTTGATCCAAATAACCCACAAGACCTCGCAGAAAAAATAGAATATCTCTTCATGCATAAAGATCTGCGTGAAGAAATGGGGCGTGCCGGTAAGGTGCGGGCACGTACGGATTTCAGTTGGGAAGAGCGATATGCGTTATTAAGGCGAACCCTTGAATCATGAACAAACGCATTTCCATTATTATTCCTGTATACAATCACGAAGATGAGCTTCGGGACTGTCTGAAGGCATTGAATGCGCAAACGCAAAAACCTTTTGAAGTGATTATTGTAGATGATGGCAGTGATACGCCCATCGTCTTACCGGCGGAGGCGCACGGCTTGGAAACGGAACTGATCCGAATGGAAAAAAACACGGGCGCACCAAAAGCGCGCAATACTGGTTTCAAAAAATCTACAGGAGAGTATCTAATGTTTCTGGACGCGGATGCTGTTTTGGCTCCCGATGCTCTTGAAAGCTTGGCGCACACGCTCGATGCTTCCGATGTGGACTTCGCCTATGCTGGCTTTCATTGGGGAAAGAAAATTTTCATGTCTCAGACATTTGATATTGAGGCATTAAAAAAAGAGAATTACATTCACACCAGTGCGTTGATCAAGCGGGAAGCCTTTCCCGGCTTCGATGAAACCTTAACCAAGTTTCAGGACTGGGATCTTTTTTTGACCATGGCGGAGCGGGGGAAGCGTGGGCGCTATATTCCAAGACTCCTTTTTACCGTAAAACCGCGGAAAATGGGCATAAGCCGCTGGCTTCCTTCTATTGTTTATGATCTTCCTTGGCAAGCGCTTTCTTTTCAGCCAAAAATCATCCAACGTTATGAAGAAGCAAAAGGCATTATTGTTAAGAAACATGGATTAGCAAAAATAGATACAACGCTCGCGAACTCTATTTCCATCTTGTTTTTGCTTATCGTCATTTTTGAAGCGGTCTCTCTTGCAGTCGTTTCCTTTCCGATAGTGAATAGTTTTTTCGCTATTTTATTCACAATCGCTCTTTTCTTTGTAACGCTCAAAAAACCTGAACTAGGATTTGCTATCGTTGTGACGGAGTTAATGATCGGCGGAAAAGGGGCCTTATTCACCTTTATGGCCAATGCTGAGAATAATGGAGGTCTCTCTATTCGGATGTTGTTTTTTGCCGCTTTTCTTCTCGCCTGGGCGCTCACCGCGCCATGGAAATCGGTAGCTGCATCGTCAAAACGATGGTTTTTAAAGCGATGGGAATATCTCGCACTCGCCACACTTCTCTTATGGGGATTTGTATATGGCTTGATACGGCACAATCCATTTGTTTTACAAGATGCGAACGCATGGGGATTTTTTCTTTTACTGATTCCCTCCCTTGATCTTGCGTGGCGATATGGAAAAAAAATGACCATCTCTATGTTTGCGGCAATATCTGCCGGCATGGGATATGTCACACTTAAAACGCTCGCGCTTTTTTATCTTTTTTCTCATCCGATAGGGACAGGGGTTGAAGTGATTTATTATTGGCTGAGAAAAACCGGTGTTGGAGAGGTGACACGCATTTTGGAAGGGGCTAGCGCTGAACGCATCTTTTTCCAATCACATATCTTTGAAGTCGTGGCGCTTGTACCGATTTTATTCCTGATATTTTTCACAAAAGAAAAAAAGTCATGGTGGAAAATAGGATTCACCTTGTGTTTTGCGACGGTCCTTATTTCATTTTCTCGTAGCTTCTGGATCGCCGCTGCTGTGACGCTCGGTGTCGGATATATCTTTTTGCTCGTTTCCCGTGAGAACATCGCTTCCTGGCTTAGTATTTCAAAACGTTCAGCCTCGCTGGTTCTTGCGTCTATCGGACTGGTATTGATCGCGCTCTTTTTTCCGCTTCCACCACCAGATCATGTCGGTCTCTCGGATACACTCTTCGCACGCCTTCACTCAGACGAATCAGCGCTACGCAGTCGTTGGCAACTTCTTCCGGTTCTTTGGCAGGGGATAGAAGAAGCGCCGATCATCGGTCATGGCTTTGGGAGTACCGTGACGTATACGTCGAGCGATCCAAGGGTTGTGCAGCAAACGGGTGGACAATTTACAACCTATTCTTTTGAATGGGGCTGGCTCGATTTCTGGTTCAAGTTTGGGATCCTAGGGATTCCGCTAATAGCCTATATTCTTATAAGACTCTCGTGGAGTTTTTGGTTGCTTGACCGACCTCGGTGGCAAAAAGTCATTCCTGCTTTTATGCTCGGCACGCTCGCTTTAGTGCATATGTTTACGCCATATTTGAACCATCCTCTTGGCTTCATTGTAATTATTCTTCTTGAGAGTGTTCTTGTGCTAGAATTAAACCCGTTAAAAAGCGAACAATCATAATAAATAAGAGAGACAATATATGACCTATTTCAAACGATTTGCTGTCTTGGGCTTCGCCCTAATCTTGGCGGGACAGGGGTGCTTGGGAAGCACGGGGGTCGGAACACCGGAGGCTGGGACACCCGATGGGAGCAATGCTGGAGCTCCGGCAACAAAGCCAGCGGTAGCAACGAATAACTGTGACCACCCATACCTGCCGTTACAACAGGGGAACACTATAACGTATCAAACAACGGTTGATGGCAAGCTCTTTCATTATACGCAGACGGTCACGGCAAACGATGGCCATACAGCAACGCTGACATATAATTTTCCGGAAAGCGGAGTAACGATGACGCAAAAAATTGATTGTGCGTCCGATGGGATCCAAGCTGAAGGATATCTCGACTTTAGCTCAGTCTTGGCAGATACCGGAGCGAGTATAGAGACGGTGAATGCGAGCGGACCAATACTTCCCAATGGTTTAGATGTTGGCTCTGAGTGGTCCAACCATTTTGAAACGATTATGAAATTAAATAGTCCTTCAGCTCCAGTTGGTGAGATGAAACAAAGCATGGACATGACGCGTCACGCCGTGAGAAGGGAAAAGGTCACCGTTCCAGCTGGAACCTATGACGCGCTAGTGGTTGAGGTAACGTCTCAAAGCGTCTTACATACGCCGTATGCCGATATGCCACACACATCTTCTCAGACAGAATATTGGGTTGAGGGGGTTGGTCTCGTGAAGTCGGAAGCGACTGGGGGATCCACGGATACGGTTGAAGCGACACTTATTGTACAATAATCAAAAACCCCGCTTACGCGGGATTTTTGATTTGGTGGCTATAGGTGATTTACCAAATGGCTGAAACGCCTCGTAAAAATACTGTGCCGTTCATTGCTCGTTTTCCTGCCATTTGAACTTCGGATAAAACAAGAGTGCTGTTTTCTCCACAAGCGACAGCGGGGACACCTTCATGAACAAAACGTTCTCCCGGTTCTTTTTCTGTTGCAGGTCCAATGGTAGCTTGTAAGACTTTTATGCGTTTCCCATCCAGTTCAAAAAACGTTCCTGGCCATGGGATAAAAGCGCGAACTAATTGCTCGAGTTCTATTGCTGACTTATGCCAATCAATGCGTCCAGCCTCTCGTGAGAGCATTTTTACAAAGGTCGCTTCAGCATGGTTTTGTTCTTGTGGCGTAAGGGCTTTGTTCACGTATTCCCATATTGTTTCCGGAAGAATCTCGGCACCCAGCTTAGCGAGGCGCGGAGACAGGGTTGCGGTTGTGTCATTTGCTCGCACCGGTTCTGATGCAATGGTGAGAATTGGTCCATGATCCATTTTTGCGTCCATGAGCATAATGGTGATACCCGTGTCTTTTTCACCTGCAGCGATCGCTCCGGCAATAGGTGAGGCTCCACGATAGCTTGGGAGTTTAGAACCGTGAACATTTATGGAACCGTATTTTGGAATATCTAAAATCGTTTGTGGAATAATCTGACCATAGCTTGCCACAACATGAACATCAGTGCGCATATCTTGAAGACTTCGCACAGCGTCCTCTGATTTTATTGAATCAAATTGGTATACATCTATACCGAGACGTTCCGCAGCGAGCTTCACTGCCGATTTTTGTTTTTCTTGTTTTCGTCCGACAGGTCTATCGGGCTGAGTGATCACCGCTTTCACAACAAACCGAGCATCTTCTTGAAGTGCTTCTAAACTCGGTACGGCAAAATCTGATGTACCAAAGAAGATAACGGTGAGGGATTGGCTTTGCATCATGTCATTATTGGGGAATAGGCGGAATTAAATGCGGGTAGATGAAGATTCGATAATTTTTTCTGCTTTATCAATAAATGAATACCGTCTAAATGGTCGATCTCATGTTGGAAGACGATGGCTTGGAACTTTTTCAAATCCATTTCCACAAGGCGACCATGTCTATTTAATGCTCGCACGGAAATTTTCTTATGACGTTTTACGATACCGAACTTTCCCGGAACACTTAAACAACCTTCCTCGCTTTCAATCATTTTTTCAGAAGTTTTTGTGATCTCAGGATTGATATAACAGTCAACCTTTTTCCCAAGATCTACGACGATCGCGCGGATATTTTTTCCAATTTGCGGACTGGCGATTCCGACGCCATCTTCTACATGCATGGTGCGTACCAGTTTATCTAAATAGGTTTGGAATTCGTCAGTCAAAATCTCCTCAACTTTAAGTTCCCGCGATGGTTCTCGCAGGGATGGAGTTGGGTCGGTGAGGACAGGAAATGTATCCATAATGAAGGAAATTTAAGACAATTGTGGCGCTAAAAGAAGGATGAAGACAGGAGTTGCGAGCGCCTAACGCAATGTGAGAATCTACCTGAAAAAGGCGATTGGGTCAAGGTCTATAATGGCGTTTTTTGCGAAGGGCGTCAAAGTGGATATAAGCGCTCGCTCTTTCATTTCAATCTTAGGACGCAGATGGATAACAAAACGAGCCATGCGGGTTGAAGGCATAAAGGCAACGGGAAACGGTCCCTGAATATCAAAATCCGCCAGTCTCGTCACCAGAGCATCTTTTTGACTAAGAGCTTGCGCTTCCGTACCTGTCACAATGACTTTAATTAAGCGAGTGTGTGGAGGATATTGGAAAAGCTTTCGCTCCAAACGTTCGGCCTTTCGGAAAGCTTCATAACCTTCAGTAGTAAGCAGATGCTTCCATGAGCTCGCGAGACTTTCAGGACTTTGAATCAGCAAGGTGCTTTCTGATGTACGAATAGTATCACCAAGACGACGATAGGCAATCGCAAGGCGCTCATTCCTTCGGATGTCCTCGCTTCCGGATGAGCCAAGGAAGCCCCCACTCGTGAGAAGAATGAGTGAGTGTTGCGGAAAAGCTTTTTCAAGTTCCATGGCGCTTGCTGTCCGCCAATTGATATGAATATCGGGCTCAAGCTCTGCGAAGCCCTTCTTGAGCGTTTCAATACCTGGAATAGACTTTGATAAATCAATAGACTGACACACGGGGCAGGCGAGGGGAGCAGTGGTTTTTTGTTTACAAACACGACAGATGCTTTCTCGTCCATCGGCTGATAGGGGAAAATGACATCGCGTACATTCTGCTTGCCAGTCACAGTCCGCGCAGACAATGCGTGATCGATCGCCCTGAATGGGATGGATAATCGTGATCGGGCCTTCATATGATCTGAGGCGTTGAAGACTTGCGTCTTCAATAAAGAAAATAGGACTTCTTCCCTTTGGATGACGAATAATAGGAATACACTTCGCTGGAATCTCTGGCGCGCTATCGTCCACGTGAATAGGTGGCGTCAGCCCGAAGCTCTTGAGTGACGTATACCCTTGGTGATGAGACCAGAAGGCAATACGTCTCGCATCAAATCTTGGCGAGAGATCATCTTGTTTATGATCGTCGTTTTCAGGTTCATCGAGTAGGATGGTGTCTGCAAAAGGTGAGAGCCAAGCGCCGACACGCGTCGTGATCAGGGTAGAAGATTCGTTGGTGGTGAATTGTCTCCAGGCAGCGAAGTAGTCACGAATGCCCATATCGCTAAGGAGCACGTGTGAGTCAATAAGAGCTTCATGGAAGGTAAGAGCGCGATGTTTCCATGGGGTAATGATGAGCGTGCGTCCCTGTGAAGCTTGCGCGGTTTCGATGAGTTTGGTTCTTGGATCAAGAGTCCATTCAATCTCTTGTGTGGGAGGAAGTGGTGACGGTGTTTTGTCCTGAGCTTTACGCTCCTCCTTTGCTGGTTTTTTTGGTAATTGTCGCAACCATGTCTTTAAGACGGTTGGTTTTGAGCTGAAGGTGGTGAGGGAGAGCCAGGAAAGGAGGTCTAAAGCTCCGAGCGGGAAGCGGATTTCTGTATAGCGCGAGATGACGTCTGAAGCTTTTTTGGAAAAGGCAGAAGTGTCCATGATATTAGCGACGAGACCGATAATTTGTTTTTTGCGAAAGGGGACAATAACAAGCATGCCGGGCTCAAGAATGAGATCGGGTGGAATGCGATAATCAAAACCATCAACTCCAATCGGCGTGCGAAGGAGAGGGATAATATGAGCGTACATGTTTTAAGCGAGAGCAAAATTTGCCGTCAGATAACCCACACCGAAAGGCGCTTCGTAGCACAGTTCTTGCGGCGTGGCATTCATCCCTTCAAGCATACTTAGCAGAATCAGGATGGGCCGATAACCACATTGTCCGGCCTCCTCCAATATATGATCATTTAGAGCTCCAAAGGCTTTTGGGCTCATGGCGGCGACAGCTGCACGAACTGTTTTATCAAAGGTTTCTCCCTCTTCTTTATAACCTTCGGGGGAATTCTGATTGGCATGATGAGAAAGATCAGCTGAGGCAATAACCGCGATACGGTTTGTTTCACTGTGAAGAATCTCTTTTAGAGCCTCTCCAAATTTGACATGAGAGTCGCCTGTCAGCAATGAGGGGGCGAGAGGGAGGAGCTTCGCATTTTTATAATGCTTTGTCAGAAAGAAGAGCGGAACGGTATATCCAAAGTCGATTTCTTCCGAGCTGGTGAGTGTATAAGGCATACCAAGAACGCGCATTTGTCGGTGTACACGATCAGAGAGCAGAGAGTCGGGTTGCATTTCAATCACGGTACCGTGATCACCAAATTCTTTTAGGACAGCCTTGTAGGAAGCGGCAATATTTCCGCTAAACGCATCGGGGTACATCGTGGCATGAGGAGAAATCATCACGATGGTATCCGGCTTTGCGATATAAAGTTGTTCGGCGAGGTTTTCAAGAGCTTCTTTTGTGCCCGCAAGTTTTTCTGTATGCTCTTTTCCGATATTCGGAATGAGCATAGGGGAGTGTGGCGTGATAGCGGAAAAAACAATCATAAAATGAGGTAAGAATTAGGAGCCGGTGGTCAATTGGACAGCTTCTCCTGCGTCAGGTTGAGGAGGGTTGAATGTTTCACTCTTTGGATAGCTTTCAATGAAGCTATTAGGGAGTGAGATAACATTGTGCCACTTCCAGCCCATCCCTTCAAAAACCTCACCAGAGACAATCGGTCGTAGCTCGCCATTTTCTACAACATAAACCGTGGGCGTGTCTTCGCTTTTAATGAGTTCTCCATCGCGAAGCTTGTACGGTTCAAGTGTTTCCAATGCATCGATTTCATCTTGAGGAAGTAAGAGGGGATTTCTTCCGCTGAAGTAAAGCGTTAAGAAGATCCTATTTGGAATACGAGACTTCGTATTGTCTTCCACGTACCAGATATTTCCATCGGGACTTTTCACGACGAGACCCGTCGGATGCTGCGTCGTTTCATCAATATCGCGTCCATCTACGTAACCGTCAGCCTCTTCCATGGAGGCGGGGACCACGTCATCTTCCGTGAATCCCAGGGAACGAAACACAGCCATATTTTTAATATGACGCTTTGTTTCTCCAACAATCAAAAATCGTCGTCCATCAGGAATGTGAATGATGGAATAATTTGGAAAGGAGATAGGTTCACCGGTCCTAATCGAAACCATTTTTTCATCAGGGACCTCAATCATTTTATCGAGATCCACCATACTCGCGGCAACGGCAACAGATTTGAATTTTCGTTTAAACCCAAATCGGATGAGATACATGTCGCCGGAAGGCATAGCTTTGACGAGGGTTCCATCTGGGAGATCGACATTGAACCAGCGCTGCCAAATATTCCAGAGCACGAGATTCCCATGAATATGCGGCGTATAGGAATACAGCATAGCCGTCGCATTATTTCTCGGGATAACAGACAGGCCATCGACGGTACTTGGAATGCCGGGGGCATAACCGGAAATGGTGCTTCCCCCGATCAGTAATTGAAAGAGATATTTTTCTCGATGTTGTTTTGCGGCCCATTCAACCTGATTCGCAAAACCTTTAAAGGCTTGGATGCGCGGATCATCTTTTGAGCAATTGTCACAGACGCCATAGCCAGTTGCCCAATCAAGTTGGCGCTGACTTGGGGCGGGGTCTTCAACTAAACTTTGTTCTTTCTGAAGAAGAGCAAGAATATATTTTGGATTGATCGTATAGGTATTCGCCACGCGCCAGATGATTTCAGCGGCAGACTTTTGCGTGCCATCTATATCGGTTAACGTGAGTTGTCCAAGACCACCCTTTGAGCGTAGAAAATCCTTCAATTCATTATAGCCCATTTCAATCTTGAAAATATCATTATCCTCAAGAACCGCATTGGGATTAAAGCCATTTTGTATGGCTTCTGTGGGAATTATTTGTGCCTGAACCGAGCCAAACTGGCCAAAGATAAGGGCAAAAATGAAGAAACAAATAACAGTGGAAGAAATACGCTGCATGCGGTAAGGTTAGCACGTTTATGGAGCGCAGAAAACAGGCCCTTATTCTTATTCCACTCATCTTGCTTGCTGGGCTTGGATTCGTGTTGCCAACCGTCAAAAGTTTGGTCTTAGCGAGTCCGGACGAAACTGCGGCCTATATTATTAGTTCTCGCATAAGCAATCGGCAAACAGCCGCTATTGCGGAACCACTCGCCGAAGCGTTTCCATGGTTGCATCCTCGTTCATGGGTAAGTCAGGGGCAGTATATTGTGCCGGTGGGCTTTTTTGGCTGGCCTTGGTTTTTGTCTTTCTTCCGAACCATGGGGACAAAAATTCCTCTTTTTATTGGGACCTTGATTGTGCTCTCGGGCGCCTATCCATTGTATTGTTTGCTCAGCGTCTTTGGAAAAAAAGGAGCCTTTTTAGGCACCATGGTGTTTCTTACCTTCCCGCCATTCCTGCTTTATGCGAATAGAAGCTTATTTGCGAACGGAGCGATGCTTGCCGGGTTTCTTTGGTCAGTCTTTCTTCTCAAACACTTACAGGGCAGGGAGCTGGTCGGAAAAAAAGATCATGCGCTTATTTTGCTCACGGCTTTAGTGATTGGTCTGACGGCAGCTGTGCGTCCGGTGGAAATGCTTTGGATTTTACCTTGGTTAGTTTGGGCTGGGCAGGGGGTACGATATACAAAAAAACAACTTACCTGGTTCATTAGTGGGTTCATTCTTGTCTTGGTGCCATTAGCCTTTCAAGCTCTGTTGACGTACGGGAACCCGATGCTTACCGGATATCAACTTGCGGACAATCCGCTTCCTTTTGAAGTACGAAGCACATCGCCTGGAATGGCTCCCGCCGTTGCACGGTTCGATCATTTCTTGCCCTATGGGTTTCATCCAAGAAATATCTTGTGGAATATCAGATCTTTTTTTCTTAGTTACCTTTGGGCATGGATGGTCCCACTCGGTATCTTTTTTATCTTGTCTTTCAAGACATGGAAGCGACCAAAAACATGGCGCGATTTTTTGCATCCAACATGGCTTTCCCTATGGAGTGCTCTGGTCTTACTCGTGATCTATGGGAGCGGCCTGTATATGGATAATATCCGTGTTGGGGCGGTGACTATTGGGAATTCCTTTTTACGTTATACGCTTCCATTGGTTGTTGCGGTTGCGGTTGCGGTCGCGTATTCATGGAAACGCGTGGCGAAAAACAATAAACTCGCCATTCCATTTATGCTCTTTGTTGTTTTGCTAAGTGCGTTCGGAATATATAAAGGCATGAATGGCGATGATGAAAGTATCCTCGTTACACGGCCCGAGCTTGAACGCTATGCAGAAGTTCGTGCATCAGCAAAGCAGTGGTTTAGCGCGAAGGACATTATTTTATCCGAGCGATCTGATAAGATTTTCTTTCCCGCATTTAAAACGGTGTCGCCACTCCCACCCCAAAGCGAAATAGGTCGGCTCGTGAATACCGTGGATGCGCAAGTTGGACTATATGTGCGACCGATTTCACAAAAAGAAAAGGATGCCTGGAAAAAATTCGGTGTTGACGTGATTGAGCTAGACTCATTCGCTCGTGAAAAACTTTATTTATTAAGACCGCAGCCATGAGCATGTCAAAAATAGGTCGGGGATTGGCTATAGTTGTGCCATGGAGTATTGCGCTCGTGATGGCGATCTATGTTTTGAGTCTTCGTTTTCCGCCGAGCGGCATGGTACATTTTTCAGAAGCCTTTGATGGGAGCGGAATTTGGTTTACTCCCTTTACGCCAGGAGAACGTGTCACGTCACCAGGGATGCAAGAAGATGGCTGGCGTGGACAAAGGATTCTCGATGAACCGGTATATGCAAGGGCAAGATGGCCTGGCGCGTATGACCATCTCTCTCTTACCTTTGATATGAGCACTACAAGGCAATCACTTGCCGAAATTGGTATCCTGCGGGACGAGGCGACGCGCGCATTTGAAATGCAACCGCTATGGAGCGCTGTCCTAATGAGTGAAGCTTGGCGAGAAGTGAGCCTTGATGAATCTCATGGCTTTGTACGGGCAGATCTTCCCGATACGGCGCTTCTTGAGCAAGATCCGGGCAAGCTCATGACTTGGCATGCCTCTACAACGAGAAAGGCTGTAAGCGATACAGGGGATGCACTGCTACAAACGTACGATGTGTCATTGCGCGGAACGCATAATATACAAGTTTTACCGATAAATAATGAGTTGTTTTTTCAATTTAAGTTACAAGATATGAATCGTAATCGTGACGGGAAAAATACCGTTGCGATGCGTGTGACTTGTGATAACCGTATTATTTGGACCCAAGCTGGAAGCGCGAGTGGGTTACATGACGCGCGACCAAGTGAAGTATTCACCGAAGAAGTGTCTCTGAAAGCTCTGGAGCCTTGCGTGTACCGCGTAAGTATTCTTGCTGATAATGATTTTTTTATTCGCGAAATTAAAACAACAGCGAAACATTGGGTGTTTGGACCGGAGATATTTTTTGGAGATCATGTAGGCTATCGAACGACTTCGACGGCGGCGATCGCTTGGACGAATTCACTGCATGCGGTGGTGGACACCTTTCATGATGATGGCAAGCAAATCGTGCATTTTGGAACGAAACAAACGGAGATTCGTGAGACGCATGCACGGTACGCGCTTGATCGTGCCCCTGAGGAGCGTGATGTACCGATTCGTTTTACCGCACCCAATGGAAATGTGCGGGTGATTGGTGATGGGTATTTTGCGCTATCACAGGACGCTCTCTTTTATCCAGAACCGAGGCGACTCACAGCTGAATCAATGCCCTTGGAAGAGGGGATTGATGCTGTACTTACGCCCTTTCACACACCGGAAAAACTAGATAATGGGTTTTGGAGAACGACGGTCGATTTTGATCTTGTGAAAAATATGGACCAATTACAATTCTCACTCGCGGCACCCGGTATCGCTCGCAGTCAGGGGGCGGTCGATATTCGTCATGTCACATTAGATTATACGCGTCCCAAACTTTCCTTTGAAGCATGGTGGCGTGTAGTTAAACGTGAACTTTTTCTCGCACTTAAACGTCTATGAATCAACCTACCGTTTTTAATACGCTACGCATTCACGCGGCTTATGCTTCCGCGGCACTTTGCGGATTCTTGCTGCTATTAGAATATCTTCTTCCTGGCTCTGTCCTTCCTTATGTCCCCCTTTTTCCTTTGTGTTTTTTCTCGTTTCTATTGATTGTCTTTATGCCTGAAAAAACCTATGACTCTATGGCGGATCTTTTATGGCTGGTCCTGATCAGTGCATTGCTTTTTGGATTGATTCTTTTTACACTGAAACATATCGGTGGAGTTTTAGGCGTAGTCTTTATTGGAGCGATGCTTGGTATGCTTGTGCTCGTAACGATGATACTATTTCCGCGCGGAAAATGATTTTTAACCTTCATCCTATGGAAGATTCAATATTTGCAAAAATTATCAAAGGAGAAATATCGGCGCATAGAGTGTACGAAGATGACGATATATTGGCTTTTTTAGATGCGCATCCCGTGAATCCGGGGCATACCTTGGTTGTGCCGAAAAAAGCCTGTCGCGGACTCTTTGATTGTGATCCGGCAATGCTCGCAAAAGTCATTCAGGCGGTGCAAAAGGTAGCGCAAGCGGTGAAAGAGGCAACGCATGCCGATGGTATCAATATTCAGCAAAATGAAGGCGCCGCCGCTGGACAAAAAGTATTCCATCTCCATTTTCATGTCATTCCACGATTTGAAAATGATGGATTCCAGCATTGGGCAGGGAAGTCCAATCCTTCCGAGGAAGTAGCGAAAACAATCGCTGAAACCATTAAGCAGCGCCTGAGCTAAGGGCGCGGCTTTTATTTTTGTGTCACGACTACTCAACTTTCTGAACAAAGACGCCGCGCTGACCGTTTTGTTCCGCGGCGATATAAAGTTCCTGATTTAATACAGCAATGTCATAGACGTGGTCGAAGGAGCTGAGTTGATACACGATATTTCCATCACGTGCATCGAGATCGAGCGCTATTACGTCACGCTCGGTGGCGAGGAAAATAATATTTCCGGCACGATGCCAATCTGCAGCGATCACGGGCTCTGATCTACGCCAAACGACCTTTGTTCCATGGTCCAAGTCCCAAATAGAGACGGCACTATTATTTATGACGATAGCCTGCTGAGGATCCTTTTTGCTCCAGATAGGCGCGTTGCCGGAAATAGTTTTTGATTCGAAGTTGCCGCGCGTCAAGGAAACGGCCATCCAGTCATTTAATCGTTGCAAAACGGTATATCCTGCATGCGTTCCAGCGAAATGCCAATCATTGGACGGGAGAGAGAAAAGGGTTAATGGCTGGTCTTTGTATTGTAAAGCGATTTCGGTGGTTCCGGTTGGCGTGAGGAGAGTGAACGGGTCTAAAGACTGAATAAGGTTTCCGACGATGGGTTCTTCTAAAAGCTTCTGACTTTGTGTATTCCAAAGAAAACGATGCGTATCATCGATACCGACAAGATTATTGCCCTCCCAAAAATACTGACCAGGCGGGAGGTCTCCATGGAGCAGGGTATTACCTTGTGGAGAGAACCAATCCGCGCTAGCAGTTTTAGTATCTCCTCCAACGATCAAGGATCGGCCATTCGGTGCATATTCCAATCGTATAGGGGGAGAGCTACTTACAGAGGGGATAGGTTCAGTGGTTTGAAGATTCGTGACATCCGACCAAAGGGTAAGTGAGAGATTAGAGGTGGTATCCGTTTTCTGATCTTTCGATGGAGACTCACTCACCATGGCAAGTGTGTTTCTACTACTGTCCGCTTCGAGCGCTACCACGGGGAGATTGAATCTAAATTGCGGATCTTCGGCACGAACCATCCAGATAGCATTTGCAAAGGTGACTTGCTCTTGGCGGATATTCAATGTTTTGACCCATGGATAGTATCCATCACGAGTAACTTCCACGGTATGTGGGCCTGGAGGAATTTCCTGGAGCGTTGCTCCGGTAACGCCTACGTCTTTTTCGTCCACCGTGACATGCGCACCGCGCGGAGTTGAGTCAATAATAAGGGTTCCGGTGCGCTCAAGAGTCGCTTTTTTGGTATTCAAACGATAACCAGAGGTGTAAAAAATCAAAACAGGCGCGGTCGCGAAAAAGACCGTGACGAAGATCCATGGAAGGATCTGTCTATGAAATGGGGGGCGGTATAATCTCCTCGACATGTGTGTAAAAATAGGATACACTACCCTTGATTTTTCGTCAGCTGCAATTACCATCCTCAATATGAAAATGATTATTCAAGGTGGGCATCGATTGAGTGGCCACGTAGATATTCGTGGGGCAAAAAACGCCATCGGACCACTCGTCGCGGCCTCTCTTATCGTGAAAGGTCCCTGTAAATTTAAGAACGTTCCTCGCCTGACCGACATTTTACATCTCCTCGATATCATCGAGGGCATGGGCGCAAAAGTAGAATGGACAAAAGAGCATGAACTGACCGTTGATGCGACTAAACTGGACTCCGCGAAACTCGATCGTAAAAAAATGAAGCGTATGCGCTTCGCTATTTTGTTACTCGGTCCGATGTTGGCGCGCTTCAAAACGATTTTTGTTCCGGAACCGGGAGGCTGTAATATCGGGAATCGCCCGATTGACACGCACCTTTTTGCGCTGGGTGAACTTGGGGCGAGTATTACGACGGAAAAAGATGGGTCGCTCATGATGACCGCGAAAAAACTCAAAGGAAAGCGTATCGTCCTTCCTGAGTTCAGTGTGACTGCAACCGAAAATTTGATTATGGCCGCTTGTCTTGCGGAAGGTCAGACATCTATTCGTCTTGCCGCCGCTGAACCGCATGTACAGGATTTATGTCATTTCTTGAATGCTGCCGGAGCCAAGATTAAAGGGATTGGAACACATGATCTTGAAATCATTGGAGTAAAATCGCTTAAAGCGCCAACGCGTGGGTGGAACGTCGTTCCTGACATGTTAGAAATTGGGACCTTCGCCGTTGCCGGCGCTTTGACCAAGGGAAAGGTTGAAATGGCTCCCGTGGTACCTGAACATTTGTATGCCACGTTAAATGCTCTGACGCGCGCCGGGATTCCGTTTGAGGTTGGAGACAAGAGTCTCATGGTGCAAGGAGCTGGTCGTATGAATGCCTTTAGCAAATTGCAGGCGAATATCTATCCAGGGTTTCCAACGGATCTTCAATCGATCTTCGGCCTTATTGCGACACAAGCGCATGGCACAAGTCTCATTCAAGATCCATTATTTGAGGGGCGTATGGGGTATGTGAATGAGTTGATTAAGATGGGGGCGAATGCCGTTATTGCAGATCCGCATCGCGTGATTATTTCTGGCCCTACACCGCTTCGTGGTACGGAAATTCGTAGTCTTGATTTACGTGCGGGGGCCACCATGGTGCTCGCCGGACTCATCGCAGAAGGAGAAACGATTATTCACGATGCAGAAATGGTCTATCGCGGGTATGAAGCTCTTGATGAGCGACTACGTGCATTGGGAGCAGAAATTCAAGCCGTTCACGAATAGCCATGCCTATTTTTCCTGAAAAAAAACAAACCACAGCCAGTAAGGCACTTATTCCGGTGCTGGTTGTTGGATTGGTTATAGGGGTTTTTATTGGACGCATTTGGGGAGTGTCCGCGGCGTCACAATCGGGAGTGATGTCAGCGAGTAGCACAATGCAAGTGCTTGGCATTGGACAGTCTCCGCCACAAGATATTGCTCAAACGGTAGAGTTCAAACAGTTTTGGGAAGTGTGGAAGATGCTGCAGGACAAATACTATAGACAACCAATTAATGAAGGGGATTTGTTCTATGGAGCTTTGCGAGGGCTTGCTGCTGGTCTTCATGATCCATATACAGCCTTTTTTGATCCAAAAGCTGCGGCGGTTTTTCAAATTGCTTTAGATGGTAAATTTACCGGCATCGGCGCGGAAATTGGTATGAAAGAGGACCGCGTTTCCGTGATCGCCCCTTTACCTGATACACCGGCTGATACAGCTGGGCTCAAACCTGGGGATATCATCGTTTCCGTTGATGGAGCTGATACGACTGGCTGGACTATTGAGAGGGCGGTCACAAAAATTCGGGGGCCACAGGGAACGAAGGTTGTGCTTGGGATATTCCGCGCAGATACAGATACATCTCCTTTCGACGTGACAATTACACGTGACGAGATTAAACTCGTGAGTGTTCGCAGTATTCCTCGTGATGATGGGATAGCTCAAATTGTCTTAAGCAGCTTTAATGCTGATACGCGGGATGCCTTTGATGCTATCGTGGATGAAACCATAGCAAAGAATCCTAAAGGTATTATTTTAGACTTAAGAAATGATCCGGGAGGCTTCCTTGATGTTGCTCAATTTGTCGCTGGCGAATGGGTAGGGGACGATATCGTTGTCAAAGAAAGAAGACAAGGAGTGATTTTCAGTGAGCTCAAAGGAACCGGACACCACCGCTTTAAAGGCATTCCAACCGTTGTATTGGTAAACGGAGGGTCAGCTTCAGCCTCTGAAATTGTTGCTGGCGCACTACAAGATTACGGTGTCGCGACCTTGGTAGGAACACAAAGCTTCGGTAAAGGATCCGTTCAGGATTATATGAACTTAGACGACGGATCTGCTGTGAAAATTACCGTCGCTGAATGGCTTACGCCAAAAGAGCGAGTTATTCATGAAATTGGTCTCACGCCTGATGTCGTGATCGAGCCAACAAAACAAGATTATGAAAAAGGAAAAGACATTCAACTCCAAGAGGCCGTCAAGATCCTCTCAGGGACCGAAAAAAAATAAGAAAAAAACAGATGCTCGTTTGCCGAATAAAATCGTGATCGGCGCGGGGAGTATTGTTTATCGACGACGTGGCAACCAGTCGCAGATTTTCTTTGTGAAAAATGCGTATGGCCGCTGGACTTTTCCAAAGGGTAAACAAGAGCGCGGGGAAAATCTTGTTGCGACAGCCAAGCGGGAGGCATTTGAAGAAGCGGGATTAAAAGGACTAAAAATGATCGCAGGACTTGGAAGAACGACATTTCGTTTTCGCCAAGAAGGAAAAGTGATTCAGAAAACCGTCCACTTTTTTCTTTTTGAAGCTCCTTCAGATATCAAAGAAAAAATGACTGGCGTTGAAGGTGGTATGTGGGAAGCAGATTGGGTACCTATGGGAAAAGCGATTATCAAAAACGGTTACAGAAATTTGGATAGACTTCTTTCCAAAGCGATACGTATCATTGCTGATACAGAACGCAAACAGCGCGGGTTGGGAATGAAAGCGAATATAAATAAGTAAGCTGCCGTTACGTTTACGAGTGGCAGGAACGAGCCTCATATCGAAGGCTCTTTTTGTTTATTGCCTGTTATATTTTAGCAAGAAGACCATTTGTGGAATGAGTTTTCCACTAGACAGTCATATGCATGATCGTTAGCATGAACCTGTCATGAAAACCGACTTACGTACTGTTTCTTTTTCTACCTTGAAAATGAGTGCCGTGACCGCCATGTGCTTTGTGGCTGTCCTTGGCTTTTCTTTTCACGCACAAGCCTCGAATGGCATTTTTGAAATGGCTGATGGATCTTTTTACCATCCAGCGTCCGGTTTGAAAGATACTACCTACGCGGATCTCGAAGCGCGTTTAGTTTCTGCTGGGCTAATGACAGAAGCGCCGCTCGCCGCGGCAGGAACAACAAAAGAAGCCCCATCTCAACCGAGGGTTGTATTACAGATCTTCCGTATGAGTGATGGTCGATATTTTCATCCAGCATCTGGTATGCTCGCAAATACAGAAGCGGAAATATATGCCGCGCAAGGACTCACGCCTCCACCACAAGCGCCTGCGACGGATCCGTCGCGTGATACACCCTTACTGCGAGCGGTAGATCGGGCAAAACGTGCGTTAAGAGACAAGATTCAGCAAGACACAGCGACACTTGGCCTTAAAACGACGCCAACGGATGATATCTGGCTCGACGTAACGCTCGCTGTCTGGAATAAGTCTACGGATGAAATACGTTATGTGAGCGCGAAGAAAAAAGGAAATCAGTTAGAAATGACGACGGCTCATGATGATATTTTTGTAAAACGTTCGAATTACATCAATAGTCAATATGTCGTCAAAGATCCGAATAATGTCGTGGTCGCTGTGCGGTATCCTATTTTAAAATCCGTTGTAAAGAATGGTGTGATTGCGTATTACGAAATGCACGACGAAGCCTATACGCCATATTCAGGAGACCTTCACATCGCGGAAGTTGTAGCAGCGGGTGATACATATTTGAACACGATTATTGATGAGGCGTTCGCTCAAATGCGTTCAGCAAATGTCGCTTCACGTGCCTATCCAGGACAACTCATGGCGGATGTGGTCGATAAAAACTTAATTAAATCTCTTGTCACCATTGAACATACGAGCTTGAGTGCATTGAGTCAGGACCCAAAACGCGCCGTAGAACAGGTATTGGTCACGCTGGGGTTGAATACGACTGATACCTACAACTACGCTCGTTCAAGCGCTAATGCTTTTGGACTCGCACAATTTATTCCAAGGACGTATGCCAGTTTTGCGGCGAGGACACAACTGGGCTTAATCCCTGAGTTCGAAGCTGGTCTCAAAAATCATGTGAATGCCGTGCGCGCTATGGCGGCGCACCTAGATGATTCATTAGCCTCGCTTCCAAGGAGCGTGAAACAAACAGGGATGAGCGATGATAAAGTAAAGGAGTATCTTGCTGCGGCATACAATGGGGGATATGCGAAAGTTCGAACAGCTATTCAGATTTGGGATGAACAGATCAGTGGTGTTTATCAGCCTTATGAAATTCTTACGCGTTCAAGGCTCCATACTGAAACGATTAATTACGTGAAAAAACTTCGTCTTGCATTACCAATATTCAAAGCAGGCAGTCAGGTGCAGCTAACAGCCAAGGTTCAATAAAAAAAGAAAAACAGGTCATTTGTGAGCCTGTTTTTTAGTTAGTGTTTGTATAATAAAAAAGAGACGGCTCCTTGTAGGGGGCCGTCTCAGAGAAGGTGGGGACATGTGATCTCTGACATATGCACGTTCTAGCGTTCTTCCATTTGCTAGTTCGTGCCGGACAATGGGTTCATCCTCGATGCGTATCAGCTCTCTTGAACTAATGACACGTCGACGATTTCCGCATGCGACCAAAGCAACGTTTCCGCTACCAGTGGTTACATGTAGAGCCATTTATGTCGAGAGACAGGCTTTGTACACGTGTCGCAACGTTTGTCCAAAACGTCGGTCACTCTCGCCGAAGCGATGTGTACGCAGCCGCACTTCCTTGAAGTCGGAACCGTTCTCTTCCTTTTTTACTGGTCGAGGACGTGCTCTTTGATGCGAAGCTTCTCGGTGAGGAGGAGCTGGAAGCCTATCACCGCTGATAAATCAACGGACAAGGTTCGCAACTTGAGAGGCGCTTAGTCAATCACGGAGGCTCTTGCGAGATTTCCGTATGAGTGACTGAGAACATCGATCTCTTCTCTTTACACGACGTTTTGATCGCGTTTGGAGTTTGTCTATTCGTTCAGGTCCATGGCGACACCGAAGTGCGCGCGAAACCCGAGGTCGAACAGTCAACCTGACATACCTTGAACGCTCGAGGGATTGAGCGGATCGAAGAGGTGTCTGGGAGATCGAAGTCTTTTTGCTTCCGTTTCCAAGGACGTGGTAACTCTCATTTGTCTCAAGCATCGCCTTTTGAACGAGACCTTTTTACCCCGCGAACGAGGTGAGCTTTGGTGAGAGTTGCACATGTTCCCGGAAGTCTATCCGACGGATCAGAGAGACATCTGGGAACATGTGCGGGCTTTCAAAGTACTTGGCGTAGATTAATCCCGATTATAAGAATCGTCAAGCGACCCTGTGGATAAGTTCTATAACAAAGACCGATGCCAATACATGCTCTCAACTTTTCGTTTGGCTTTTCGTTTATTCTTTCCGAAGGTCCAATGGTGTTCGCGAGGCACGCGGTGCTTTGAACTATTACTCACCGCCCTTTGATTTCCTATATAAAAACCAATATGACGATGCGGCTCCTCTCCGTGCTCCATGGAGGCTTCCCATACAAGGACCGCTTCAACGCGTGGACGCGCAATTTTAGCCCAACCAGAGGCTTCTAGGTCTTGAATGACACCTTGTACAGTTGTGTGATTTTCCTGAATGAGCTCGTAATGAAACAGAATCCAGCTGACAAATATCCCACAAGAAAGGCGTCCTCGCTCGGTGATGTCCACGGTTTTTCCATCAATAGAAACAAAGACGCTTTGGAAGAGCTCTGCGCCAACCGCATGCTTTATCGCCGTAAGATAGTTTTTTTTGAGTGATAGGTTGAATTTGGATTTCGACATAGGCTTCTCTTCTAGTATACTACGTCTATTCTTATGACGAGCCCAGCTTCTTCCATCCATCAACCAATTCACACCCTTTCTAGCCATCCGAGCATTCATCGCGCGGCAACGCTAGATGCGATACGTCAAAAAAATCACGATATAGGGGCAAAGATTGAATATATGCGCTTGGAAAACCAACGTATGAAAGAGTTGGTGGCAAAGGCACCAGGAAAAGGACAATCACGCATTGCTTGGCTTGCCGCTCAGTTAAATACAAAATATTAATATGAAAGGATTTGAAAGCTTGTCTCCTAATAAATCTCACCCACTTTCCATGGGGTTAGAAGCTCCGTCTAAGAAGGAGATGGAACGTTCAGGTGAACAGAGTGAAGTGGCGGAGCTGGAACAAGAGATTGAGACAGAACGCTATGAGCTCAGCGAATTCCTTGCGCAAATATATGATGAAGCAGACGAGCTGGGAATCCAGTTGGATAATGCTTATGCTGGAGCCGGAGATGAAGATTATCAAATAGTGAGAGATGTATTACTAGACCGTCGTGCCAGGGTCGCGATGATGTTGGAAGAGGTTGAGGAGAAGTTAGAGCGATTAGCTGCAATGAGAGGTAAGTCACGAATAAGCGAGGTGTAAAAGCAAAAGCTCCGCTATTGGAGTGAGAGCGGAGAGAAGGAGTTGGATTGTCCGGCGACAGTGCATGGACGGGTAAGCCCGTCTTTTTTGTATGAGAGATCGAAGAGCTTATTTTCCTATCGTTACACGTAGTCGTTCTAAAACCATTTGGATAAGCTCGGACATGCTCCCTTCTTTTTTATAGATAAAGCTTGCTCGTTCATTTGTGCCAGACGCGTCAAAAGCACGGCCAATTTCAGAAGCATCAAGTGGCGGAACGGTATGAAGAAAGACGCGCACGCCTTCTTGATGAGGCATAAAAAAGACAATGACCTTTGCTTCCGGAGCATACGCAAGGACGTCATCAACCAAGATCTCGAGGGATTCCGCCCCAGCTTTCGTTTCAATCAAATCTTGTTCAGTCACATTCGACCAAACAAGCTTTGAGTCAGGTTCGTATTCAATGCGAGAAAGAATCCGCCCCCATAATTTAAGACCGGATACGTTTTGTACTCGCCAAAGTTGTTTTACGATTTCTTCACGTTTTGCGCCGGCCTCCAATAAATGAGAGCTAGCCTCGAGGGTTCTCGGGGTCACAGTATTTGTGCGGAAACTTTTTGTTTTCGCGATCATACCTGCAAGAAGAGCGGTCGCGATATCAGTAGTTAATAAATCTTTATTCCAGTTTATTAAAAATCGGTAAAGCGCCTCGGTAGTAGAGACAGTATTTAAATCAACTAAATTTACTTGCCCCCAATGCTCATTCGCGGAGGAGTGATCGAGATTGATAATGGTTGTGCGGAAAAGAAAATCTGTATGCGCTATAAAATCTTGCGCCAGACTTTTCATATCGGGGGCATCGAGTGCGATGACGAGGTCGTAACGATCTTTTCCTGGATCTGTTTTGATATCAGAGCTTTTCCATGCACCGGCTTTTGGCACGAGGGTCATCACGAGCGCACCATCTTTGACGTCATACATGAGTTCAGACAAAGGGGTCTTGGAAACGTCGAGTGTAATATGAAACGTGCGCATGGCACCGGGCTGGGCGAGGATAGGGAGCTTCGCTAAAAAGGCTGGATATTGTTTTTTATCAAATCCTGGCACGACGATATCAAAGCGTTTGTTTAGAGTGGTCAATATGAGACCGAGCGCCACAGCGGAAGAAATCGAATCATGCGTCGGGTGTTCCCGCGTAATAATGAGAATCTGTTCCGCGCGCTCAATGAGTTTCGCGGCTTGTTCATAATTGGTCAAAGCCATAGATCCTTCTAAAAGAGGATAGCGTAACTTACTGTTTTTGAGAGGAATTGTCAATCTCTCAAGGGAAATAGACGAAATCCCAAAAATGGCTGAAATAAGCGCATTTTTTTCTTCCATAGGACGAAGAAGTCTCAAGACTATCAAGAATGGCCTCTATACGTTATCCTTTCTATCATCTATGGAATTACAAAAAGTGTATGACGCGGCTTCGGTGGAAGATGCCATCTATAAACGATGGGAGGAAAGTGGCTATTTCAATCCAGACCACCTGCCCGAGCGCAATCAAAAAGGAAAGCCTTATTGCATTACTATGCCCCCGCCAAATCGAACCGGCACATTGCATATGGGGCACGCCACGATGTTAGCAGTAGAAGATCTGTTGATTCGCTTTCATCGTATGCAAGGCGAGCGCGCTCTTTGGATTCCTGGAACGGATCACGCAGCCATCGCCACGCAAGTAAAGGTTGAGCAGAAGCTACGCGAGGAGGGCATGAAAGATCCACGTCGCGAGCTTGGTCGTGACGCATTCCTAGAGAAGGTTGTTGATTTTGCCGAAGCGTCCGCTGAGACCATCCGCAAACAGGTTCGCAAAATGGGTTCGAGCTGCGACTGGTCTCGTGAGGCCTATACATTTGATGAAGCGAGAAATAAGGCGGTGAACGAAATGTTCCGCATGATGTTTGAAGACGGATTAATCGAAAAAGGCTTTCGTCTTGTGAATTGGGATCCCCAATTTAAAACAACTTTGTCTGATGATGAGGTTGTGATGAAAGAGCGAACGGCACGTTTACTGACATTTAAATATGATAAAGATTTTCCCATCGCTATTTCTACCACGCGACCTGAAACGAAATTCGGTGATACCGCTGTTGCAGTGCATCCGGAGGATAAACGCTATGCGCAATATGTTGGGAAAACCATTGAAGCGAAATTTTGCGGAAAACCAATCAGCGTCAAAATTATCGCAGACGAAGCAGTGGACCCCGAGTACGGAACGGGTGCATTAGGGGTGACTCCTGCACATTCTTTTGTGGATGCGGACATGGCGCTGCGTCACCATCTTCCCATGGTGCAAGTGATCGATGAAGAGGGGAAATTAATGGCCTCAGCGGGAGAAGCATATGAAGGAATGAGTATTCCTGAGGCACGAAAAAAAATAGAAATTGCTCTTTCTCATGATGGGCTTCTTGATTCGGTTGAAGAGGTTTCACAAAACTTACCGACAGCGGAACGTGGGGGAGAGGCGGTTGAATTTCTCCCGAAAGAACAATGGTTTGTGCGTGTAAATAAGGAATTCGCGCTTCGTCAAAACACGCTCGGAAAATGGAAAATGGGCGAGAAAACAACGCTAAAAGCTTTGATGCGCTACGCTGTGGAGTCCGGAGACGTCCGTATCGTTCCAGAACGATTCAAGAAAATCTATTTTCACTGGATTGATAACCTACGTGACTGGTGTATTTCTCGTCAGATTTGGTTCGGGCACCAAATTCCCGTTTGGTATAAAGGTGAAGAAACAAGGGCGCAACCCGACAGCCCAGGAGAAGGGTGGAAGCGTGATCCAGATACGCTCGATACATGGTTTTCCTCAGGTAGTTGGACCTTCTCCGCGCTGGGCTGGCCGGAAACCTCCGAAGATCTTAAGGCCTATCATCCAACAGCGGTTCTTGAAACGGGCTATGACATTCTCTTCTTCTGGGTGGCTCGCATGGTTTTGATGAGCGCATATGCGCTTGGTGAAGTCCCATTTAAAGATGTCTATCTTCATGGATTGGTGCGTGATAGTGAAGGGAAGAAGATGTCGAAGTCATTAGGGAACGTCCTTGATCCACTAGATCTTATTCCGAAATATGGTACCGACGCGGTGCGCCTTTCCTTGCTTGTTGGCACCACGCCGGGGCAGGATATGAAATTATCGGAAGACAAGATTAAAGACTTTCGTAATTTTACGAATAAACTTTGGAATATTTCCCGTTTCGTTATGATGCAAATGGAAGACGAAACGCAGAAAACACATGGCGATAAAACATTGGCTGACGAATGGATTCTTTCACGTCTCGCGGACGTAAGCGCAAGCGTGACAGATAAGCTCACAAAATATCAATTCTCGGCCGCCGGAGAAGCTTTGCGTGAGTTTACATGGAATGATTTTGCGGACTGGTATCTGGAAATTGCGAAAATTGAAAAAGGAAAATCTGAAATTTTGCGAGAAGGGCTTACGACGCTTCTCAAGCTTTGGCATCCCTTCATGCCTTTTGTGACGGAGTCTATTTGGGAGCATCTTGGTGCAGAAGAACTTCTTATGGTTGAGGCATGGCCGGAGCTTATAAATGCGTCTGAAGGCGAGGTGAGCAACTTTGAGAAAGTCCGCGAGATAGTGACGAGTATTCGTAGACTTCGGGCGGATTACCATATCGCGCCCGCGCAAAAGCTGGATTGTGTGATTGATGCAGATCTTGATATCGAGGCATTAATTGGAGAGAATCTTAGCTGGATGGAAGCGCTTACGCGTGCAAACATCTCGCCAAAAGAAGAAATGCCACAAGGCTATGCCATTGAGGTTATTGGTTCAACAAAAGTTGGTATCGATATCGCGGGAAGCATTGATGTGAAAGCCGAGATCATGAAGCTTGAGAAAGAGGCGGAAGCGATTGCAACCTATATCATGAGCACGGAAAAGAAATTACATAATACAGATTTTCTCGAAAAAGCGCCTGAGCAGGTTGTGCGCGATATGAGCGACAAGCTCCAAAAGGCGAAGGAAGAGCAGGCGGCTTTAGACCATCGGTGCGAGGTCTTAGAAAGCATGCAATGACAGTGATGGCGGAAAAAGGTAAAATCAAACGCGACTATGTCTAACGTATCAAAAGATAAAAAGAAGATTGAACGGTTTTTAACACGCTCCGTGGAGAACGTATATCCTTCCAAAAAAGCGGTGGAGAAAATGCTCATGAGCGGAAAGCGGCTTCGTGTCTATTATGGCATTGATCCAACGGGGCCAACACTTCATCTCGGGCACATGATCACCATGAAGAAGCTGGCTGAATTACAGGCGCTCGGACATGAAATTGTGTTGTTGATCGGAGATTTTACTGCCATGATTGGTGATCCGACGGATAAAATGGCTGTAAGAAAACCACTTACAAGAGAAGTCGTCTTAAAGAACGCAACATTATATAAAAAACAAGCATCGCGTGTTTTACGATTTACCGGGGAAAATCCGGTAACCTTGAAATACAATAGTAAGTGGCTCGAGAAAATGAATTTTACGGATGTCATTAAGCTTGCTTCGCATTTTACTGTGCAACAAATTTTGGCGCGCGATATGTTTACGCGTCGTATGGAAGAGGGGAAACCAATCCATCTACATGAATTTTTGTATCCGCTTATGCAGGGTCAGGATTCTGTCGCATTAGACGTGGACGGAGAAATTGGTGGAAATGATCAAACCTTTAATATGTTAGTTGGGCGCACATTGCAGAGGCAAAGTAATGATAAAGAGAAGTTTGTTGTCACGAATACCTTATTGGTAGATCCAACAGGAAAGAAGATGGGAAAGTCAGAGGGAAATATGATTGCGATGACAGATGCGCCATCCGAGATGTTTGGAAAAATCATGAGCTGGCCAGATGGAATGATTGTGCAAGGGTTTCAGCTTTGTACGGATAAAGAAAAAGCAGACATCGCCAAAATAGAAAAAGAGATAGCAAAGGGTGAGAACCCGATGGGGTTTAAAAAACAACTCGCAAAAGAAGTTGTGACTTGGCTTGCCGGTGAAAAAGCGGCAGCCGAAGCGGAATCGCATTTTGAAAAGTTATTTCAAAAACATGATCAGCCAAATGAGGCGGAGGAAATGCGCGTTGGAAAATCTATTGGGCTTATCGACGCTCTCGTAAAATCCGGTCTTGTCGCTTCAACGAGTGACGCGCGACGACAAATCCAACAAGGCGCGGTAAAAATTAATGGAGACGCAATCACGGACCACACGACCATACTCACCATCAAAAAAGAAGGGGTGCTTCTACAAAAAGGGAAGCGTCACTTTAAGAAATTGCTGCCGTAATATGTACGCGATGGACTATTGGAAAAGCGGTGTTGCAAAACTATTGAGCGAGCTGCTCGCTTCGGAAGTGCCTCCTGAACAAATTGTACAACCCCCTGATGTAAAAATGGGGGATTTAGCTTTTCCTTGTTTTGCCTTAGCAAAGAGCCAAGGGAAGCCTCCAAATCAGATAGCGACGGAACTCAGCGAGCAGGCAAAGTCGCTCATTGGGAAATGGGCTGAGCACGATATTGAAAAGATTGAAGCGGCCGGGCCTTATGTGAATATCACATTGAAGACAGCAGATGCGGTCTATCGGGTTGTGCGAGATATCCAGCATATGGGGAACGCCTATGGCGAAGTGAATCTTGGTCACGGCAAACAATTTGCCGTGGAGTACGCTCAACCAAATACGCATAAAGAAATTCACGTCGGTCATTTACGTAATTTGATTGCGGGTGCGGCTGTGTGTCGTGTGCTTGAGGGCGCAAATTGGGAAGTGATTCCTATGAGTTACCACGGTGACATGGGGGCGCATGTAGCGAAGTGTCTCTGGCAGTTAGCGAGAGATGCCGGCTTCGGGACAGATCTTTCCATGGAAGATGCACAGAGTATTCTTGAGGCGATTCCAAAAGAACAACAGAATGGAAAATTTCTAGGAGAGACGTATACAAAAGCAAGCCTGCTCTTGGAAGAGCAGGAGGATCTCAAAACAGATGTGTCGCTTGTACAGCAAAAAATTGAAGCACGTGATGTAGCCTGGCTAAGGCTTTGGCAAGAAACAAGACGCTGGTCACTACAAGAGATCTCTCGGATTTTTCAGGAACTTGGAGTACATGTGAAGAGGCAGTATTTGGAATCGGAAGTAGCGGAGCGTGGTCAGCAAATGGTTGATGAAATGCTCGCTTCCGGAGTCGCGAAAGAAAGTGAAGGAGCGATTGTTGTCGATCTTGAAGAAAAAGACCTTGGGATTTTTCTTATTCGAAAATCTGACGGAACGAGCCTGTATGCCACAAAGGATATCGCTTTAGCGGAATTAAAATTAAAAGAATTTCCAGAAACGGCAAGAAGTCTGATTCTTGTTGACCAAAGACAGTCGCTCTATTTTAAACAACTTTTTGAAACATTAAGACTGCTTCATGTGACACCCGTGCCGGAATTCCTTGGGCATGAAATCGTCACGTTGAAGGAGGGCGCGATGTCGAGTCGAAAAGGAAATATTATTACCTATCAGCATTTTCGTGATGAAGTGATCGGATACGCAAGAGAGGAGATTATGAAACGACACGAGGATTGGAGCGAAGGACAAGTCACGGATACTGCTTGGAAAATAGGTATGGCTGGCATGAAATTTAGTATGTTGAAAATCGATCATGACAAGATCTTTACATTCGTCATGGAAGAAGCCCTCGCCTTTGAAGGAGCGACGGGACCATATTGTCAGTATGCTATCACGCGATTCAATTCTATCTTGAAAAAGGCCGCTGACGCAGGCGTGGTGATGAAAACAGGAGAAGAAATTCAAGCGACATTTGAACACCCGTCTGAGAAGCAACTTGCTATGGCGCTTGCCGTCTTTCCAGACAAAAGTCGCTTAGCCGCGGAGGCGCTTCGGCCATCTGTGATCGCCCATTGGTGCATCGAAACCGCTCAAAAGATGAATGACTTATATCGAGACGTGCCCATTCTCGAGTCTGAAGAAGCGAGTAAGCGCGCGAGGCTCGAATTGATTGCGACATCCATAATCACGATGGAACGAGCTCTGGGACTGCTTGGTATCGCCGTTCCGGACAAGATGTAAGAAGGAGGGAGTATTTATTGACCGCAGCTCTCCGGAATGCCAAGATCCATGTAAACCGTAACTACCCCTATGTTTAAGAGCCCAAAAAAAATGGAGACAGAAACCACGGTACAGCCACATGTACCATCTCAAGCGACAACCGTAATCGCACGAGGAGTAAAAGTAGAAGGAGATTTTAATAGTGATGGAGATGTATTGATTGAAGGGGAAGTAAAGGGCTCACTTAAAACCACAAGCGATCTTTCTGTGGGAGGAGAATCCGTGATCGCAGCTGATATAAAAGCCGGCACAGCGACCGTTTCGGGGCGTGTAGATGGAAATATGATTATCGATGCTCAGCTTGTTGTGAAAAGCTCTGCAAATATTCACGGAGATATCGTTGCAGAAACCATGAGCGTAGAAAAAGGCGCACAGCTGGAAGGAAAGGTGTCTATCGGCGGATCGTCTGGGACAACTCAGCGTACTGAGGTTCGAACGGAGACGTCTGAAGAAAAGGACAAAGACAAGGCCTGACCGAGGCCGTTTCAACATAGAGTATGAATCCGGCTTTCGCGTATTTCTATGATGAGTTTCTCAACGAAAAAAAGTATGAGAAGCTCCTCAATGAAGTAGAGGCGGAAATCGCGAATAAGAATATTGGAGGACGGATTGCGAGATTGGCAATGTTTAGAAATCCACAAGAAATGATGGAGGATTTAATGTTGGGTGGCGCAAAAAACATTGTGGTCGTTGGAGACGATACAACTCTAAAGAAGGTGATTGCATCTTCGCAAAACTTTGATCCTGTTTTTGGCTATCTCCCAATGGGGAAATCGAATGATATGGCGGACCTTCTAGGCATTCAACGAGGAAAGGTAGCCGTTGATATCCTCGCGGGAAGATATATTGAGAAACTCGACATAGGAAAGATCAACGACGGATTTTTTTTGAAGGAGATTCTTATAAAAGATCCACGCTCACGCGTGGCGATAGAAGGTCAATTTGAAATACGTCCATCTGAGAACGGTATGATGGTGATTCGAAATGTCTCTTTACCCGATATCCGTCATGGAGAACAAGAAACAATCGGCAAGCTTGAACTGGAGGTGATTCCGGAAGTGGAAGGAACACGTCGGGAAAAACGCGAAGCACAGCAACCAAAAACGAAGCTCGCCTTTCATCAGTCTCGGATTCTTGGTGATGCTGAAATAACGATTAGCGTAGACGGGCAAACGCTCCGAGGACAGGCGTTTGATGTGACCCTCATTCCAAAAAAATTAAAGTGTATTACCGGTCGTAGATTTATCTCAAGAACGGAGAAGCTCATCGCATAAGCAACAAAAAAACACGCAATAGACATTGCCTGTTTTTTTGGTAGCCCATGTGGGTGTGCGGTAGAATGAGCTTGTTTCCGAGCTGGAACGCTGGCATGAATTCGGCAAAGTAAGCGAAATGGCTCAAATATTGGTGTAAAGGGAGCGGGGATTGGGCTGATCCTAGACTGCCATGAGGGATTGAAATAGCTTTATTCGGCTTAGAGAGGGAGATTTGGTGGTTAGTTGAAGGGATGTTCTTGGAATATCCAGACGCCACGCAATTTTTCGGGAATGACGTTTTCAGTACTGGTTTCTAGGTTATTAGGTTTTTAACCTAGAAAACCTAGCCACCTGTTTTAGCCACATTTTAGGTTTTTGGGTTTTCGCACGGAGTTCTTAACTCATTTGAATTCAGGGATGTCTAATGCCTGACGTATCCTTTGACTACGTATATCGTTTATATTTCCTGTGTCAGTTGGACCCAAGCTATTTGAAAGCCCGATCAACTCCCACGCAGCATTTGATACTTTTTCATCATTACTCCTGCATCTCACGATCATCTGTCTACGCGTGGCTGCTAAATTTGAAGATAGTGATCTTAAAATAGTTGAACATTCTTTGGCATTGTCGGTTCCAGAAAAAGTAGATGGATTTCCAACTATATTTGCATAGAACTGCAAAGCATTATCAATTTTTCCAATGACTTCTTTATAATGCTGGAAGGGCTTCAAGCAGTAATTCTGTATGATGTCACTAATGACAAGAACAAAAACTCCACTGAGCACCGTCTGAAATATCGGATTATCAAGGATTGACATAACTTATCCTAAAGTCGTCTACTTTTCAGCCTTAGCCATCACGTCCTGCATCAGCGTAGCGAACTCGGCTGCTTCCGCTTCCGCATCCTTTGCAGTCTCTTCAACGGATTCACTTAACTTACTAATTTCAGAGAATTTTTTACCGTCTATCTTGGCCTGATTTAATTCGATCGCAGCATCGATATTCTTGAACCTCTTTTCTCGCAAAATTATTACCTCCGCTTTCAAACTGGTAAAATCTGCCGTGATGTTGTCCGCCCTATATAGCTTTTCAAGTAAATCTATTGCCAAGCCAGCCTGTTGAAATAAGCTCGTCGTGACTTCTGTTGATTCTTTTAAGATACGAATGTTTTCTTCGGCATCTTTCGTTGATTTGGTCGGATCAATAATTTTTGCTAAGAGCTGATCACTCTGTTCGGTCAATTCAGTAATTTTAGAGTTATAAGATTTGAACTGTTCAGGAAAATTAGCCAACGACTGACGCGCTGCTTCTTGCCGTTGTTTTTTAATCTGGATGTCATCAATACCCTTTGCACATCCTTGAAAAAAGGCCGCTGCTACGACTAACAGAAATCCAGTAAGAAGGTATCTCGGACCATTACCTTTAAAGAATTTAAATTTCGGCGCTAATCTATAAAAAAACGTACCGGCGGCAATCGCCAGTAAGGGCCCTGCAATTTCTGTTACCAAGCCAGCACCGCCTTGAATTTTTTGCGCTTGACTTGATAGCAATCCACCCACGATGAAAAACATCCACCAACTCCATTTCTTTTTAGGAGTCTCCCACGCCGCATCCGCGTCTTCAAGGACTTCTTTATAGATTCTCTCTTTTGCAGAGGCTTTCTGCCAGTCTTCCTCGTAACCTTTGGCTTTGTTAATTTCTTCTGAAATCAAAGATTTGGGATCGGAAACTTTGTCTTGATCCATTTGCTTTTTTATCTTTTCAGCGATGGCTTGTTCGAGTGCATTATCAAGCATAGGAGTGGACTAGTTATTTTTTGCCAGTTCTTGCAGGGCTAGAGGCACTCCATTGGATTCGATGATTTCTTTTTTTAGATTTGCCAAATCGGATTCATTGAGGAATCCAATCTTATCTATCAACTCATCGAATGGTTCGTTTTGATCAGAGAATCCTATGTGTGCCGCCCTGTCACTAAATTCAGTAGTTGTTAGCATCACGAAGCAAAAGAGCTTAGCGTCCTTGATATCGCCTCCTCGCTTTGCCTTTAATTCTGATCGGGCCACTAGAGTTTTACTTGTCCCCTGATCCAGAATCTTTGCCGCGTATGTAATCGAATTAATTTCTACGAGGTAGACGTATTCAGTTTCTTGAAACCGGAAGACGCCACCAAAAGCTAAAAGTGCCATACATCAAGCGTTGCTAATCTGCATGGCTAAATCGATGTCTTCTACATCTACCTGGCAATCGGAATCGTGAGCTGCAAGCTGATATGGAATCGCTTGGCACATCCCACTCTCTTTCCACGGAGCTTCCTCATGTGAAGCGTCCTCGATGAATTTCATGTTTTTGTTACCGAATCTTCTACAAATTTCTTCCAGAACTTGTAGTTCACTTTTGCTAAATAGTTTTCTGTCGAACTCTGTCATTTTTCGCCGCGCCACTATTCGGTGCATCATTACTCCATCTTCTGTTTGGATGTCTATTGTGTCGGCAAGTAGCGAACTATCTGGGTCGGCGTCTGCATTATCGACCATGTTTTTGATCGTAGACGGGATTGGTCCGTGATCCAATTTTACGTATTGATCAAATGTGATTGGTGAGCCAAACTTTTTTACATGAGTGAAGTCCAGATAGTAGAAAAGTTTCATTAGTTTTACTTTGCCCAAAAATTTACTATCTGTATTCTCACAGAAGTATAAAATCGTAGCTTTCAATTTTGGGATAGAAATACGCATACGGTTCACTGCTAGAATAGCAGATTGACAAGCATTCGATAAATGATGCAGGTCATAGAAGTCAACCATAAAAAGACGGGTTGGTCAACGGCTCGTGCATCAACTTCTTGGATTTGCCAAATCCCCAATACTAAGCAAACAAATGAGCTGTATGCAGCCTTCTTTTTTTGTTTCTGTGAATAACGCCGCCTTTCCGAGCGGTGGGTTCAATATGCTTGCTCCATGCTCACCTTGGAGCAATGCCGCCGCATCGACCCCGACCTCGCCAATCTCCCCGACGAGGAGCTTTTGGCGTTGCGCGACAAACTCTATGCCGTGGCGAACGTGGCTTTGGACTCTCTTGGCCGTCACGAAGCCTCAAATCCGGCTCACGCGCCCACTCTCCTAATGTCGCTTAACTGATGCGCTATGCCCGAAACGAGCCAAAAAACGTGCATCATCTATTGCCGCGTATCCTCGAAGGAGTAGGTCGAAGGTACGAGTTTGGAAAATCAGGAACGGCTCTGTAGGGAATATGCGGCGTGGAACGGATTGAACATCCTCAAGGTGTTCGTGGAAATGGGTGAATCTGCAAAGACGGCCGACCGGACGGAATTCACCAAGGCCATTGCGTTTTGCACTCAGAAGAAAGGCCGCGTCCACCAATTCATTGTTTACAAGATTGATCGTTTCGCTCGCAACCAAGACGACCACGTTGTTGTCCTGAGCTTGCTTAAACGAGCTGGTACGGAGCTTCGCTCCGCCACAGAAACATTTGATGAAAGTGCAATGGGGAGAGCGATGGAGGGAATGTTGTCGGTATTTGCCGAGTTCGATAATAACAACCGCCGCGAGCGCTGCAAGAGCGGAATGCAAGCTCGCGTACGCGAAGGTTTCTGGTGTTGGGCGGCACCGCTTGGCTATCACAGGCCGATCAAAGGCAAGAAAACGAACATTATGCCTGAACCGGAACGTGCTCCGCTCATTCGTTTGGCGTTTGAGCTGTACGCAAAAGGCACGTATACGTTCAAAGCATTGGCTCAGCTCTTGGGAGATCGCGGGCTACGCACGCGTGAGGGTAAATATCCGCTACAACAAACGCTAGAGAAGATCATCACAAACCCCGTGTATTGCGGTCGAATCAAGGCGTTCGGGGAGATGGCAAAGGGTAATTTTGAATCCATTGCCGACGAGGCTTTATTCGTTCAATGTTAGAATGTAAAAAGCGGATATCATCTCAAGGGCAAGCCGCGCGTTTTCAATAATCCTGATTTTCCATTGCGACGTTTCGTCGCCTGTCAGCGCAATCAACCGCTTACCGGTAGTTACGCTCGAAGTCGTCACGGCAAACGCTATCCCTACTATCATCATGGAAGCAAGAAATGCGCGCACTCAAAATCCATGCCTAAGAGTGCGCTCGGGCAAAAGTTCGTTCAACTCTTGGAGACCATCGAGCCGGACACGAAGTATGAAAAGCTGTTCAAAGCTATTGTTCTGGAAGCTTGGCAAGATCGCTACAAGGAATTCGACGAGACAAACGCTCGCGTTCGTAAGGACATCGAGAAACTCGAACACGAACATCAAACCGTTTTCGATTTCCACCGTAACGGCAAATACACCGATGACGAATTTGTGACCCAAAAGCACTTGGTCAACGAGCGCATCGATCAAAAACGCCTGCTACTCCAAGACGCGTGGCAAGAGGAGTTGAATATGGAAAAGGCACTCAACTATTGTTTTCATTTTATCCGTAACGCCTCCAAAGTTTGGATGGATTCGGTTGACGATTATGAGGATTGGATCAACCTCCAGCATTTGATTTTCGCAAAACCGCTTATGTTTGATGGTAATTCTTTTGGAACCCCTGAATTGTCGCTAGTCTTTGCACAAAAAAACACGCAATAGACATTGCCTGTTTTTTTGGTAGACGCTGAGGGATTCGAACCCCCGACCCTCTCGGTGTAAACGAGATGCTCTAACCAGCTGAGCTAAGCGTCCTTTTTTAACACGCCCCCGTGTTGCGAGGGCATGTTAATGGTGCACAGAAGAGGACTTGAACCTCCATGGGATTGCTCCCACTAGCCCCTCAAGCTAGCGCGTATACCAATTCCGCCACCTGTGCCTATGTTTGAGACTGTGCCCATATCACTTTACTTCTGCAAAGAGACATTTGTTCATAATCTCGCTGACGCAAGATAACAATCCTTACACACGATGTCAATGCGCTATGAAGGCGAATACCTATTTAAAGCTATGTCTATAAAACGTCTCCGCAGTTCCATTTTGTGACCAGACGTTCCTTGGTAATCCACTGTGGTTTGTGATGAATCTCCATATCGATTTCATCACCAGTTTTTTGACAGACCCAAGCTAAAGCTGAGAGAAAAACACGTTTCTCTGGATAGGAGGGAGTATGTATGGTTGTCATGGACCAAGCGGTAAGAGGGAGTTTTACCGAGCCGTCACGTTGACGTTCAGCATATTTCCAAACCGCCTCAGGGAATACTTTGAGATGTTCAGGACGCATAATGAAGTCTGCATATTTTACATTGCCGGAATAGCGTGCGAAAGAAAGGGTCGAATCCCAAAGACCAAAAAAACTTAAGCCGGGCAGAAGAAAGAAAAAAAGCAGAACCGCGAGAATAAAAGGATGTTTCGATTTAATGAGGGCCTGTATGTCGATAACTTCGGAGGCATTCCAAAAAAAAGAAACCAGGAGCAGCATCATGCTGATATGCCATGGCCAAGCAGGGGCATCCCAATGACCTCCCCATGGATTCAGTGCAAGAAGCATGAAGACATGTAGAACCACCCCGAGTATCACGGCCAGTTTCCTTGTTTTGACATTGTACAATCCAATACCAATCACCATTTCCATGATAGGCAGGACAAACATAACTGGAAGAGAAGCTGAGAGCGTCTGACCAATCAGCGGTACGGAAGCTACGAGTCTCGGCATGACTTCAGTGAGGAAGCTCACATTAAATTGTTGTAGGGCGCTCCAAAGATATCCGCTAATCACGATCAGTCTAAACATATTATAGATCGAAGCGATGCGACCTTCATTGGGATGACGGCGTATCAAATAAAATCCGATCACAAAGAAAAAGGAGGGGAGGACCCAGGGTTGCCATCGACTTTGGTCAAGCCATAAGAGCAGACTAAAATTTATCAGTAACCCAAGGACAGGGCGTGAGTCTCTTGGAAGGAGGAGAGCGATGACACCGAGAGCAACGAAGGTGATGACGAGGAAGGCATCAAAAGGGGGCGGGACGATAAGCCAGCTTGGAAAAAGGGGAGTGAGAGGGTAAGAGCGAGTACTCAGCCAGACGCCGGTCGCAAGCGATAGAGAGGCGAGCATCGCCAAAAAGACAATGATTTCAAGCACCTGCGGACGCTCATACCATTTCATGTAGGGGACTTTAGCATGGAGGAGCGAAAAAATCAGGCCTCAATCTCGACAAAATACAGTAAATGCGCTACTATATGACCGCCTATGACCGCCTACGAGCGGACAAATATCGATGAATTACTGCGGGCGACCGGAGCGCATGATGAGCGAACCGGGGATGATTCCGCACCGATTACGGTTCACGCCGCAGTGAGCCGTTTTGCTGTTTTATATGAAAAAGTTCGTACTGCTGTAGACTATCGCGCGGAGCATCTTCTACGCAAAGCGGCTATCGTTCGCATCTTGAAACGTCAGATCGCTCTAGAAGGGGATGCTGAGGTTGTTGCAAATCAACTGATTCGAGAGCTGATCGCTGCGCGCTATTTACCGAACGCAAAATTACCTGAGTCACTCGTTGATGAAGCAACCATTGTTGTACGCAAATATCTCGTTCTAAAAAATATTGGGCTTGGTGACGAAAAACACATGGAGTGGCTGCTCGGGATCACCGCCGCAGAACTTGAGGAACTCGTGGATGATCATACTGAGGTCAAACGCTACATTCATTTTCTATACAAAAAACTGGAAGATAAGATTCGTATTTACGATGAAAGTTTAGATGATACGAATCGTCGTTTACAAATCTACATCGCCTGTCATCGGTCTTTTGTGAAGGCGGATGATGAGATGGTTGGCTTCAAGCTCGCACGAGCCTATGAGCCAGAATGGATGAATCCTACAGAGTGGATTGATGCGCCACATGAAATGGCACATAGCATGTTGCATGTACAAGGCTGTGTTCAGACCGCTTTACATCACACGCTCGGCCTCAAGTTTCTTAATGTCGTCAAACCCTGGGCTATTTCGCTCAGGATGGTACGGACGGTCTTAACGGATAATCCCGAGCGACAAGAAGAGATTCTCTCAAGTCCCGAACTTTTACATAGACAACTGGAAATCGTCGCGGAGAAAAAGATTAAAGAAAGTCGCGCAAAAATAAGTCGTGGAACCTTTCGTGCGATTATTTATTTGTTCATCACAAAAATTCTCATTGCCCTCGCGCTTGAAGTGCCAGCAGAATTATTTTTGTATAGTGAAATCCATTATGGCGCGTTACTCATTAATATTTCTTTTCCGCCTGTCCTGATGTTCCTGGTCGGTTCACTGATTCGCATGCCGGGGAAAGAAAACGTAAATCGTATTAAGCTCGGAGCCGACGAACTATTGAACGCAGACGGAGTTCCAGAAACAAAAATACGTATTCCAAGACAACGCGGCCCCTTTGGTCAATTTATGTTTGGCCTGATTTATACGCTTACATATTTGATTAGTTTTGGTGGCGTCTTTATCGGCCTCGCCGCTTTGAAATTCACTTGGGTGAGTGCATTGATCTTTATCTTCTTCCTTTCCATTGTGAGCTTCTTCGCATTTCGCTTACGCGCTGGAGCGAGAGAATTCATTGCTATTCCAAGAAAAGGAGGTATCTTCGCCATGCTCTTCGACTTTTTGTCTATTCCTATTTTACGCGCTGGCCGCTGGCTTTCGGTTACTGTATCGCGCTTTAATGTCTTCATTTTCTTCTTCGACTTTATCATCGAGGCTCCATTCAAGATTTTCTTAAATATTCTTGAAGAATGGTCGGCCTTTATTAAAGAAAAGAAAGACGAGCTCGAATAAGGCATGTTCAAGCTTGAAAAGACATCGAAACAGTCACAGGCAAGAACCGGCGAGTTACAAACGGCGCATGGAAGTATTCAGACGCCTTTTTTTATGCCGATCGCCACGCGTGGTGCGGTGAAAACATTGTCTAGTTTTGATATTGAGCGCTTGGGTTCGCCCATTTTACTTTCCAATACATATCATCTTTGGTTGCGTCCTGGTATGGAGGTCATGAAACGCATGGGCGGACTACACGCCTTCATGGATTGGAAGGGGGCTATTTTAACCGACTCTGGGGGATTTCAGATTTTTAGTTTGGAAGGCTTACGCAAACTCTCGGAATCTGGGGTCACATTTCAATCACATATAGATGGGCAAAAATTATCCATGTCTCCTGAAGACTGTATAGACATTCAGAGAACCATCGGGAGCGATATTTGTATGGTGCTCGATGTCTGCACAAAACTACCAGCAACAAAAGAACAGCTGACGGAAGCGCTCGCACTGACGGAGCGCTGGGCGAAGCGTTCAAAGGAGCAATTTGAAAAAACGCGAGCGACGGCCATCAATCCGGGAGCGCAATTATTTGGCATCGTTCAAGGGGGCACGGATATTGATCTGAGAAAACGCAGTTTAGAAGGGCTGTTGAAGATTGGGTTTGATGGATATGCGTTTGGGGGGCTTTCCGTCGGAGAACCGTTTGAAGATGCTTGTCACGTTCTTGAAGCGATTGAACCGGCGATGCTAAAAGAAAAGCCGAGATATTTTATGGGAGGCGCAAAACCGGATGAAATTGTTGCCTATGTAAAACGTGGGATCGATATGTTCGACTGTGTGCTACCCACCAGAAATGCGCGTCACGGAAGTGTGTATCGGTTTGTTCATGACGATGTAAGCAAACCGGATTTCTTCGAAGTGCTTCATGTAACGAATGAAAAATATAAAGACTCAGAGGAGCGTCTTATTACTGACCAATATTCGGATGTCGATGAAGAGCTTTCAAGATATACCCTTGGGTATCTGCGTCATCTGTTTACGGTACATGAAGTCTTAGGTATGCGGCTGGCGACGCTCGTCAATCTCAGATTTTATCTTGAATTAATGAAACGTATTCGTCGAAGTATCGAGGAGGGGACTCTGTAACGCTATTATGAGAACCGCCTATGAGCGGTTTTCTTGCTCTTTCCGAATATGAGTTGCGCCCGACCTCACCGGCGCCTAATATACGGAGCATGTCAGACGCACAAAAAACATTGAATGAAGAGCAAGCGCAAGCGGTGAATCACGGCGATGGACCGTTGCTGATTGTTGCCGGAGCCGGAACCGGAAAAACGACGGTGCTCACGTATCGCTATGTGCATCTTTTAGAGCAGTATCAACTCAAGCCACAGCATATTGTGGCGTTGACCTTTACAGAAAAAGCGGCTCAAGAAATGGAAGACCGTGTGCTCGAGTTATTACCAAATGGAGCCTATGATTTTTGGATCGCAACCTTTCATGGATTCTGCCAGCGTCTACTTGAAGCGCATGGACTGGAAATCGGTTTGGCAAATCAATTCCGCATCCTTACGGATACGGACGCATGGCTCTTATTAAAACGACACATCAATGAATTGCCTCTCGATCATTATCGCCCTATTGGAAATCCATTGAAGTTTTTACGAGGAATACTCAAACATATCTCTCGTGCAAAAGATGAGGGGATTACGCCGGAGATGTATTTGGATTTCGCAAAAAATGGCGAATTGGATGTTGAAAAAGAGCTCATCGAAGATGAGCGCAAACGTCTCACGGAAATTGCTGAAGTCTATGCTGCCTATCAGCAACTATTGAGGGATGAAGCCTGTCTTGATTTTGGTGATGTAATCCTTGAAACCCTTAGGCTCTTTGATCAACGCCCTGTGATTTTGGCGGAATATCAAAAACAATTTCAATATCTCTTCATTGATGAATTTCAAGATACAAACTGGGCGCAATATGAACTAATAAAACATCTTGCTGGCAAAAGAAAAAATATTACGGTGGTCGGAGATGATGATCAGGCGATTTATAAATTTCGTGGGGCTTCTCTCGCAAATATCATGCAATTCAGAGAGGATTTCCCCGAAGCAAAAGCCGTGGTCCTTACGAAGAACTATCGGTCAAAAAAAGAAATATTGGATAAAGCATATGCTTTTATCAAGAACAATAATCCAAATCGTCTCGAAGTACAGCTCGAGGACATGCATTTAAAGAAAAGATTGGATGCCGTGACGGGGGACGGAGGTGAAGTTAATATCGTGTGGCAGCACGGCGTTGATGACGAGGCGGAGGCTGTGGCGGAAGATATCAAAAAAAGAAAACAACAAGATCCGAAAGCTTCTTGGAATGATTTCGCGATTCTTGTTCGTTCGAATAATACAGCGACACCCTTTCTTGGAGCGTTAGAGCGTACTGGAATTCCTTTTCAATTCTTTGCCTTGAGAGGATTGTACACAAAACCGGTGATTCTTGATGTTATGAGCATGTTACAGCTCTGTATTAAACCGCATGATTCAGTTTTTGCGTGGCGCGCAGTGCATGTGCCATCATTTCATATTCCAGCCAAGGATATCGCGGAACTCATGTTGTCGATACACAAAAAGGGGCAGTCCATCTGGGGAGGGCTACAAACCGCTTCGGATACAGCGATATCTGATGATGGGAAAAAACATATCGCCTCACTCGTTGCTATCTTCGAAGCCCTCCAAATCACTACGAGACGTGAATCTTCACTAAGGCTCTTGCAGGCGGTGATCAATGAAACGGGCTATCTGGCTTATATTATGCAGCTACCGGAAAAAGAGAAGCGAGAGTCCTTGCATCTCTTAAATGCGTTTGCGGACAGAGTGCGCCGTTATGAGCATGCGGTATATGACCCGAGCCTCAAAGGGTTTTTAGATGAACTACAATCGGAACTCGATAGCGGAGAAGAGGGCTCGATTCATCTTGATCCCGACACTGGACCGGAGCTCGTCAAAATAATGACCTTACATGCGGCGAAAGGACTTGAATTTGAACATGTCTATCTTGTGTCGCTTGTGGATCAGCGTTTTCCTACAAGGGCGCGACGTGACGACATTCCTTTGCCTCATGGACTGGTGCAAGAACGCCTACCGGAAGGAGACTATCATCTTGAGGAAGAGCGCCGATTATTTTATGTAGGCATGACAAGAGCGAAGCAATCGCTCAGCATAACTGGGGCGAAGCAGTATGGAGGGGCAAGAGAGAAAAAGCCTTCGGTGTTTATCAATGAATGTGAACTTACGGTGCCAGAAGTCGTGGAAACGGCAGAACATCAATCCAAGCAACTTCAGCTTGTTACACGAGAAGCGGAGGCGGCGGCATCGGATAAAATCATTTATGCATTGAAAAAGCGGTTCAGCTTTACGCAGTTAGCGGCATTTAAAAAATGTCCTCTACAATACAAATTTGAGCATGTCTATCGCATTCCGAAATTTGGCAATGAAAATAAAAGTTTTGGACAATCTGTTCATTTGACATTGCAACAGATTATGGATCTTCATGTAAAACGTCGCGAAGAAACAAAGGGGGGACCAATTGGAGAAGCTGCTGGTAGACAGCCGACAGAAGGGCTCCTCGTGAGTCGCGAAGAAGCGGCGGCCTTATATGAAAATAGCTGGATCGATGAATGGTATAAGGGTCGCGATCAACACAAGCTGTTTAAAGAGAAGGGAATGAAAATCATCGATCGTCTTTTACATGCCTATGGGGACGCGGCGCCAAATGTCCGTTTTATTGAATTGCCTTTTACGCTGGTATTCGGGCAGCACTCCATTAAAGGAAAAGTGGATCGTGTAGATGCATTACCGGACGGAACGTTTGCAATTTATGATTATAAAACGGGAACCGTAAAACAGGAGCTTACGGCGGGCGAGAAAGAACAGCTCTATATTTATCAGCTCGCGCTTGAAGAACAGGGGATGAAGGTTTCTCAGCTGGCATATATTTACGCCGCGGAGTGGGTTGTTACAGAAGTGAATGTTCTCGCCGGAAAAAAACGTGAGGCGTTTATCGAAAAAATCATGGCGCGCATGGATGCCATTGTGACATCAGATTTTCAAGCGACGCCACAAGCATTCGTGTGTCGGTACTGTGACTTCAAAGACATTTGTGAGTTCAAGAAATAAGGCGAGAGAGTTAATGGAGAAGAGTGAATGACGTTCTTGCGTATTATGTACGAGCTCTTTATGCTGAAGATATATGGCTCTCGAACCGATTAAGAGATTACTTCCCAATTCATTGCAGCAAGCCGGCTGGAGACCACAAATCGATGCCATGATGATACTTGAAGTGGCACATAAAACCTTGCTTGGTCTATGGGGAGAAGATCGCGCGTCACGTATTACGTTTGTTTCGGTGAAGCATGGATGTCTCAAGGCCAGCTCTTCATCTGCTCCGGCGATTCAGGAATTAAAAATAACGGAGCAAAGATTATTAAATGAAATCAATCGTGCATTAGGAGCGAAGAAAATTACTTCATTGAAGGCCGGGCGTTTCTGATTTAAAATAGAGACATGAACTTTATTTGGTATATCTGGTCGATGCTAGCCGGAACCCTGATCGCTTGGGGTGGCTGGATAGCCGTGCTATTAAACGTAAATCCTAATGAAGGCGGATACATTGGATTTTTACTTTTTTATCTCACGCTCCTCATTGCTCTGGTTGGAACCTTCTCACTCTTGGGGATTTTTTTTCGTGTCTATATCAAAAAACGACATCATGTGGTGATACGAGAAGTGCATATCGCGTTTAGGCATGCCATATTTATGTCGATTATGGCAGTAACGAGTCTCGCGCTATCAGCAAATGGTTGGTTACAGTGGTGGGTATTTTTGCTGCTTTTAGCGATTATTGCACTGCTTGAATATGTGGCTTTAATCATTCAGGAGGGGAGACGAGCCTGATATTCTTTCGTTTATAGAGAAAAAGCGCTAGAGCATACGCCTAAAAAGGGTCGAGGGCTTGACAGGGGTGGCATTTCAAGTGTTGACCGTTTACTATAAGCACACTATGTGGTCGCGATTTTTAGGGCATTTTACGAAACAATTGGGAATTGATCTGGGTACGCACAAAACTCTCATCTATGAAAAAGGGAGAGGTATTATTATTAATGAACCTTCCGTCGTTGCAGTCAATAAAAGAAATGGTCAAATTATTGCCGTTGGGGAGAAGGCCTTGAATATGGTTGGAAAAACACCGGCGCATATTCAAGTAACCAAACCTTTGCAACGTGGGATTATTGGGGATTTTGAGGTAGCAGAGAAAATGCTCAGTTATTTTTTTGAACGTGTGCATGGAGACCGTGCGCTTTCCATTGCGAGACCAAAAGTGGTGATCTGCGTTCCATTGGATGTGACGGAGGTAGAAAGAAAAGCGGTAGGTGACGCGGCGACCGGCGCAGGAGCGCATGATGTGCTTGTCGTCGAGGAACCGATTGCAGCGGCCATAGGCGCGGGGCTCGCTATCAGTGATCCTGTGGGGAATATGATTATCAATATTGGTGCTGGAACAACGGAGATCGCCGTCATCTCTTTGAATGGTATTGTGACTTCCAAGAGTATTAGTATCGCCGGAGAAGAAATGAATAAAAATATTACTCAATACGCGAGAGATGTTTTTAATCTTCTTCTTGGAGAGCGTATTGCGGAACAGATAAAAATGGAAATTGGTTCAGCGGTAGAATTGGAAGAGCCACTCGAAACATCTATGCGCGGCCGTGACTTATTGAGTGGCTTACCGCGACAAATTACGGTGAATGATGCGCAGATTCGTGAGGCGCTTGGACGCTCCATTAAAGCGATCACCGATCACGTGAAGGCCATCCTAGAAATTACCCCACCTGAATTGGTCGCGGATATTTATCAGAAGGGCATTACACTTACCGGAGGGGGCGCGTTGCTTCGTGGCCTTGATCAGGCATTAGCGAAAGGCACGGGATTACAGGTACATGTTGCGGAAGACACGGAAACCTGCGTCGTGCGTGGAACGGCAAAAATTTTAGAAGATAAACAATTGCTCGCTGATGTCGCTGTCTCCGCGTCTGACCTCGTGAAGGGGATTTAATCATGAGCCAACGCCATGTTACAGAGATACAAATGGACCCTGATAGTTGGCGGATTGATCGCCCTTATCCTTTTAACGATTGGCGGCCTCTTTCATCCACTTACAAATATGTTCCGCGCGGTGACATTACCCGTCGTGAGAGGGGTGAGTGGTGGGGCACAATATTTAGTAAAGAGCGTAACAAGAGATACGGGTGATGCAGCAAAAGTGACCGAATTGCAAACAAGACTGGAACATTTACAAGTTGACTATGTAAAACTCAAAGCCTTGGAAGAAGAAAATACGAGTTTACGTGCTCAGGCCGGTTTTCTTGAGGATTCTGGCTATGATCACGTTGGTGCGCGCGTTATTGGGAGAGAGATTAAAAATAATATGGCGCATATTTTAATCGATCGAGGCTCTAAAGATCATGTTGAATTGGGGCAGGCGGTGATTACAGACGATGGTCTATTTATCGGCAAAGTCGATCAGATTCAAGAACATATCGCGGTCGTTGCATTACTTACAGATCTGGAAAGTCGTGTTGCTGCAAAACTCATAGATAAGAGAGAGCTCGTTGGTGTTGTAGAGGGCCGTGGAAATGGCACAGCTGTACTGACCTTCATTCCAAACAACGCTGGGATACAAAAAGATATGATTGTGGTAACGGCTGGAACTGAAAGTAAAGTTCCGCCTAATTTAGTCATTGGCGTCATAAATAAAATAGAGGGAGAGGATACGGATCCTTTTCTCTCAGCTTCCATGGAGCCGTACGCGCTTCTTGATCGTCTGCAATTCGTTTCCGTCCTTCGTCCGACTGCTTTACGTCCACGGCTATGATACGTATTCTTCTCACCATTCTACTTGGGCTGGTCGTCGGCATTTGGGAGGCGGCTCTGCGACCGGTTGTGCCGCCAATCATTTCTATTCCACTGTTGCTTCCGGCAGTGATTCTGATGGTGGTCACAAGCAAGTCTTCACGTGCTATTCTTATGACGATGACGGCAGTTACCTTCATCGGTTTATACCAGGTTTTTTATTTTGATTTAATCGTTCTACGCTGGGTAGCAATTGTACTCATTGTCATATCGCTTTCCAGATATTGGCTCACAAACCGATCGGTCTATTCTTCTGTTGCTCTAGGCGTTATTGCTAGAGTATTAGACTGGGGGAGTTTGTATGCCGTCTCTCATATAGGGCTTTTTCTGACGAACTATTCAAGAGGATGGGGGATACCCTCCGGCTGGTATCTCACGCTTGGCTACGATGCCATACTTATCGCGCTCGGATTTTTTCTGATCTCGAGCATCACGAACCGATTTCAGCCCTCCGTGCAAAGAGAAAATGCAAAGAAGTATCACATGATCTAAACTATGCTGTTTCATAAGAGGAATCGCTCATCAAAAAATATATTCATGAAACATGAAGTATTTTTTGAGCAGGAGCTCATCGATAATTCCGTAGCAGACAATCCATTATTTGTCGGGAAAGCTTTTGGAAAAGGTCGATTTATGATGGCTTCTGTGATGATGCTTGTAGCAGTGTCTTTTTTAGTAACGCGTGCCGCATGGATGCAAGTCGTGAAAGGAGCGGTCTATCAAGGGCAAGCGGAACAGAATCGACTAAGGCATGTGCCCATTCCTCCGAAACGTGGAATTATTTTTGATCGAACAAATAATATTCTTGCAGATAATGTTTCTCGTTTTCAAGTCACCCTCACGCCGAGTAACCTTCCTCAGGCAAAAGATGCCGTAGAGAATGAGCTCTCCATTGCCGCGCGTCTTTTGGGGAGGCCGATCAATGAATTTCGTAACATGGTCTACGTTACGGGAACGGCAAGAAATGAGACCTATTTAGTGGCGGATGATTTACCGTATGAACAAGCTATGAGTGTTGCGCTGGAATTGCCCAAGTTCCAAGGGTTTAATTTAGAAATTGGTGCGCGTCGAAGATATCCTTATTCGAGTCAGATAGAGAGCGTTTCTCATGTGCTTGGATATCTTGGAAAATTAAATCAAAAAGAATACGCGAGCGCGCGAGAGATGGGATATCGGCGCTCGGATGATATTGGAAAGACCGGCATTGAAAAATCGTATGAATCACGGTTGCGTGGCACGCTCGGGGAAAAGGTAAGCGAAGTAGACGCTTATGGAAAAGCCACTTCGCTGGTTTCGCATACCGATCCGGTGGATGGCGAAGATCTGCATCTTTCGCTTGATATTAAAATGCAACAAGTGGCCGAGGAGGCGCTCCGAAAAGAGCTGACGAGTATTCATAGAACAAATGGGAGCGTCGTCGTTATGGATCCGAGGGATGGCAGTATTCTAGCCCTCGTCTCATGGCCCGCTTTTGATAATAATTTTTTCTCGGGAAGCGTATCCTCAACGTATTATCAATCATTGCTTGAAGATACGAGTCATCCGTTATTCGCAAGCGCCTGGTCCGGAACCTATCCTTCCGGATCCACGGTAAAGATCTTAATGGCGACAGCCGCGCTCGCGGAAGGCGTGATTCATGAAGATACGACCGTGCTTTCTGTTGGTGGGATTCGTATAGGGCAATGGTTTTTTCCCGATTGGTTGAGCGGGGGACATGGGATAACGGATGTGAAGAAAGCTATCGCTCAGTCAGTGAATACCTTTTTCTACACCATCGGTGGAGGCTATGAGGGATTTGTCGGTTTGGGCGTTGACCGGATCGATAAGTGGCTAGATATTTTTAATCTTGGAAGAAGAACTGGTATTGATATTCCTGGAGAGGCAATCGGTCTTATTCCGACACCAGAGTGGAAGCAAGCAGTGAAAGATGAGCGCTGGTTTGTTGGCGACACCTACAATCTTTCCATTGGGCAAGGAGATCTGCTCGTGACGCCATTACAAGTCGCAGCGTATACGTCGGCTATCGCGAACGGGGGAACTATTATCACTCCACATATCGTGTCAGATGCGAGTACCACACAAACCTATCTTGGAGATGCGGTACATGAGGATATTGAGATTGTGCGCGAAGGCATGCGCCAGACAGTTACAGTAGGGTCAGGACGCGGACTTTCGTATCTCCCCGTGCCAATTGCAGGAAAAACCGGTACAGCGCAATGGGCATCGGACAAAGACACACATGCGTGGTTTACCTCATTCGCTCCATATGAAAAGCCTGAGATTGTTGTCATGGTAATGATTGAAGAGGGGGGAGAGGGCTCCTCCATGGCGGTACCAGTTGCTCGTGATATTTACACGTGGTGGTGGCAAGAGCGTGCGAATCGAGGGGGGACGTTTTAAAGCTCCGTATACGGAAAGGTTCGCTCGCCTTTGCGGTTGATAAAGAACCGTTCATCACCTTTCCTGACCTTCGCAAAGCCTTCAGAGAAGTCATGCACATAATCATATCTCTCCTTACTGAGAGGCTTGCCCTGTGTATCAATGAAGAAGTGTTTACGGTCTTTATAGACCATTGCAAATCCTTCGGAGAAACCCTCCGTATAATCATATCTCTCCTTACTGAGAGGCTGGCCTTTTGTATCGATAAAGAACCATCCATCGCCTTTCCCGACCGGCGCAAATCCTTCGGAGAAGCGCAAAGCCCCATTATATCTCTCCTCACTGAGAGGCTGGCCATGGGTATCTATGAAGAACCATTTACCGTCTTTCTTGACCCTGGCAAAGCCATCGGAGAAGTCCTTTGCATCCTTATATCTCTCCTTACTGAGAGGCTGGCCATGGGTATCAATGAAGAAGTATTTACGGTCTTTCTTGTTGGGGCCTCTCCCGACCTTCGCAAAGCCATCTGAAAAACTCTCTACCTCATCATACCTCTCCTTACTGAGAGGCTGGCCATGGGTATCGATAAAGAACCATTCATCGCCTTTCTTGACCGGTGCAAAGCCTTCGGAGAAGTTCTTCGCCCAAGTATATCTCTCCTTA
>Ga0114931_10000285_pt1 | contig 59400 bp, 53 predicted proteins | sample 2SBtaG_FD_89579 | JGI IMG/M metagenome (GOLD analysis project Ga0114931, IMG submission 89579) | Deep subsurface microbial communities from Kolumbo volcano to uncover new lineages of life (NeLLi) - 2SBTROV14_V59a metaG | ecosystem: Environmental > Aquatic > Marine > Volcanic | place: Kolumbo... | reverse complement strand
GGCTTTCATGAAAGCCGAATTCGGCGCAGAAATAGGCAATCAGGTCCTTGTCAGTATTCAGATACTCCTTGATCTTGGGGTGTGTGTCCTGGTCAAGGTAGGTGTCATAGGCGGTCAGCACACGACTGAAGTCTTCCATGAATACCCGGTCATCGGTGGCCTCGGACAGGCGGTTCTGGGAGACGCGCCGCAGGAATGTCTTGGGGTTATGTCCGCAGGAACCCCACAGGTCCTGGTCCAGTCGGGTAAACAACCGGCGGACCTGGCGGTCCCAGCTGTAGAACAGGTCATTTGCCAGCTCATCCAGGCGTTTTAGTGGCCCCGGAATTTGTGGCTGAACTTCCAGTGTAAAACGTGTACCAGGCATAGTATGTCCCGTTGGATTGATGGTGCCGAGGGCGAGAGTCGAACTCGCACGACCAAAGGCCACCTGATTTTGAGTCAGGCGCGTCTACCAGTTCCGCCACCCCGGCATGCAATATTACCGAGTCGCTAGTATAAGGAATCCGGGCTAGCGGGCAAGTTGTCATATTGGCCGCTGTGCTACCATGCGCCGCCATGCAGCGCCATGATTATTTTTATGATTTACCGGAAGAACTGATTGCCATACAGCCCCTGAAGACTCGCTGTGACAGCCGCCTGCTGTGCCTTGATCCGGCGAGCGCAACAAGCCGTGACAGACATTTCCGGGATTTTCCCGAATTGCTGCATGCCGGCGACCTGCTGGTCTTCAATGATACCCGTGTCATTCCGGCGCGCCTGTTTGGACACAAGCAGACCGGCGGCCGGGTGGAGGTGCTGGTCGAACGGATTACCGGTGACCGGTCGGCGCTGGCTCAAATCCGTTCAAACAAGCCGCTTCGTCCGGGGACTGACATCTTGCTGGGTGATAATGCCAGCGCCCGGGTGACCGGCAGACAGGCCGACCTGTTTCAGCTCGATTTCAACATCAGCACTGAGCTCGGGGCTTACCTGGAAGCGGCAGGACACATGCCACTCCCGCCCTACATAAAGAGGGCAGACCGTCCCGGGGACCGGCAGCGGTACCAGACGGTTTATGCGCGCGTCCCGGGGGCGGTCGCTGCACCCACGGCAGGGCTGCATTTTGATGATGAAATCATGCGCGAGCTGGAACGCAGGGCTGTTGAAACGGCCTTTCTGACGCTGCACGTCGGCGCCGGTACCTTTCATCCACTCAGGACCGATAACCCGGATGAACATGTCATGCACCATGAGTGTTACGAGGTTGGTGCGGAAGCAAGCCGTAAAATCACGGCGACCCGCCGCCATGGCGGACGTATTGTGGCCGTCGGGACAACCGTCGTGCGTACCCTTGAATCTGCCATCCATGGAGATAACATCGAACCCTGCAGTGGTGAGACAAACCTGTTTATCAAGCCGGGGTATCGATTCAGATGCGTGGATGCACTATTGACGAACTTTCACCTGCCTGAATCAACGCTGTTGATGCTGGTGTGTGCTTTTGCCGGCCACGCAGCTGTCATGTCAGCCTATCAGCATGCAATCAAAGCGCGCTACCGGTTTTACAGTTATGGGGATGCCATGTTCATAGACCATTGCCAGGTACCGGGGACATGAGGTTCAGCCTGGTGAATACGCTTGCCGGCGGGGCACGGCTTGGCCGTCTTGAATTCCGGCGTGGTGTGGTCGAGACGCCTGCCTTTATGCCCGTCGGTACCTATGGAACCGTCAAGGCAATGACCCCGGAGGAAACCCGTGGAACCGGTGCACAGATCATTCTGGGGAATACCTTCCACCTGATGCTGCGACCCGGTACCGATGTCATCAACCTGCAGGGTAGCTTGCATGACTTTATGCACTGGGATGGCCCGATCCTGACCGATTCAGGTGGCTTCCAGGTGTTCAGCCTGGATACCTTGAGCACGGTGACGAAACAGGGGGTCACATTTCGTTCGCCGGTCAATGGTGACAGGGTCTTTATGGGCCCGGAGGAATCCATGCAGATACAACGGGCCCTCGGTGCGGATATCGCCATGATATTCGATGAGTGCACGCCCTATCCGGCCACCGAACAGGAGGCCCGAACCTCCATGGAGCTGTCACTGGGGTGGGCGCAGCGCAGCAAGACAGCCCATGCCGATAATCCGGCAGCCCTGTTTGGTATTATCCAGGGAGGGATGTATCCGGCTTTGCGGGAGGCGTCGCTGGCCGGGTTGGTAGCGATCGGATTTGACGGTTATGCCATTGGTGGATTGTCTGTTGGGGAGCCGCCCGGGCAACGTGATGAGATTCTTCGGCGCATCGTTCCGGATATGCCGGCGGCAGCTCCCCGTTATCTGATGGGGGTGGGTAAACCGGAAGATATTGTCAGAGCAGTTGCCGCCGGGATCGATATGTTTGATTGCGTGCTACCGACGCGAAATGCCCGTAACGGGCACCTGTTTACGCATACTGGCGTGATCCGCATTCGTAACAGCCGTTACCGGACAGATATCCGCCCACTGGATACACAATGCCGCTGTTATACCTGTGGACACTACAGCCGCGCCTACCTGCACCACCTCGACAAATGCGGGGAGATTCTCGGCGCCCGGCTGAATACTATCCACAATCTGACCTACTATCAGGACCTGATGGCCGGGTTGCGCGGGGCCATCGCCGCGGACAGACTCAATGAATATCTCGGGATTTTTCATGAACAGCGGGGTCAATTGACGCCAGCTATGCCATAATACGCGGCTGTCGGGGCCGGGTACTGTCTGGTGGTGCCCCGGTCAGGTGGACTCAAGACGAAACAGGAGCGATGTTCAAGCCATGAATTTCTTCATCTCTGATGCCTGGGCACAGGCTGCCCCGGCGGGTCAGTCAGACCCGCTGGTGAGTTTTTTGCCGCTGATTTTTATCTTCGTAGTGTTCTATTTCCTGCTGATTCGTCCGCAGAGCAAGAAAGCCAAGGAACACAAGCAAATGGTGGAGGCCCTGGCAAAGGGCGATGAGGTCGTAACCAATGGCGGGCTACTGGGAAAAATTACTGCTATTGGCGACAGTTTTGTGGAGGTCGAGGTGGGTGACGGGCTGCGTGTCAAGATCCAGCGCCAGGCGATTGCCAACCTGATGCCCAAGGGGACAATCAAGGAATCCTGATTCCCCCGACGAAGGAAATGCAATAATTATGAATCAATATCCTCTCTGGAAGTACCTGCTCATCATCCTCATACTGTTGGTCGGTATCTTGTATGCCTTGCCGAATATCTATGGCGAAGACCCGGCTCTGCAAATCACCAAAGCGCGGGCGGGCGTGATCGATGCGAGTGTGGCAAGCACTGTGGTGGCAACACTGAAAGATGCCGGCATCGCCTATAAAAGTTTTGAGACAGATGACCGGCAGATACTGATACGCTTCAGTGATACTGATACGCAGCTCAAGGCGGTCGATTACGTCAAAGCAGGTCTTGGCGAAGGCTATGCAGTGACCCTCAACCTGGCGCCGTCCACGCCGGACTGGTTGCAATCGATCAATGCCTTGCCGATGTATCTGGGCCTGGATCTTCGCGGCGGTGTCCATTTCCTGATGGAGGTCGACATGGATGCCGCAACAGGCAAGGCCATTGAGGGCTATGCCGGTGATGCTCGCGCCCTGCTGCGTGGCAAGAAAATCCGTTATTCAATGATCCGTGCAGAAAAGGATGGCGTGCGCACCATGTTTCGAAATCCGGAGGACAGGAACCGGGCAGACAGCCTGCTTGCTGATAAAATGCCAGGTCTTGCGCGTGAGCCCATCGATACTGATTCCGGCGATGCCGGCTTATTCCTGCGGCCTTCCAAGAAGGAATTGCGTGATATCCGGAAATTTGCCCTGCAACAGAATATTTTGACCCTGCGAAACCGGGTCAATGAACTGGGGGTTGCCGAGCCGGTCATCCAGCAGCAGGGAACACAGCGCATCGTGGTCCAGCTTCCGGGTATCCAGGATACGGCACGTGCGAAGCGCATCATCGGGGCCACGGCTACACTGGAATACCGCGCGGTTGATTTCGAGCATGATGTTGGCAGTGCAGTGGCAGGCAAGGTCCCGGCCGGTTCGCGACTCTATTACGAGCGCGATGGTACCCCGGTGTTACTGAAGAAGCGGGTCATCGTCACTGGCGACGAAATCATCAACGCGAGTTCCGGTTTTGACAGTCAATCCGGAACCCCGAATGTCACCGTGATGCTGGACGCCAAGGGCGCCCGCAAGATGCTGGCCTTTACCAAGGAAAGTGTTGGCAAGCCCATGGCTGTCGTGTTTATCGAAAACAAGACGGAATCACACATGGTTGACGGCAAGCTGGTCAAGACCCGCAAGAAAGTAGAGGAGGTTGTCAGTGTTGCCACCATCCGCGGCGTATTCAGCAAGCGATTCCAGACAACCGGGCTCGACAGTTCGCAGGAAGCCCACGAACTGGCGCTGGTATTGCGTTCCGGTGCGCTGGCGGCGCCAATAGAGATTATCGAGGAACGCACCATTGGCCCGAGCATGGGCAAGGATAATATCGACAAGGGCTTCAAGTCCGTCATTATCGGTTTCTGTGCGGTGCTGGTATTCATGGCTGTCTACTACCGGGTATTCGGCCTGGTTGCCAACCTGGCCCTGACTTTCAACCTGGTATTGATCGTCGCTATCCTGTCGATGTTGCAGGCGACGCTCACCTTGCCGGGGATCGCGGGTATTGTTTTGACGGTTGGCATGGCTGTTGATGCCAACGTGCTTATCTTCGAGCGCATCCGCGAGGAATTGCAGAATGGCAACAGCCCACAGGCAAGCATCCAGGCAGGCTATGAGAAGGCCTTTTCAACGATCGCCGATGCCAATATAACGACCCTGATTGCGGCGATCGTATTGCTGAGTTTCGGGACCGGGCCGATCAAGGGCTTTGCGGTTACCCTGTCAATCGGGATCATAACGTCGATGTTTACCGCGATCATGGGGACGCGGGCGGTTATCAATCTGATCTATGGCGGGCGACGTTCGGTCGCTCTGAAGCTCTGAGTCTTTCCTGCAAGGGCGCAAGTAATGGATATTATCAAGCAAAATATTGCAATTGATTTCATGGGAAAGCGGTATATCACCGGCATAGTGTCAGCGCTTGCTGTAATGATTTCCGTGGGTTCTATCATGATACAAGGCTTTAATTTCGGCATCGATTTTACCGGTGGGACACTCATTGAAGTCGGCTATCCGCAACCTGTCGATATCGCCAAGATACGGCCGGCACTGGCAGATAACGGCTTTGCCGATGCGCAGGTCCAGTATTTCGGTACTTCCCGGGATATATTGATTCGCATCGCGCCCCGTGAAGGGAAGAACAGCACGCTTCTCAGCGAGGAGGTGCTGACTGCATTACGTCAGCAAGACCCCGCTGTCAGCATGCGCCGCGTGGAATTTGTTGGGCCACAGGTCGGCAAAGAGTTAACAGAGCAGGGCAGCCTGGCCATGCTCTATGCCCTCATAGGTATCCTGATTTACATTATGCTCCGGTTCCATATCCGTTTTGCCCCGGGCGCTATCATTGCACTGATTCATGATGTGCTTATCATCATGGGCGTTTTCTCGCTTTGGCAGTTTGACTTTGACCTGACTGTGCTGGCTGCCCTGTTGGCGATTATCGGTTACTCACTGAATGATACGATTGTTGTGTTTGACCGCATCCGCGAGAATTTCCGCAAGATGCGCAAGGGTACCACCATTGAAATATTCAACAAATCACTGAACCAGACATTGTCACGCACCTTGATGACATCCCTGACTACCCTCGTGGTTGTCGCCGCGCTCTTTATTTTCGGTGGGAAGGTGATACATCCCTTCGCACTGGCATTGATGCTGGGCATATTCGTGGGGACATATTCATCTATTTACGTGGCCAGTTCGGCGACACTGGCACTGGGAGTCAGCAAGAAAGACCTGATGCAAACAAGGAAGGAAGGCGCAAACGATGCTCCCTAGCCTGTTCAGCTGTCGCGCCCCTTTACGGGGAAGGGAATGATGATTGCTGCCTGACCCGCTTCAGCCGAATCCTTTTCGATCCCCAGAATTTCAAGTCCGTCTGTATGGCTGTGCGCACCGGCATGATGCGTAACATCCTGCATTCCATCCAGAACATCACGCATAATCTGCTCCAGGGCAGACCCGTTGATTCTCCTGTTCAATAACTTTCTGGACATACACACTGATCCTGTTGGCATCATTGGCCCGAAATGGCTGCGGCCACCATTCCAATCGGCGCCCTATCCGTGAACTTGACCGGACACAGGCATAAATGCGATTTGTGTCACACGCATAGGTAAGATGTGCAGGCTAGCAGGAAAGTTCCGTTGTCAGATGGGGGCGGATAGCCTTGAGGATGACGGGGAACAGCTTCGGATTAGCGGTCACCAGGTTGCCGCTTTTCATGAAATTGTGAGCGCCGGTGAAATCGCCGGACAGACCGCCGGCCTCCTGGATGAGCAGGATCCCTGCAGCCATATCCCATTCCTTCAGGCCGATTTCCCAGAAGCCGTCGAGACGGCCTGCCGCAATATAGGCCAGGTCCAGTGCGGCCGACCCGGCCCGCCTGATGCCTGCAGTTTGCGGGAACAGGGCGCGGAACATTTCCAGGTAGGCGTCAAGGTGTTGCTGTGACTTGAATGGAAATCCGGTACCGAGCAGTGCGCCTTCCAGTTTGAGATGGTTACTGACCCGGATGCGCCGGTCATTCAGATGTGCTCCGCAACCCCGGGTTGCCGTAAACAGTTCCTGCTGAACGGGATCATAAATAACGGCCTGCTCAAGTCGTCCTCTGTGACGCAAGGCAATGGAAACAGAAAATTGCGGGAACCCGTGCAGGTAGTTTGTAGTACCGTCCAGTGGGTCTATAACCCACTGGTAGTCATCCCAGTCTGTAGCACCGCTTTCCTCGGCCAGGATGGCGTGACCGGGATAGGCCTTGCGTATCGTACCAATGATTTCCTGTTCGGCCTGCTGGTCTACCTCGGTTACGAAATCATTCCTGTTCTTGGTCAGTACCGCAAGCCGGTCCACCCGGTCGAGATTGCGGATGATGATATTACCGGCATTGCGGGCGGCACGTACCGCGATATTCAGCATCGGATGCATGTTGCCTGGTCCGGGTATCTGTTGTTCAAGGGGTTGCAGAGGATAGCAAAGTAGCTGCGCAAGTGATATGTGGTTTAGCGGTATTTCTTCTGCTTACGGTATTGCTCCCTGAGATGCTTGCGTTCCCGGGGAGTCATTTCGCGGTATTGTTTCTGCTTGCGCTCTACTTCATTGCGCTCATTGGGTGAAAGTTCAAGATAATGTTGTGCGCCATCCCGCAGGTTTTTCTGTTTCCTGGCAGAATAGCCGGACCAGGCCTGTCGATGTTTCTCAAGGGCCTTCTGTTCACCGGCGGTCAGCACCTTCCACGGTATACCCGCCTCGAGTGTGACAAGTGGCGCCATAGCGGACAGGGAGGGCTTGTTCCCGGCTATGGCCGTGTTCGTGACTACAAGGAAACCGGCCAGCGCCAGGGTGGCTAGTGTTGTAGTCGTGCGGTGCGTCGTCATGGCTCAGGTACTGTTAGGGCTTTCCGTATTACGGTTGTCTTTACTGTCTTTCCGGTTGGCCAGCCACAGGTAAAAATCAAGGTCTTCGTATATATCCGGAACACTGTCAGTATTTTGTACGGCAACAACCGGGGACTCCGTATTGTCAGGTTGCAGCAACCAGAAGCCGACGCTGACAGCGCAAACGAGTATGGCGGCTGTTGCCAGTGAGGGGAATGCCCCGAAGTGATGAGCGGCCATGGTCTGCAACGCCAGCCGCCGTCGCTTCAGCAAATCGTTTGACAGGCCTGAGGACGATGCGTCAGGGCCAAGGGCTACGGGCATCAGCTGATGCCAGTTATCCAGAGTGTCCCGGCATCGCTGGCAATTGGCAAGATGCTTTTCAAGCGCCAGCTTTTCCCCGGGACTGTCATCCAGCAGCCCGGCATGCAGCCGGTCCAGTTGTCCGGTATCAGGATGTGTCTGGTTGTGCATATGCCCACACCTCCGCCAGTTGTTTACGCAGTTCCCTCAGGGCACGGAAATGGTGTTGTTTGACGCTGTTTTCCGAGCAGCCGAGTGTCTGTGAGGTTTCCCTGATGGTCATACCCCGCCATTCCCTGAGTATAAAGACCTGACGCTGCCTTTCCGACAGGGACGTTAGCGCAGCAGATATGCGATCTCGCAATTCTGCGGTCATTGCATCGGCCTCCGGTGCCGTAATGCCATCATCCCTGTCCGGTACGGCATACTCGAACTCCTCCATGGGCTTGCTGTCTTCAGTGTCTTTCCGGAACAGTCCGGTCAGCGATACCAGTTTCAGTTTTCCTTGTTCGGCCAGACGCCTGCGACGCGCATCATTGATCTTGCTGTTCAGTATAGTCCGGAACAGGGCTGGCCATTGATCGTCCGGTTTGTCCCTGTAGTATTCAACCAGACTCGTCATTGACTCCTGCACCACATCGAGCGCGGCCTCGCGCTGCCATAGTGCGGCATATGCGACATAGTAGGCGTTTTTTTCATGCGCCGAAAAGAAGTTCTCCAGCGCCCGGTTATTTGTATTGTCAACTAACAAGGTCGATACGCCGTTTACTATGATTGATTCTGCGGCAGGCATGGTGACAGTTGCAGTGCATGAGTCCTCTGAAAACCGGAATCCGGCAGCTATGATTGTTGCGGTAATACTACCGAAGTCTGCCACTGTCGGTGTACGGCATGTTACCTGGATATTAGTCATACCAGGGCACAGGCGTGTCCGTATTACGGGTCTGTTGATTACATGTTCCATGATATCTCTCGCCGTACTCCGTATGCCGACGAACACAGGCTGCATGGTATCAGCGCCTGTGGTGACCGGTAGTGGCCACTGATGCAAACCCCGGCGGCCGTGCGGATGCAGTCAGTATACCGGCCATCAATATCTGTATTTCCATGGCCTTGTCTCTGTTTATGGCCGTTTCAGTACTATCTAACGGGGAATCCGGCCTGAGGTTAACAGGCATACTGATCAGGGTTGCAGCCGGTGGTGCCCGAGCACCTGACCGACTCGAACGGGCTGATCAGCCCGCAACCCGGGCAACCATGTGGCCTGGCCCCGTGAAAACAGCAGGATGACGGTTGAACCCATGTTGAACCGGCCCATTTCATCGCCACGCTGCAATTGTACGCCCGGTTCATGATGGCTGGCGTAGTTTTGGCAGCGGATGGCCGATCCGCCCGGCCGAATGATGCCTTCCCAGACGGTTTCCATGCTGGAAACGAAGATCGCGCCAACCATGATGATTGCAACCGGACCGGTCGGCGTCGTAAACAGATTGACCTGGCGTTCGTTACGGGTAAACAGGTCCGGTATTGCCCGGGCCGTATGCGGCGCCACGCTGTAGAGTCGTCCGGGGATGAATACGGTTTCTGTCAGTTGCCCGGTACAGGGCATATGGATCCGGTGATAATCACGCGGTGACAGGTAGAGTGTGGTAAAAATCCCGTCTTCAAACAGGGCGGCCCGTTGCCGGTCGCCGCCAAGGAGATCAACGAGCGAGAAGCTCCGTCCCTTGGCCTGCAGCAATGACCCTGCTTCAATGTCCCCGACCTGGCTGATGGCGCCGTCCACCGGGCAGGCGATGGCATTGTGTTGCTCCGGTGGCGGGCGCGCCCCCGGCTTGAGTGCCCGCGTAAAAAAACTGTTGAAGTCGGGATAGTTCCCCGGCCTGGTCTCGGCCGCTTCGGACAGATCAACCCTGAAATGATTCACGAAGATGCGGATCAACAGGTTCTTCAACCAGACAATACGCCAGCGTGTCACGGCCCGGATGATGGATGAGAGCAGGTGGTGAGGAAGTAGTGCCAGTGGCCAGGACTTCAGCCAGTCGGTTAGTGACCGCATACTGATTATGGCTCAATGGCCGTTATAGTGATGCTTGTTGCTGTCACCAGGAAGCCATGCAGATCCGGCATGGAATATATTCATGGGTGGCGGTACGCCTTATCCAGACGCCGTAAATCCCCGGCGAGCTCCGTTGCTTCCAAGGGTGCCGAAAAGATGGCGTGAAAGCGGCCGTCTGGATCAAACAGCAGGACGCTTGCTGTATGGTTGATCGCGTAATCACCGGTTGTCTTTTCATCGGGAACCCGCTTGTAGAAAACACCGAGCTGGTGCGTCAGTTTTTTGAGTTGCGCCGCTGTGCCCGTCACCCCGATAAACCCGCCATTGAACGAGGCCACGTATTGCCCCAGCAGTTCGGGGGTATCGCGCTCGGGGTCAACACTGACGAAAATATACTGGACCGCAGGCGCATCGTTACCAAGGTGGTTGGCAACACTGTTGAGTACTGACAGGGTGGTGGGGCACACATCCGGGCAATGGGTGTACCCAAAGAATACAAACGACCATTTCCCGAGCAGCTGTTTATTTCCGAAAACCTGGCCGGTCTGGTCTGTCAGGGTAAATGGCTGTAGCGCACGGGGCTCGGGAAAGCGCGTACCATGCAGTCCCGACAGGTCTGTTTGCCGGCTAAAAAGACTGTCTGATGCCCAGTATCCGGCCGCTATGGCCACCACAGTGGCCACGAAAAACAGCAACAGGCGCCTGGCGAGGACCGGTTTTCCTTGTTTTGTCATGGTGCTTATTATTTCATAGAGTTAACCGGTGTTCACCAGAAATGAGGGACATCATTCGATCCAGCCACAGTTTGCCAGATATTATGCGCTCACCGGAAACAGTGCGGGAACTTATCGAATGGGGTGCACACGAGCTGGATAAGGCAGGGCTTGCCTTCGGCCACGGGACCGACAATGCCTACGATGAGGCTGCCTCACTGGTGCTGTCTGCCTTGCAACTCGGCCTGACTCCCGATGCGGGACAGCTGGATGCCCCGGTCGGTATCGACGGGATCAACAGGACCCGGCAACTGGTTGAGTTACGCATCACTACCCGGAAACCTGCCGCCTACCTGACGCGGGAGGCCTGGTTTGCGGGCCTGCCGTTTTATGTGGATGAGCGTACCCTGGTGCCGAGGTCGCCGCTTGCCGAGCTGGTTGAGAACCGCTTTTCCCCCTGGGTGGTGGCAGACCACATCAGCCGTGTACTGGATCTGTGTACCGGCAGCGGCTGCATTGCCTGTGCCTGTGCCGTTGCCTTTCCGCAAGCCCGTGTCGATGCGGCTGACCTGTCGGCGGATGCGCTGGCTGTTGCCGACCGCAATATCAGGCGCCACCACATGGAGCAACGTGTGGTGGCCGTGGAGAGCGATGTATTTTCGGGTCTCAAGGGGCGCCACTATGACATTATTGTGTCGAATCCGCCCTATGTCCCGTGCGACGTCCTGTCCGGGCTGCCGGCAGAGTACCACCATGAACCGGCTATTGGCCTGGTTGCGGGCCGGGACGGGCTGGATGTGGTGTTGCAAATACTCGGGAATGCCCGTCATTATCTGGATAAAGCGGGCATACTGGTCGTGGAGGTGGGCTGCAGTCAGCCAATGCTGTAGGCGGTGTTTCCTGAAATCCCGTTCACCTGGTTGAATTTTGAATACGGCGGTGAAGGGGTGTTTCTGCTGGAACGCGACCAACTGGACCGGTATCAGACGGACATCGACCGGGTCGTTGATTCACACATCAAACCCTGAGAGTTGCAAACAAGGCGATTATCAATGAGCGAGCGAGCACAAACAGCCGAGGAATATGTCGGACTGGTAGATCAAGTGATCTTTGAACTTGAGGAACTGGGCGCTTCTGCAGCATTCGATGCCGAGTCAATCGGTGTCAACACGGCATATCTCGAGGTTCTGCTGGGAGAGGTGCGCAAACTGCGCGCGGATATGACGGACGGCAGCTACCTGTTTGGCCGTCAGGACCTGCCGTTTATGCGGCTGTTACGCAAGGCAAATGAAGATACCTTGCCGTTTATTCGCCTGTTTTACCAGATTAATGCAACCCACAAGCAGGGTCTGGACGTACAAAACGACTGACCTGTGCCATGCCCGGGTTATGGCAGGCAGCGCGAACCACTGGATTGATGCGTCAGGCCTTGAGGCGGTAAATCAGTCCGGGCCTGATCAGCAGTTCATCATTGTGCAGCTGGTCAAGCGGAAACTCGCCATCCACATGTTCCGCAATCCGGTCAAATACATAGGTTCCGGACGCTGCCGTAATGGTTTCCTGAATGCGCTGACCCATGAAATTACCGATCCGCATGGGCTGGTTTGATAGTTCAGCCACGATGGCCTCCTGTTGTGAAAATCCGGGTTATTCGATAAGTGTATCGTCTGCAGGGTAGTGTTCTTTAGGCGGGAGTATCAGGATATAGAAGACGCTGGCAGTTCAAGTCGCTACAATATGCGCATGTCAGGAAACAGCTTTGGAAAACTCTTCACGGTCACCGGTTTTGGTGAAAGTCACGGTCCGGCCCTGGGCTGCATCGTGGATGGCTGCCCCCCCGGCCTGGAACTGGACGAACAGGACCTGCAGCGGGATCTGGACCGTCGCAAGCCTGGAAAGTCCCGGCATACCACGCAGCGCCGCGAAGCCGATGCAGTCCGTATTCTGTCAGGCGTGTTCGAGGGACGCACCACCGGCTCACCAATCGGCCTGATGATCGAGAACCAGGACCAGCGTTCAAAGGACTATTCGAATATCAGCAACCGCTTCCGGCCCGGTCATGCGGACTATACCTATCAGCAGAAATACGGATTCCGGGATTACCGCGGGGGTGGCCGCGCATCGGCCCGTGAGACCGCCATGCGGGTTGCCGCCGGTGCCATCGCAAAAAAATATCTGGCCGGGAAGGCCGGTGTGCAGATCCGCGGGTACCTCGCACAACTGGGCCCCATCAAGCTGGAATTGCGGGACTGGGATGCCGTGGAGCAGAACCCGTTTTTTTGTCCCGACCCGGACCGGGTGGCCGAGCTCGAGGTCTACATGGATGCCTTGCGCAAGGAAGGCAATTCGGTCGGCGCACGCATCAACGTGGTCGCCTCCGGGTTACCGCCCGGTCTCGGTGAGCCCATCTTCGACCGCCTCGATGCCGAGATTGCCCATGCACTGGTCAGTATTAATGCCGTCAAGGGGGTCGAAATCGGTGCCGGGTTTGCCAGTGTCGAACAGAAGGGGACCGAACACCGCGACGAAATTACACCGGAAGGATTCCTCAGCAACCACGCCGGCGGCGTACTGGGCGGGATCTCCAGTGGTCAGGATATACTTGCAAGCATCGCCCTGAAACCAACATCCAGTATCCGGATACCGGGGAAAACCGTGGACATCAACGGTAAGCCCGTCGAAGTGGTGACGACCGGACGCCACGATCCCTGCGTTGGCATCCGCGCCACACCGATCGCCGAGGCCATGCTGGCCATCGTCCTGATGGACCATTACCTGCGCCATCGCGCACAGAACCTGGATGTTCAGTCAATGACACCCGTCATCCCGGCCGGTATCGGGTGACGGGTAGTTCGTCAGTCAGGCAACGTACATAACAGGACTTTTCCCCTGATCGAGTGGGCCACACCTACCAGGGTGAATTCCGCTGTCCCGGCAGTCTCCTTGACAGGGAACGCTGCAAGTACCTCCCTGTACGCTCAACGGCTTCATCCCTGAAGCCGATGCCCCTGTCAAGGAGACTGCCGGGACAGCGGAATGCCTGATGAGAAAACACCTTCGCAGTTACTCGGGACCCAGGGTGGCTTCTCAAGACCGTTGGCCGCAGGGATGCGGCCATCGAGCGTACAGGGATGTATTTACAGTGGGTCTTGAGAAGCCACCCTGGGTCCCGAGTAACGGTACTACACGTATTAACCCACTCGATCAGGGGGAGAGCCATAGTATATTGGCAGTCCGCTTCCCTGATTACTGATCCAGATATACACAACATGCACTACTGGCGTTTGTCCGGTTTTTACCTGTTTTATTTCGCCTCCCTGGGGGCGCTGGTCCCGTACTGGAGCCTCTACCTGAAGTCACTCGGTTTCAGCGTGACCGGGATCGGGCAACTGGTTGCCATTATGATGGCAACCAAGATTATTGCCCCCAATGTCTGGGGCTGGGTCGCCGACCATACCGGGCAGCGGATGGTTATCGTGAGGATGACCTCGTTACTGGGTGCGCTGTGTTTTGCCGGCGTTCTGGCCGGCAGCAGTTACTGGTGGATGGTGGCGGTCATCGCCCTGTTCAGTTTCTTCTGGAACGCCTCGCTGCCGCAGTTCGAGGCGACCACCATGAGTCACCTCGGTAGTGAAACCGGACGCTACAGCAGTATCCGCCTGTGGGGTTCGGTCGGTTTTATCCTCACTGTCGTTAGCCTCGGGCCGGTACTGGACCGGTATGGTCCCGGGCTGCTGCCGGGAATCGTGCTGGCCCTGTTCGTGGCCATCTGGTTGAGTAGCCTCAGTGTGCCGGAATCCGAGGCAGGGCACCTGTCGCTGGACCAGGAACCGTTACGGGTGGTCCTGTCCCGCCCGGTGGTTGTCTCGTTGCTGGCCGTGTGTTTCCTGATGCAGGTCAGCCATGGACCTTACTACGCCTTTTTCACGTTGTACCTTGAGGATTTCGGCTATTCACGCGCGCAAATCGGGCAACTCTGGGCACTGGGGGTGCTGGCTGAAATTGCCGTTTTCCTGCTGATGCCCCGCTTGCTTCCCCGGTTCGGGGCGCGCTGCCTGCTGCTGGTTGCCGTGGGATTGACGACACTGCGCTGGCTGCTGATTGCGTATTTTGCCGATCGGTTAGCGGTGCTCATTCTTGCCCAGACCCTGCACGCGGCAAGTTTCGGGCTGTATCACGCCGTCGCCATTTACCTTATTCATACCCTGTTTACCGGTGTGCACCAGGGCAGGGGGCAGGCGCTGTACAGCAGTATCAGCTTCGGTGCCGGTGGTGCCATCGGCAGTCTTGTCAGCGGCTACCTGTGGACCGGGATCAACCCGGAGGCCATGTTCCTGCTGGCCGCCGCAGTCAGCCTGTGTGCCCTGTGGGTGACCTGGCGTGGAGTCAAGGGGGTTTACTGATCCGGTTCTTTCCCTGATTGAACTGTTATGTCCCGCATGTAGACCCACTCGATCAGGGGATGAAACATTAACCCCTGAATATGCATCTGTACTCGATTATCTCATCCTATATAATGGGCCGTTTATAATCACCTGATTACACAGACTCCGCGATGTCCGGCAAGACCCTGTATGACAAGCTCTGGGAATCCCATCGCATCCGGGAGGATGCGGCGGGGACGGCTTTGCTGTATATCGACCGGCACCTGGTGCATGAAGTCACCTCGCCGCAGGCGTTCGAGGGTTTGCGCCTTGCGGGACGCAAGCCGTGGCGGGTGCGCTCGATTCTGGCAGTCCCGGACCACAATGTACCGACCACGGACCGTGCCGCCGGGATCGCAGACCCGATTTCCCGTATCCAGGTCGAAACACTGGATCGGAATTGTACGGACTTCGGTATTACCGAGTTCTCCATGCTCGACCCCCGCCAGGGGATTGTGCATGTTATCGGGCCCGAACAGGGCGCGACGCTACCCGGTATGACCGTGGTATGTGGAGACTCGCACACCTCCACGCATGGTGCGTTTGGCGCATTGGCTTTCGGTATTGGCACATCAGAGGTTGAGCACGTGCTTGCCACGCAGTGCCTGATCCAGAAAAAATCCGCAAACATGCAGATTTACGTGGATGGTTGCCTGGTCCCGGGCGTCTCGGCCAAGGACGTGGTGCTGGCAATCATTGCGAAGATCGGTACCGCCGGCGGCACCGGTCATGCCATTGAATTTGCCGGACCGGTTATCGAAGCACTCACCATGGAGGGACGTATGACGGTGTGCAACATGACCATCGAGGCCGGGGCACGGGCCGGCATGGTGGCCGTCGATGACACCACAATTGATTACCTGTCCGGACGTCCCTATGCGCCGGGAGCTGAATATCGGGAGCGGGCGGTGAATGCCTGGCGTGAACTATCCAGCGATGCCGATGCCCGTTTCGACAGCCAGGTGACCCTTGATGGCACGACGCTTGCTCCCCAGGTCAGCTGGGGCACCTCACCTGAAATGGTGGCACCGGTGGATGGTGTCGTGCCTGAGCCGGACGCTGAGCCGGATCCGGTCAAGCGCGATGGCATGCGCAAGGCGCTGGAATACATGGCACTGCAGCCCGGCACGCCCATAACGAAGATCAGGCCGGATCATGTGTTTATCGGATCGTGCACCAACGCCCGTATTGAGGACCTGCGCGCCGCGGCCGCGGCCATTCGCGGGCAAACAGTGGTTCCCGGAATAAAGCAGGCCCTGGTTGTACCTGGCTCCGGGCTTGTCAGGCAGCAGGCGGAAGCAGAAGGGCTGGACCGGATATTCAGGACGGCAGGTTTCGAATGGCGCGAACCCGGATGCTCAATGTGTCTTGCCATGAATGCCGACCGGCTCGAACCCGGTGATCGCTGTGCCTCGACATCAAACCGTAACTTTGAGGGCCGCCAGGGGCAGGGCGGTCGCACCCACCTGGTCAGTCCGGCCATGGCGGCGGCTGCAGCGGTTACCGGTCATTTTGTCGATATACGTAACACGGCAAGCAGGCACTAGGACCATGGAAAAATTTACCACGCTAACCGGCATCGTCGCGCCACTGGATCGTCCGAATGTCGATACCGATGCAATTATTCCCAAACAGTTTCTGAAGTCGATCAACCGCACCGGCTTCGGGCCCAACCTGTTCGACGCATGGCGCTACCTCGATCACGGTGAACCGGGAATGGATAACAGCGGGCGCCGGCTGGCCCCGGAATTTGTGTTGAACCAGACACGCTACCAGGACGCCGGTATTTTGCTTGGCCGGGAGAACTTCGGTTGTGGTTCATCGCGTGAACACGCCGTGTGGGCATTACTCGATTATGGCTTCAGGGTGGTGATCGCCCCTGGCTTTGCCGATATATTCTTCAACAACTGTTTCAAGAACGGGGTACTGCCGATCATCCTCGACGCCGCTCTCATCAATCGCCTGTTTATCGATGTGGAGGCTACCCCGGGTTTCAGTCTGTCGGTTGATTTACCGGCACAGCAAATCACCACGCCGGCCCGGGAGGTCATCCCGTTTATTATCGACGCATTTGGCAAGGATTGCCTGATCCGTGGACTCGATGATATCGATCTGACATTGCAGCATGCCGATGCCATCGTGGCCTTCGAGGAGCAGCGCCGCACGGAGGCCCCGTGGCTGTATGATAATTCAACTGAATAATATGCGATAACTAACAGATATGAAACACAATATAGTCATCCTTCCAGGGGACGGGATCGGCCCGGAAATTATCACTGAGGCGGAAAAGGTCCTTGCCTGTCTGCAAGCGGACTATGGCCTGTCGGCTACCCTGGAGCATGCCCCTGTGGGGGGTGCGGGGTACGAAGATTCCGGCAAGCCGCTGCCGGATGCCACGCTGGCACTGACACAGGCGGCGGATGCCGTCCTGCTCGGCTCTGTCGGCGGCCCGCGGTGGGAACATCTTGAGCGTTCGCTGCGTCCGGAACAGGGGCTGCTGGGGTTGCGTGCCGGCATGGGGCTGTTTTCCAATCTGCGACCGGCCATTCTGTATCCGCAGCTGGCAGGGGCATCGACCCTGAAGCCGGATGTCGTGAGCGGACTGGACCTTATGATCGTGCGTGAACTGACGGGTGGTATTTACTTCGGCCAGCCGCGCGGCACGCGTATTCGTGATGACGGTCAACGCGAAGGCTACAACACGTTGGTATACAGTGAGAGCGAAATCGAGCGTATCGGTCGTTCAGCCTTTGCTATCGCCCGTAAACGCAATCACCGGCTGTGCTCGGTAGACAAGGCCAATGTCCTGGAATGCACCGAGCTGTGGCGTCAGGTGATGACAACGCTGGGGCAGGAATACCCGGATGTGGAGCTGACTCACCTGTATGTCGATAACGCGGCCATGCAGCTGGTGCGCGCACCCCGGCAGTTCGATGTCATGGTGACGACCAATCTGTTTGGCGATATTCTTTCGGATGCGGCTGCGATGCTGACCGGCTCTATCGGCATGCTGCCATCGGCCTCCCTCGACAGTGACGGTAAGGGTATGTACGAACCCATCCACGGCTCGGCTCCGGATATTGCCGGCAAGGGTATCGCCAATCCCCTGGCAACGATACTCTCCGTTGCGATGATGCTGCGTTACAGTCTCGATGAGCAGGCCCTCGCGGAACGCCTTGAACAGGCCGTCGGGTCGGTTCTGAACCAGGGGCTGCGGACGCCGGATATCGCTGCTACGGAGACGCAGACGGTCGGTACCCGGGAAATGGGTGACGCCGTGGTTGCGGCACTGCGCGGCGATTGACCGGAACTTTATTTTTTATCCGGAATAACCGGGAAACAATGCAGGTAGCCAACAGATGACACGTAAATTCGATGTTGCCGTGGTAGGCGCGACCGGGGCCGTGGGCGAGACCATGCTGGAAATTCTCGCTGTGCGCAAATTTCCGGTAAACACGGTATATCCGCTCGCCAGCGCCCGCTCTGCCGGCAAAAAAGTCCCGTTCGGGGGCAAGTATCTTACTGTTGGGGACCTTGATGCATTCGATTTCTCGACAGTTCAGATCGGGCTGTTCTCGGCCGGCGCCGCAATATCGGAGAAATATGCACCGCTTGCGGCGGCGGCGGGCTGTGTGGTCATCGACAATACCTCGCAATACCGCTATGACGATGATATCCCGCTGATCGTGCCGGAAGTCAATCCAGGGGCCATCAAGGGTTATACCAATCGCGGCATCATCGCAAATCCGAACTGCTCGACTATCCAGATGCTGGTTGCCCTCAAGCCAATCAAGGACGCGGCCGGTATCGAGCGCATCAACGTCTGTACCTACCAGGCCGTGTCCGGGACCGGGAAAGAGGCCATCGAGGAACTTGCAGGACAGACGGCAAGACTCCTGAATGGCAATGCGGCGGAAGCCAAGGTCTACCCCAGGCAAATCGCCTTCAATGTGCTGCCGCAGATCGATATGTTCCAGGACAACGGCTACACAAAGGAAGAAATGAAGATGGTGTGGGAGACCCGCAAGATCATGGAAGATGACTCTATCCAGGTTAATCCGACGGCCGTCCGGGTCCCGGTGTTCTTCGGGCACTCCGAGGCCGTGCATATCGAGACCCGCGACAAGCTGTCGGCTGAGCGTGCGCGGGTGCTGCTCGCCGGCGCCCCGGGGGTGGAGGTACTGGATGAGCACCGGGATGGCGGCTACCCGACCGCGGTCACCGAAGGGGCCAGTCATGACCCGGTTTATGTCGGTCGGATTCGTGAAGATATTTCCCATCCGCGTGGCCTGGATCTGTGGGTTGTGGCGGACAATGTTCGCAAGGGGGCTGCGTTGAACAGCATACAGATAGCCGAAATCTTGGTGAAAGATTACTTGTAAGCTATAGTTCGCACTTCTGGTTGGACCCGTCGGACCTGTGGCGGAGCGAATCAGCGACTCTCGGTCAGGGATCAGAAACGAAAGGGGAAGTTTATGAGCCGGAAATATGCCGTCATTGCCGCGATTCTGTGGTTTGCCACAAGCTCCCGGGTATTCGCGCTCGGTCTCGGAAACATCGAGATCCAGTCGGCTCTGAGTGAACCGTTACGCGCTGTCGTGGGATTGATGGCAGCGAGCGATGAAGAGCTCGATGAGCTCAAGGTCAATATTGCCTCCCAACAGGCCTTTAACCAGGCCAACATTCCCCGGCCGCAGATCCTGAGTACCTTTCTTTTCAGGGTCGAGAGAACCCCCACTGGCAAACCCGTTATCCGCATCTCGACCCGGGACCCGATCCATGAACCGTTCCTTGATTTTCTGCTCGAAGTTGTCTGGACGAAGGGTCGCCTGATACGTCAATACACGGTCCTGATCGATCCGCCGTACACCATGCCGGCCACACCGATCGTACCCGGCGTACCGGTTACCTCGAAACCACCGGCAGAGACGCCGACGCCAGAGCCGGCACGGGTAACCAGCCAGCCGGCGCCTGTCCCGGTACGGGCAGTAGTGCCACCACCCGCAGAAACACCGGCAACAGGCGCCGATAAATACGGTCCGGTTCGTAGAAACGAAACCCTTTGGATGATTGCGAAACGCGTGCGCCCGGGCAGCGATGTGTCTATGGACCAGATGATGCTGGCGCTGCAACGCGCCAATCCCGGTGCGTTCATTCACAACAATATTAATAACCTCAAGGCAGGTGCAGTCCTTGCAGTACCGGGCAGGGATGAAATCCTGTCATTGAGTGCAGCGAACGCATCTCGTGAAACCAGGCAACAGTATTCTGAATGGAAATCTGCCCGGACTGCCCCCGGGACAACGGCAGAGCCGGAGGGCACCTCCCCTCCAGAACCTGTCGCAACAAAAACCCGTCTGCAACTGGTGGCGCCCGAAACAGAGACCGGGGAATCCACAGCTGCCGCCGGCACACCGGATGATACTGTGCCAGCGGATAAAGCCGGTAACAACGCTCTTGAGCAACAGCTCTCGATGGCGACTGAAGATGCTGAAACCAATCGCGCCCAGTCAGACGAGTTGCAGACACGTGTCACAGAACTTGAAGGCCAGGTTGCTGACATGAAGCGTTTGCTGGAACTCAAGGATGCACAACTCGCGGGCATGCAGAACCGGCAGTCTGCTGATGACGCAGCAACGCTGGAGCAATCTGCTGGCGCAGAGTCCGATCAGCAACCCATGGCATCTGACGCGGCAAATGCCGAAGCCGGTGCGACGGAACCGGCGAATGATGAGAAGGTCGCCGAGCCCCCGGTCATCGAGGAACCCAATGGCCTGGTAGACCGGTTGCTCGATAACCCGGTGCTGGCAGCACTGGGTGTTATTGTTGCCATGATCCTGGGCGGATTCCTCTGGGCATCGACACGGCAACGTAAACAGGATGACCTGTTCAGTGATGAACCCACTCTGGCCAGTCGCATGGCGGAATCGAGGCATGATTCCGAATCTGTCACCGGCATTAAGCCACACATCGTCGCGGAGCCTGTCAATGTGGGGTCCCTGGGTACCGATGAAACCGGTTTTCTCGATAATGACGGAGAAGGCGATCCGTTGACCGAGGCCGACGTCTTTATCGCCTACGGCAGGGTGCAGCAGGCGGAAGATGTTATACAGGCCGCCCTGCAGAAAAGTCCGGAAGACATGGATCTCAAGGTCAAACTGCTCGAGATTTATCATGCAGCCGGTAATGCGGCGGCATTTGATACCCATGCCGAGGGTGTGCGCAGAGTCATCGAAACGGATGATCCGAGGTGGGAGAAGATTGCAGCGATGGGGTATGAACTGTCACCGGATAACCCTGCGTATAAATCCGGATCGACCGGTGATGCGGGGCCGGATGTGGATTTTGATATGGATCTGTCGGGAATGGACGATGCGGCACACGCAGGTGATGCCACGATCGATGAAGACCTTGGCCTCGATTATGCAGATACCGGCATCGCAGCCAATGATTTACCGGAAAGTATCGAGTTCAGTCTCGATGAGCGGGATGATCCGGCTGAAGGCGCTCTCCTGGATGAAGGTGAGACCGAGGGATTACTCGACAGTAGTGATGAGGTCAGTACCAAACTTGATCTTGCGCGTGCCTATATCGACATGGGTGATCCGGACAGTGCGCGCAATATACTCGGGGAAGTACTCGAGGAAGGTAATGAAGAACAGAAAAGCGAGGCAGAAAACCTCTTTTCGCAAGTGTCCTGATTGCCTGCCCGGAAGCACCGCGCAGCGGGTGCTATTCAATGCGTATTGCCCTCGGAATTGAATATGACGGCCACAATTTTTGTGGCTGGCAACGACAGCGGTCCGGCCGCAGCGTACAGCAGTGCCTCGAAGAGGGTATCTCTAACGTTGCCGACAGGCCGGTAAAGACCATCTGTGCCGGGCGCACCGATACCGGCGTTCATGCAACCGGCCAGGTCGTGCATTTCGATACCGAGGCAGATCGTGATACGAAGGCCTGGATTATGGGTGTTAATGCCAATCTTCCCGACGATATCCGGGTCACCTGGGCTCGTGAGATGGATGATGACTTCCATGCACGTTTTGCCGCCCGGCGCCGATATTACCGTTATGTCATCCTGAACCAGCAGCATGGCTCTGCATTGCTCGACAATCGCGTTTGCCGCGAGCATGCTGATCTCGACGTCTGTCGCATGCGTGAAGCATCCGGTCATTTGCTGGGCGAGCATGATTTCACCAGTTTCAGGGCCGTTGCCTGCCAGGCCAGGCATCCAGTCAGGACAGTCTATTCACTGGATATCACGCGGATCGGCCGGTTTATCTATCTCGACATCGTCGCCAATGCCTTTCTTCAGCACATGGTACGGTGTATTGCCGGTGTCTTGTTAAGTATCGGTCGTGATGATGCCAAGCCGGGCTGGACCAGGGATTTGCTGGAACTGCGTGACCGGACGGCCGGCGGTGTGACGGCACCGGCCGCAGGCTTGTACCTGGTCGCGGTCCGTTACCCGTCCCGTTATGATCTCCCGGTGTCCGGCTGGCTCCCGGAATACGGCCAATAGCCCGCATTTCTGTTACGCTTTCAGGCGTTATCAGTCACCGGTGACGATGTCCCAGGCAGAACCGATGCCCCGAACCCGGGTAAAAATATGCGGTATTACCCGCCCTGATGACGGCCGCTGCGCAGTAGCGCTCGGGGCCGATGCGATCGGGCTGGTATTTTTCAAGGACAGCCCCCGCTATGTCAGCGCCGCAAGGGGCGCCGAGATTGCCAGCGCCATCGACCCCTTTGTCAGCGTCGTCGGCCTGTTCGTCAATGCCGCGCCGGCCGTTATCGAGCAGGTGCTCGGACAAGTCCCGCTGGATTTGTTACAGTTTCACGGTCAGGAACGTAATGAAGACTGCAATCGCTTCGGGTTACCATTCATCAAGTCAATCGCCATGCAGCCGGGAATCCAGGTCTCCGGGGTCATGGCTGATTATCCCGATGCACGCGGGTTTCTGCTGGACGCCTGGCAACCGGAGTCCCATGGCGGTAGCGGCAAATCCTTCGACTGGCAGCATATTCCGGCGGACCTGCAGGCAGCGTTCATCCTGGCAGGCGGGCTGGATCCGGAGAATGTCGCGAATGCGATTCGTCAGGTACGGCCCTATGCCGTTGACGTCAGTAGTGGGGTTGAAAGTGCGCCTGGCATTAAATCGGCTGGTAGAATGGCGGCCTTCATGAAGGGAGTAAGCAACAGTGGAACTGAACAAGGCAACTGAACCGGCAGCGTCTGCCGGGGCGTTACCGGATGAGCACGGGCATTTCGGGCCTTATGGCGGCCGTTTCGTTGCCGAAACCCTCATGCTGCCGCTGGAAGAATTGACCGATGCCTGTAATCGCTATCTTCAGGATCCGGAATTTCTTGCCGAACTGGATGCCGATCTCGCTGATTTTGTCGGCAGGCCGTCGCCCCTGTATTTCGCCAGGCGCTGGAGCAAAAAACTCGGTGGCGCCCGAATCTACCTGAAGCGGGAAGATCTGAATCATACCGGTGCTCACAAGATCAACAATACCGTCGGCCAGGGGTTGCTGGCGCAACGCATGGGGAAGACGCGGATCATCGCGGAGACCGGCGCCGGCCAGCATGGCGTGGCGACGGCCACTGTGGCGGCGCGTCTCGGTATGGAATGTGTCGTCTATATGGGCTCCGAGGATATCAGGCGGCAGGCCATTAATGTCTATCATGCGCTTGCTGGGTGCCGAAGTCGTCGCGGTTGAATCCGGATCAAAAACACTCAAGGATGCGCTGAATGAAGCCATGCGCGACTGGGTCACCAATGTCGATGATACCTTTTATGTCATCGGGACCGTCGCCGGTCCACATCCGTATCCTGTCATGGTGCGTGATTTTCAGGCGGTTATCGGTCGCGAGACCCGTCACCAGGTGCAGCAACAGGCTGGCCGGCTTCCCGATGCCCTGGTGGCCTGTATCGGTGGGGGCTCGAATGCCATCGGGCTGTTTCACCCGTTTCTCGAAGACAGCGAAGTCGCCATGTTCGGTGTCGAGGCGGGTGGTGAAGGACTCGCAACCGGTCATCATGCGGCCCCGCTGTGCGACGGCAAGGCCGGCGTACTGCATGGCAACCGTACCTACCTGATGGAAGACCCGAATGGCCAGATTATCGAGACCCATTCAATCTCTGCCGGACTCGACTATCCGGGTGTCGGCCCGGAGCATGCCTGGCTCAAGGATAGCGGCCGGGTCGTCTATGACTCTGTGACAGACAGGGAGGCGCTTGCGGCATTTCACGAAGTGACCCGCGTCGAGGGCATCATGCCGGCCCTTGAATCCAGTCACGCGTTGTCCTATGCCGCCAGAATTGCACCCGACATGGACAAGGACAGGATTATCGTGGTGAACCTCTCCGGCCGGGGTGACAAGGATGTGCATACCATTGCGGCCATGGAAGGAATTACCATATGAGCCGTATTGCAGACTGCTTCAGCAAACTTGCTGACAGGCAGCGAACCGCCCTGATCCCGTATATCACTGCGGGTGACCCGCAACCGGGGGTGACAGTCCCGCTGATGCATGCACTGGTGCAGGCCGGCGCGGATCTCATCGAGGTTGGTGTGCCGTTTTCCGATCCCATGGCAGACGGTCCGGTGATACAGGCCGCCTGTGAGCGGGCCTTGCTGCATCACACCAGTCTACATGACGTACTCGATATGGTCCGGAAGTTTCGTGCGGATGATACGGAAACACCGGTCATCCTGATGGGTTACCTCAACCCGGTAGAAGTCTGGGGCTATGAAGATTTTGCCAGAGCCGCGGCCGCGGCCGGTATCGACGGTGTGCTGACCGTGGACATGCCGCCGGAAGAGGCGGGCGGGTTGACCGCTGCATTCCGTGCTCACGGTATTGATGCGATTTTCCTGCTGTCACCGACCAGCAGTGATAAACGCATGGAGATCATCAGCAAGTCCGCCAGTGGTTTTATTTACTATGTTTCATTCAAAGGGGTGACCGGGGCCAATCGGCTGGATGTGAAGGCGGTCGCTGACAAGCTGGTGGAGGTCAGAAAACACACCGATTTGCCGGTGGGCGTCGGATTCGGAATCCGTGACTCCGAATCCGCAGCCAATGTCGCGCACCTTGCCGATGCCGTCGTGGTAGGCAGCGTGCTGGTCAGCAAGATTGCCGGCCTGACGGGCACGCCGGATGCCATACCCGGGGCTCTCGCGGATACCCTTTCAGAGATGCGCTGTGCTATGGATGGCATTGTTGCCGGTAGCTGACGAATGCTGTCAACCATGTACAATTGAGCAATGAGCTGGTTCCGCAAATTAATGCCCTCCAAAATACGCACGGTGGGGGGTAACAAGCGCTCCATTCCGGAAGGCCTGTGGGTCAAGTGCAACGGCTGCAGTGCCGTACTGTATCGCTCCGAGCTGGAGCGCAACTACGATGTGTGTCCCAAATGCAGTTATCACATGCGTATTGGCGCGCGCCATCGACTGGATCTGTTCTTTGATAATGACAGCACCGGGGAGATCGCTGCCGGGCTTGAATCGGTGGATATACTCAAGTTCCGGGACAGCAGGAAATACCGTGACCGGTTGTCGGTTGCACAGAAAGATACCGGCGAGAAAGAAGCCCTCGTGGCGATGCGTGGCACCGTCAACGGGACCCCGCTGGTTGCAGTGGCCTTCGAGTTCAGATTTATGGGCGGTTCCATGGGCGCCGTCGTTGGCGAGAAGTTTGTCTGTGCTATCAATACCAGCATTGAAGAAAAGATCCCGTTTATCTGTTTCTCGGCCAGCGGTGGCGCACGTATGCAGGAAGCCCTGTTCTCACTGATGCAGATGGCGAAGACCAGTGCCGCCCTGACGCGGCTGGCTGCCGCCGGTATTCCCTATATCTCGGTACTGACTGACCCGACCATGGGCGGGGTATCTGCCAGCTTTGCCATGCTGGGCGATATCAATATCGCCGAGCCGAAGGCGCTGATCGGCTTCGCGGGTCCGCGGGTGATCGAGCAGACGGTGCGGGAAACCTTGCCGGAGGGTTTTCAGAGAAGTGAATTTTTGCTGGATCACGGGGTGATCGACATGATTATTGATCGTCGAGAAATGCGTGACAATATACTGAGTCTACTGGGAATATTAACCGGAAGCCCCGCTTTATCTGCGGATGCCGAATAGTCCGGCACCGGGACAGCCGCCCGGCGCCGGCCGCCACACTATCCTGCGATTCCGCTGTATTCGACCATGCCACGCTTCAACCATCTTGCCGAGTGGCTTCATTGGCAGGAAACCCTGCACCCGCGGGCGATCGACCTGGGACTGGACCGCGTGGCCGCGATTGCGGATCGCCTGGGGCTCCGTCAGCCACGCGCACTCACTGTTACCGTCGCCGGCACCAACGGCAAGGGGTCGAGTATCGCAATGCTGGAATCCATCCTTTTACAGGCAGGTTATCGCGTTTGCAGTTACACCTCACCACACCTGTTACGTTACAACGAACGTATCAGGCTTGGTGGTACCGAGGTCAGCAATGCGGCATTGTGTCACGCCTTTGCTGCAATAGATAAGCATCGCGGACAGGACACACTCACGTACTTTGAGTTCGGCACCCTCGCCGCACTTTTGGTCATACAGAGCGAAGCCCCCGATATTATGCTGCTGGAGGTTGGCCTGGGTGGCCGGCTGGATGCAGTTAATATTATTGACCCCGATATTGCACTGCTAACCGCGATTGGCATTGACCATGCCTACTGGCTGGGGAATGACCGCGAGACGATCGGCAGGGAAAAAGCCGGCATTATGCGCCGCAACATTCCGGCAATCAGCAGTGATTCGAAACCGCTACACAGTGTACGGGATAGCGCCCGTACAGCCGGCGCTGTCTGGTACGGCCTCAATGAGCAGTTTCACTATGAAATAAATGCCGATGACTGGTGCTGGACCGGACCGCAATCACACTATGCGTCCTTGCCGTTTCCGGCGTTGCCCGGTGCCCATCAGTTTCACAATGCCGCCGGTGTGCTGATGGTGCTTGAAGCATTCAGGGAACGCTTACCTGTTGATACGGATGCCGTGGTGAAGGGCTTGCAGGGGACCGGTTTGCCGGGCCGCTGCCAGTTTGTCCCCGGTAATCCGGAAACCGTACTCGATGTGGCGCATAATCCACAGAGCGCCCGCTGTCTTGCAAAGACACTGCGGAACCGGGCCGTTCCCGGCACTACCCACATGGTGCTCGGCATGCTGGAGGACAAGGATATCGGGCAGTTCACGGAGCACCTTGCCCCGGTGGCTGACTACTGGTGCCTGGCCGGGCTGGAGACGGCGCGCGGGTTGACTTCTGCAGCACTCAGGTCACAGTTAAGTCATGCCATCGACCCCCATCGCATCGCCTGCTTCCCGAATGTTGCAGCCGCAATGCGGTACGCAAACCAGGCCTGTGATGCCGGTGACAGGGTCGTCATCTGCGGTTCATTTCATACCGTGGCGGAAGCCATGGGGGGTGTTGTATAGTCACGCCTGCAGTGTCCCTGTCCGGTACTGTCACAAAGGATCATGATGGAACAAAAGCTGAAGCAACGATTGGTCGGCGCTGTCGTGCTGATTTCTCTCGCCGTCATTTTCATTCCGGTTATCCTCGAGGGCCCGGATGACGAGATGACACCACGCGTTCAGGACATCCCGACCCCCCCACAAATTGAATACCAGGCTGAGGTCGAATTACCTGTGCCTGCCAGGCCGCCCGGGTCATCAGCAGAAAACCCGGCCACGGTCGAGTCCCCCGCACCGGAGGGAGTCGTCGAAAGCACGCCGGCTCCAGCGGCACATAAGCCAGAGCGCCCCGTCACCGCCGCACCGGTAAGGCCACCAAAGCCGGCTTCGAAGCACACCTTGTCAGCCGGTTCGTGGGTTATCCAGGTCGGCAGTTTCAACCAGCAACTGAATGCCAGGGGATTGCGTGACCGTCTGAAAAAGGGCAGTTTTGACAGCCACCTGCAGGAAATAGCATCCGGCAGCGGCACGGCCTGGCGGGTTCTGGTCGGGCCTTTCGAGTCACGCGCCGCCGCCGAGAAACAGCGTGCTCGCATCATCAGTGAGTACCACCTGAAAGGGCTGGTTACCCGGTTCAAGGGATGACCCGGATATGAATAGCAGGGGAAACAGAATATCTGCTAGAATGCCCGGACACTGAAATTTAATGAAAGTCAATGGGCTGTCGTCGCATGGCCCGCCAACGAGGAAGACATATCAATGGCCTGGATCGATATTGCAATCATCGCACTGGTTGTTCTGTCAGCCGTGTTAAGCCTGTTTCGCGGTTTCGTCAAGGAAGCGCTGGCACTGGCTTCCTGGCTCGTGGCGCTCTGGGTCTCGATGATTTTTTACCAGGACCTCGCAGGGGTCCTGTCGCAATGGATTTCCGAACCGTCGGTTCAGAACATCGCTGCCTTCAGTATCCTGTTCATCTGTGTCCTGTTACTGGGCGCGCTGGTCAATTACCTTGCCGGTAAACTGGTTGTGAAAACCGGCCTGGCAGCTACAGACCGCATGCTGGGCGTGGTCTTCGGGGTAGCTCGCGGCTTTGTCATCGTCGCCATTATGGTGTTGTTCGCAGGACTTACTCCCATGCCACAGGATTCCTGGTGGCAAAGCTCCCAGCTGATCGGCTATTTCCAGGAGTTCGCCCTGTGGATGCGTGAGTATTTGCCCGGGGATATCTCCAGGAATATTTCCTACGTTTAGAAACCGGGGTTCCGGGAGTCTGTAATGTGCGGCATTATCGGCATCGTAGCCCGTAATTCTGTCAACCAGTTGATTTATGATGGTTTGACAATATTGCAGCACCGTGGTCAGGATGCTGCCGGTATCATGACCTGTGACGGGAGTCATCTGCACCTGCGCAAGGGTAATGGGCTGGTTCGTGATACTTTCCATACACGCCACATGATGCGCCTGCACGGGAATATGGGGATCGGCCACGTACGCTATCCAACGGCAGGCTGCGAAAGTTCCGCCGAGGCCCAGCCGTTCTATGTGAATTCCCCCTATGGCATCAGCCTTGCTCACAACGGTAATCTGACCAATGCAAATACACTGAAGCAGGAACTGTTCCAGGAAGACCTGCGCCAGATAAACACGGAATCAGATTCGGAAATCCTGCTGAATATCTTCGCCCACGAACTGCAGCAGCAGGGCAAGCTGCGCATGGATGTGAGTGATGTCTTCAATGCCGTTGCCGGGGTACACCGGCGTTGTGAAGGCGCCTATGCGGCGATCAGCATGATTACCGGGTACGGTATCCTCGGTTTCCGCGATCCCTGCGGGATTCGCCCGGTTGTCTATGGCAAACGCGAAACACCGGATGGAACGGAATATATTATTGCATCCGAAAGTGTTGCCCTGGATGTCCTCGGCTTTGAACTGGTAAGGGATATTGCCCCCGGTGAAGCCGTATTTATCGGCCTCGATGGCCAGGTGCATATCCAGCAATGTGCCGATAACGTAGTGCATTCCCCCTGCATTTTTGAATTCGTCTATCTCGCCAGGCCGGACTCGATTATTGACAATATTTCTGTCTACAAGGCGCGCCTGCGTATGGGCGACCGCCTCGCCGAAAAAGTACGCCGGGTCCGCCCGGACCACGATATCGACGTCGTTATCCCGATACCGGACACCAGCCGTACGTCGGCACTGCAACTCGCCAACAGGCTCGGTCTCAAATACCGGGAAGGCTTCATGAAGAACCGTTACATCGGCAGGACCTTCATCATGCCGGGCCAGCAGCAGCGGAAAAAGTCCGTACGCCAGAAACTCAACGCAATAGATCTCGAGTTCACGGGAAAGAATGTCCTGCTGGTCGATGATTCAATCGTACGCGGCACCACTTCAACCCAGATTATCCAGATGGCCCGCGATGCCGGCGCCAACAAGGTCTATTTTGCCTCGGCAGCCCCCCCGGTACGGTTCCCGAATGTCTATGGAATTGACATGCCTGCCGTCGATGAACTGATCGCCCATGATCGAACCGAGGAAGAAGTGCAGGAGGCCATCGGTGCTGACTGGCTTGTTTACCAGGACCTGGATGACCTGACAGATGCTGTTAAAAAGGGTAATCCTGATATCGACGGGTTTGACGCCTCTGTTTTTACCGGCGAATACATTACCGGCAGTGTCGGCGCAGAGTATCTGAACAGCCTGCGGGCAGCACGCAACGACTCCGCCAAGACCAGCCGACGCAACAGTGAAGACGAGGCCATCGACCTGCACAACACGGCGTAATGCCATTGCCTGTCTTGACAGTAATCCCGGCCTGATCTAGTCTGGCCACTGTTGCGCCGATTTGATTTCAGCTTGCGGGCGCCTTACAAGTACAGCTAAAGCGACGGCACCTGCTTTCGCTGTGGCTGAAAGCGGGTTTTTTTGTGCCCAGGAGAAAGCAGATGGCAGACAAGCAGGAGGATCTGGAGTTCGCAACACTGGCAATCCGCGCCGGGCAGGCAAGGACCGCTGAAGGAGAGCACTCCGAGCCGATATTCCCGACATCGAGCTATGTATTCGACAGTGCGGCCGCGGCCGCGGCGCGTTTCTCGGGTGATGAGCCGGGGAATATTTATTCACGGTTTACCAACCCGACCGTGCGGACTTTCGAACAGCGGTTGGCTACCCTTGAGGGCGGGGAGTGCTGCGTCGCCACGGCTTCCGGTATGGCGGCCATCCTGTCAACCTGTGCCGGTCTGCTCAAGGCCGGTGATCACATAGTGTGTTCACGCAGTGTGTTCGGAACGACGACGGTACTGTTTTCGACTTACCTTGCAAAGTTCGGGATCGAAACAACCTTTGTGCCGCTCGCCGACCTTGATGCCTGGGAGCAGGCCATCCGTCCTGAGACGCAACTGTTGTTTCTGGAAACACCGTCAAACCCGCTGACGGAACTGGCCGATATCAGGGCGCTGGCCGAACTGGCGCATCGCGGCGGGTGCCTGCTGGCTGTCGATAACTGCTTCTGTACACCGGCGCTGCAACAGCCACTGGCGCTGGGCGCCGACCTGGTGATCCATTCGGCCACCAAGTATCTCGACGGCCAGGGCCGTTGTGTGGGTGGGGCTGTTGTCGGTGATGCGGAGCGCGTGGGCAAGGAGGTGTACGGATTTCTGCGCACCGCGGGTCCCACCATGAGTCCGTTCAATGCCTGGGTCTTTCTCAAGGGGCTGGAAACCCTGGCGCTGCGCATGCGGGCACACTGTGACCAGGCACTCGAGGTGGCCTACTGGCTGGAGCAACAGCCGGCGGTAGAGCGCGTGTTCCATCCCGGACTTGAATCACACCCGCAGCATAGCCTGGCAGGCAGGCAGCAGCAGGGCTATGGCGGTATCGTGTCGTTCGAGGTGGCCGGTGGCAAGCACAATGCCTGGTCCGTCGTGGATGCAACCCGGATATTTTCCATTACGGCCAACCTGGGCGATAGCAAAAGCACCATCACTCATCCCGCGACCACCACGCACGGGCGCCTGACCCCGGAACAGCGTGCCGATGCCGGGATCTCGGATGGCCTGGTGCGGCTGTCGGTCGGTCTCGAGTCCGTGAATGATCTGAGGGCTGACCTGGAACGGGGACTTGCGGCCATCCGGTACTGACCTCCGCGCAGACCTGCTGGCGATCTACCGCGCCGGCCTCAGGGCGGTCGATGGCTATGCCTGCGTCAGCCGCTTTCTGGGCTCCGGGCGCCCGTCCGGCCCGGTTGCCCTCGTGGCGATCGGCAAGGCGGCCAGTGCCATGGCAACCGGGGCACGTGCGGTGCTGGGTGACCAGCTTGTCCAGGGACTGGTAATCACCAGGACAGGGCAGCTGGCAGCGGGACTGCAACAGGATCCACGGTTCGTCTGTCTGGAGGCAGGGCACCCGGTCCCGAATGCGACCAGCCTGGCGGCCGGCGAGACACTCACCCGCTTCCTGCAGGAATGTCCGGAGCGGAGCGAACGGTTGCTATTACTCTCGGGCGGGACCTCCAGCCTCGTTGAAGTGCTGCCGGATACAGTCAATCTTGCCGCGTTGCAGGCACTGAATCAGTGGTTACTGGCCAGTGGCCTGCCCATTCAGGATATCAATCGTGTCCGCTGCGCAGTATCCCGCATCAAGGGGGGCCGGCTGGCGCACTGGCTTGGACCACATCCGGCAACCGTTCTGCTGCTATCCGATGTTGCCGATGATGACCCGGCGGTTATCGGCTCGGGCCTGCTGTTCCCGGCACCGGTGAGACCGCTGGACGAACTTGCGCTGCCTGACTGGGTCAGCGCCTTGTGCCGTGCCGGCCAGTGCGGGCGCGTTTCAGTCAATCCCTCTTCAGAGATTTCACACCATGTGATTGCCGGACTGGATGATGCGCTGGATGCGGCGTACCTGCATGCCCGGCAACTGGGTTACCCGGCCACGATTGTTCATCGACAGCTGGCCGGAGATGCGCTGCAAGCCGGACATGGCATTGCGTCTCAACTGGCAACTAAACCTGCGGGGGTCTATCTCTGGGGCGGGGAGACAACCGTTACACTGCCGCCAGGGGCAGGGCGTGGCGGCCGTTGTCAAAGCCTGGCACTGGCAGCCGCTTGCGTGCTGGCCGGCCGGGAAGATATCGTGCTGCTGGCCGCTGGGACGGATGGCACCGATGGTCCCGGGACAGCGGCCGGGGCCATCGTCGATGGCAACACGCCCGACCGTGGCGCCGTCGCCGGCCTCGATGCCAGGCGTTGCCTGCAACAGGCGAATGCCGGGGGCTTTCTGGAGGCCAGCGGCGACCTGCTGGTAACCGGGCCAACCGCTACCAATGTCACGGACCTGGTTATCGCGATCAAGTCGGAATAACCATGCAGCAATAAATCTGGATTACCTGAATAATTTGACATGGAGATGACATGATTAAGGAATCTCTGGTTAATTGTAACGGCTTGGCGTAGGGTGCCCCGTACGCACCGGAATAAATTGCCAGCGGTTGATACATGGTGCGCACGGCGCACCCTACAGACCGCTCATCCCTCTGAATTCAATGATATTGAGAATTAATTTGAGGTTCCTTGGCAAGCCTCTTGTGATTGCCCTGTCAGTGGTCTTGCTGGCAGTACTGATACCGGGTATCAGTCAGTCAGGATCCTCTCAGGATGCATCAGCCAACGGCATCATCCTGTCTTACGATGAGCAGGAAGCGGGGGTTGACGCCTATCCGCTGCGTATCCTGGTTGTCCCCGGTTACCTGCGCATGGACGATGGTGATGACCATGGCGATTTTATGCTGTTCGACCGGGTCAGGCGGACAATTTACAGCGTCAACCACGAAGACCGGGACATTCTCGTGATCGGACACAACGCAGCGGCGGATGAGCAGGGTGTACAACCGGACCTGAATCTCGGTGTTGAAAAAATCAAAGCTGTGAATGTTCCACCGGTCGACGGCAAGAAACCTGACATCTACCGGTTTACGGCAGCCGGTGAGGTCTGCATCGAGGCAGTCGTCGTTCCAGGCTTGCTGCCGGCGGCTGTGCAGGCGCTTGGCGAGTATGGCCGGTTGCTGGCCGAACACCAGCGCTCGACCCTGGAAAATACCCCGGTAGAGTTCAGAACCCCCTGTTATTTGTCGCGTTATGTCTACATGCCTGGCAGACAGCTGCTGAAAGGACTGCCGATCCAGGAATGGGATAACAGCGGTTACCGCCGGACGCTGATTGATTTTCAGGGCAGTGTACTCATTGATCCGGCATTATTTGAACTGCCTGCAGGATATAGCCGGTACACGCCGGGCGGGTAGCGGTTATGCGGAGGTTGCCAGTTTTTCGAAGCGGTAACCATCCGGCCTGCACTCAAGTAGCGTGCCGCCGGTATCCCAGCTTCCCAGCACGACCCGGGTTGCAGGTTGATCATCGATCGAGAACCGGTGCACCCCCTGTGTATGCGTATGACCGTGTATCAATAACCGGACACCGTATTCCTGCATGATCGCGGTAACTGCGCCTGGGTTAACATCCATCACCGCACCGCTTTTGTCGCTGCCGGCATTGCGGCTTGCATCCCGCAACTCGCATGCAATCCGGCGCCGTGCTGCGATCGGTTTGCCCAGGAAATCCTGCTGCCACCCGGGTGTGTGGACCTGATGGCGAAACCTCAGATATTCGGTGTCATCGGTACACAGGATATCGCCATGCATGAGCAGGGCAGTCTGTCCGAACAGGTCTATGCTGGCCGGGTCATCCAGCAGGGTGTATCCGCATGCCGCGGCAAACCGCTCACCGAGCAGGAAATCCCGGTTACCGCGCAGCACGAACAGGGCGGTACCGGCATTGCTGCAAGCCTTCATGCCACCGGCAATTTCCCGGGACAGGGGCGCGTCATCATCATCTCCGATCCAGGTCTCGAACAGATCGCCAAGGATATAAATTGCCGCGGCATCCCTGCCACGGCTTTCAAGGTACTGCAGGAACTGGCGCGTGGTATCCGGGCGGCCGGGGTCCAGGTGCAGATCGGATACAAACTGGACCACCGGCATGTGCTGATCCCGGCTATCAGCCTTACTCGACAGTAACCTTGTTGATAACAACGGCTTCGACGGGGACGTCCTGGAATCCACCGGTGTTGCCGGTACTGACTTTTTCGATATTGCGCACAGTGTCCATTCCCTCGACAACCTTCCCGAAGACCGCATAGCCCCAGCCCTGGGCTGTCGGTGCAGTATGGTTGAGAAAGGTATTGTCCTTGACGTTGATAAAGAACTGCGCCGTTGCGGAATTCGGGTCATTCGTCCGCGCCATGGCAATGGTTCCGGTATCATTTTTCAGACCGTTATCGGCTTCGTTCCCGATCGGTGCATTGGTCGATTTTTGCTTCATATCCGGCGTGAACCCGCCTCCCTGGATCATGAAGCCCGGGATAACCCGGTGAAAGATGGTGCCGTCGTAAAACCCGGCTTTTGCATAGGCCACGAAATTGGTTACCGTTTCCGGTGCCTTGTCCCCGTCCAGTTCGAGCACGATTGTGCCTTCGGTTGTTTCCATATGTACTGTCACCATTCCGACTCCTTTTGTCACTTTGTCAGTTGAATAGCCGGTAGCCGGTATAATGCCAAGCGTGGCGGCAAGAAATATCCCCATAAACCGTTTCATTGTTTTCTCCGTGAATGAATCAGTGATTGCCAATGATATAAGCTTGTGCCGCAGTTACAAGCCCGGACAGTGGCTGTCGCATTGGCCATTGCTGAAATCGGCCTGATATCCGCTCGCTACGGGTGTTTCCTGGCGCCGTTTCCGTTACCATGCGGGCGCCAAAGACGAGTATCGGCAGGATGCACGAACTGAAAATCCACAATAGCCAGACCGGCCGCAAGGAAACCTTCGTTCCGCTGGAGGCAGGCAAGGTACGCATGTATGTCTGCGGGATGACGGTCTATGACTACTGCCACCTCGGGCATGCCCGGGTGATGGTCGTGTTTGATATCGTCACCCGCTACCTGCGCCATGTGGGTTATGAGGTTACCTATGTACGTAATATTACCGATATTGACGACAAGATTATCCAGCGCGCCAACGAGAGCGGCGAGGATATCGATGTCCTGACCGGGCGATTCATCCGGGTCATGCACGAGGATGCAGCTGCACTGGGTGTGCTGGAACCGGACCTGGAGCCGCGTGCCACGACCTCGATGGATGACATCATTGCCATGATCGATACCCTGGTAGACAAGGATTACGCTTACCAGGGGGTCAACGGCGATGTTTATTATGCCGTCAGCCGTTTCAAGAACTATGGCCGGCTGTCTGGTAAAAAGCTCGATGAACTTCGTATAGGCGAGCGCGTGGATGTGGATGCGGCAAAACAGGATCCACTGGATTTCGTACTCTGGAAATCAGCCAAGCCGGGCGAACCCAGCTGGGCGTCACCCTGGGGAAACGGGCGACCCGGCTGGCATATCGAATGCTCCGCCATGTCTACACATTGTCTCGGCAACCATTTTGATATTCACGGTGGTGGCATGGATCTGAAGTTCCCGCATCACGAGAATGAAATCGCTCAGTCTGAGGCGGCCACCGGGGAACCTTTCGTCAATCTCTGGATGCACAATGGTTTCGTCAAGGTCGACGAGGAAAAAATGTCAAAGTCTCTTGGCAATTTTTTTACCGTGAGGGAAATACTGAAAACCTTCCGGCCGGAGGAGGTGCGCTATTTTATCCTGGCCAGTCACTACCGCAGCCCGCTCAACTATACCCGGGAAAACCTGGATAACAGCAAGGCGGCGCTGACCCGGTTATACACCGCGCTGCGCGGCCTGTCGCCTGTGACCGGTAATGCCGGGAATGAATATATACAGAGTTTTCACGCTGCGATGAGTGATGATTTCAATACGCCGGAAGCCATCGCCGTGCTGTTTGAAATCACGCGCGAGATAAATCGTAACCGGGAGACTGACAGCAGCAGGGCCAATGAACTGGCCGGTTGTCTGGTTACTCTTGGCACTGTCCTCGGCCTGTTGCAGGATGATCCGGAGGTCTATCTGCGCGGTACCGGTGGTAATCAGCAGCACTCAACTGATCATCTGTCGGATGCAGCAATTGATGCCATGCTCCAGCAGCGACTGCAGGCGCGTGCGGATCAGGACTGGCCCACGGCAGACCGGATCCGTGATTCCCTGGAATCCCGCGGGATTGTCCTTGAAGACGGGGCGTCAGGGACCACCTGGCGTCGAAAATAAGGCGGCTGTCAGGTGTGTAATTCCTCGGCGGCAAACAGCGTGTTTTCCAGCAGGGTTGCGACCGTCATCGGCCCGACGCCGCCCGGTACCGGGGTGATCCAGGCCGCGCGTTCGAGGGCTGCCGGGTAACCAATATCTCCAACCAGGCTGCCGTCATCGAGCCGGGTAATGCCGACATCGATCACGGTTGCTCCCGGCTTGACCCACTCTCCGGGTACCAGTCCCGGTTTACCAACCGCCACCACCAGCACATCGGCACGTCCCACGTGATATTCGAGGTCCCGGGTAAACCGGTGACAGGTTGTTGCCGTACACCACGCCAGCAGCAGTTCAAGGGTCATTGGTCGGCCGACATTATTGGACGCACCGACAATAATCGCCTCGCGTCCGTGAAAGGTTTCGCCGATACTCTCCAGCAGGGTAATTACGCCCTTGGGTGTGCAGGAGCGGAGCAGGGGGCGTCTTAGTGCAAGACGCCCGATATTGTAGGGATGAAAACCGTCCACATCCTTGTCGGGCCGGATGGATTCGGTCACCTTGTCGGCATCGATCCGGCCCGGTAGCGGGAATTGCACCAGGATCCCGTCGATATCGTCATCGTTGTTCAGGTCCTCGATGAGCTCCAGCAGGTCCGCCTCGCTCGCGGTGTCCGGCAGGTCAAAGTCACGCGACAGGACACCGGCCGCATCACTGGCCCGGCGCTTGTTGCGCACGTAGATCTCGGATGCCGGATCCTGCCCGACCAGGACGACCGCGAGACCGGGAGGACGTAATCCGGCCTCGATCCGTGCCGTAATGCGGTTTTTGACAGTCTGCCGGACTTCAGCAGCAATGGCCTTGCCATCAATCAGTTTTGCGGTCATACGATTCTGCACAGGTGGGCTTGAGCGAGCAGGGGATTCTCGCATGCGCTATTGCATACATACAACATGGCGGATAAGAGATATTCGGCAGGCGGTGCAGTTACGGCCCGGAATTTGACCGTTTTCAGGTCAGCACGTATCATCGCGTGGCTCAGCAAGGACGATACATGACTGAATCGCCTCGTGAATGCACAGATAATGCGGGGTATAGCGCAGCCTGGTAGCGCGCCTGCTTTGGGAGCAGGATGTCGGGGGTTCAAATCCCTCTACCCCGACCAGCATGTGACAGAGATCTGGCAAGCAAATTTGCGCCCGTAGCTCAGTTGGATAGAGCATCGGCCTTTAAGCGCACACTGGCAGTGGTGTGCATAGGAGCCTTTATGGGGAAAGGGAACTCATAAAGTGGATCGCACTGTATCGGGGAAACCTTAACAGGTAATGCTGATGGCAATCCCGAGGAAACCGTCAAATGATTGTATACGGGATCCGTAGAGACTATACGTGTGACACCTGAGATGGTGAAGAGATAGTCCAGACCACAAACCCTTCTGAGGGGCGCCGAAAGGCGTAGTTGGTAAGCTAAGCCGAGGGTCGCAGGTTCGAATCCTGCCGGGCGCGCCATCTTTGATGGCTGAGGTTAGTTTACAGTTTAATGGTGGGCGTAGCTCAGTTGGTAGAGCCCTGGATTGTGATTCCAGTCGTCGTGGGTTCGAGTCCCATCGTCCACCCCAATCGGGGCCGTTAGCTCAATTGGCAGAGCAGTGGACTCTTAATCCATTGGTTGAAGGTTCGATTCCTTCACGGCCCACCACTTCCATAGCCTGCTTGAAGCGGGCTTTTTTCGGCTGAACCATCGGTTTGTCGCAGTCAATACCATGGTCGTGACAGCCACATCTGTATATCTACCCATACCCTGCCAGAAATGCTAATTCAGGGGTGCGCTGGGCGCGGATAAGCCGTTATAATTGCTGCGGTATCAGTCGGCGCATCACCCATGAGCCGGGGGGTCGGCGAAAGTGGCGGAATTGGTAGACGCGCTGGCTTTAGGTGCCAGTGGGGGAACCCGTGAGAGTTCGAGTCTCTCCTTTCGCACCAATACCCTATATAGAACAAACAGATATATAAAACAGCGGTTGTGTACAGGGTTGCTATAACCCGATCAGCCTGCGTCATAAATTTGAGGTGAATACATGCAAGTATCGGTTGAAAACACAGGTGGGCTGGAACGCCGGATGACGGTACAGGTTCCTGCTGAACGCATTGACCAGGAAGTGACCTCCCGGTTGCAGTCGATGAAGGCGTCGATTCGACTGGACGGGTTCCGGCCGGGCAAGGTTCCCTTGCAGGTAGTCGAGAAAAAATACGGTACCCAGGTACGTCAGGAAGTCATCGAACAGGTGATCAACTCAACCCTTCATGAGGCGCTGACCCGGGAAAACATCAGTCCTGCCGGTGAACCGGTAGTCACCCCGAAGGAAGCCAATCCAGGCGAGGAACTGGAATTTGTTGCAACCTTCGAGGTATTTCCGGAACTGGCGGGTGGTATCGATTACAGTTTCAGGATCACGAGGCCGGTCGTGGAAATTGGCGAAGCCGATATTGCAGCCATGCTGGACAAACTTCGCCAGCAGCGGGCTACTGGTAGCGTTGTTGATCGCAAGGCACAGATTGAAGATCAGGTTGTCATCGATTTTGAAGGTAGTATCGATGGCAACCCGTTCACCGGAAACAAGGGTGAGCAGGTACCGGTTGTACTCGGGTCAAACTCCATGGTACCCGGTTTTGAAGACCAGCTGATCGGTGCATCCGCCGGTGATGAAACCGTCGTCAGTGTCACTTTTCCGAACGACTACCCTGCAGCTGAAGTAGCCGGAAAGAATGCCGAGTTCAGGGTCAGGGTGCATTCCGTATCTGAAATGGTTCTGCCGGAGCTGGATGATGATTTTGCGCGGGCCTTTGGAATGGAAGAGCAGGGCATTGATGGTCTGAAGGCGGAAGTCACCAGCAACATGCAACGGGAACTGGATTCTATCATTACAGCCAACCTGAAAGACCAGGTGTTTTCAGGGCTGCTGGAACACAACCCTGTTGAAGTGCCACACAACCTGGTTGATAGTGAAATAATGCAATTGCAGTCACAGCAAAACGCTCAAGGCACCGATGCCGCAGAGCTTGCAGCCAGCGCGGAACGCCGGGTCAAGCTGGGGGTACTTGTCTCCGAGGTCGTTAAGCAGAATCAGTTACAAATCGATCCGGACAGGGTGCGTGAAGCCATTGAGACAATCGCCGCTTCCTATGAAAAGCCGGAAGAGGTCATTCAGCATTACTACGGCAGCCAGGAGATCCTCGCAGGGGTGCAGTCAGCAGTCATGGAGGACCAGGTGGTCGACTGGATCATGGAAAGTGCCGGCCTGAATATACAGGACGAGCAGACCACATTTGATGCTCTGGTTGAGGTTGCCAGGCAATCTAAAGGATAACCGTCCATGACCGATAAAAATCTCATGAACAGTGCCGTGGATACCAAAGCCCTGAACCTTGTCCCGATTGTCATCGAACAGACGGCGCGTGGTGAACGGTCCTACGATATTTACTCGCGCCTTCTGAAGGAGCGCGTCATTTTCATCGTAGGACCGGTTGAAGACTACATGGCGAATGTCGTCGTCGCGCAGTTGCTGTTCCTGGAATCCGAAAACACGGACAAGGACATACATCTTTATATCAATTCACCGGGAGGTTCGGTGACAGCCGGGCTCGCGATCTACGACACCATGCAATTCGTCAAGTCCGAGATAAACACCATGTGTATCGGACAGGCGGCGAGCATGGGGGCATTACTGCTTGCCGGCGGTAGTGCGGGCAAGCGAGTCTGCCTGCCGCATTCGCGCATGATGATTCACCAGCCCCTTGGAGGTTTCCAGGGGCAGGCGACGGATATTGATATCCATGCACGCGAAATCCTTCACATCCGGGAGAAGCTTAATCTGATCCTCTCCCGGCATACGGGGCAGACACTCGAGCGTATCCGGGATGACACGGAGCGTGACAACTTTATGGGTGCGGAAGATGCCCGGGATTATGGTCTTATTGACCAAATTCTCCAGCAACGCACGCTTGGCGAGGATGCTCAGTAATCCTCCATTTATTATCACCTTGATTGGGGCGCCTGGCCGGGGGAACAATGCGGGAAACCCGGCTGTCGGAGCTAGCAGGCAGTGTGGTACAGATGCCTGGTCGTCAAATCAGCCAGTACAGCAGGGGATATTCGGGTTGGACTGACGCAGAAGGGGTTGATTTATAATAACAATCAGTGTTAGAACTAAAGCGGTAGTCAGATCCACAAGTGTGAGGATTGAGTATGAGTAACGACAGAGACGGTAAGGGTGACGACGGCAAACTGCTCTACTGCTCTTTTTGTGGCAAGAGTCAACACGAGGTGCGCAAGCTGATTGCGGGTCCTTCCGTTTTTGTCTGCGACGAATGCGTCGAACTCTGTAATGACATCATACGGGAGGAAATGCAGGAAAAAACCTCCGGTGATGGCGATAAACTGCCGAAGCCCCAGGAAATTAACGATGTCCTCAATGAATATGTGATCGGCCAGGATCGGGCCAAAAAAGTCCTGTCTGTGGCGGTCTACAATCACTACAAGCGGCTGGACGCCGGGCTCAAGAAAGACGAGGTAGAACTCTCCAAAAGCAATATCCTGCTGATCGGGCCCACCGGCTCGGGCAAGACCCTGTTGGCCGAGACCCTGGCACGCCTGCTCAATGTTCCATTTACTATTGCTGACGCCACCACGCTTACCGAGGCGGGCTACGTTGGTGAGGATGTTGAAAACATCATTCAGAAACTGCTGCAGAAATGTGACTACGATGTTGACAAGGCACAGACCGGTATTGTTTATATTGATGAAATAGACAAGATTTCGCGCAAGTCTGATAACCCCTCGATCACCCGGGATGTATCCGGTGAGGGCGTCCAGCAGGCCCTGCTCAAGCTGATCGAAGGCACGATTGCCTCGGTGCCGCCACAGGGTGGCCGGAAACATCCGCAGCAGGAATTCCTGCAGGTAGATACCTCGAACATCCTGTTTATCGTTGGTGGTGCCTTCGCAGACCTGGAAAAGATCATCCGCAGTCGTTCGGAAACCGGTGGTATCGGCTTTTCGGCCGAGGTCCGTAGCAAGGATGAAGATGCGCGGCTTGGAGAGATTCTCTATGACGTGGAACCCGAGGACCTCATCAAATACGGCCTGATCCCCGAATTTGTCGGCAGGCTCCCGGTCGTGGCGACCCTTGAAGAACTCGATGAAAATGCCCTGGTAAAGATCCTTACCGAACCAAGGAACGCCCTTACCAAGCAATATGCCAAACTGTTTGACATGGAAGGTTGTGAAATCGAGTTTCGGGAGGATGCCCTGCTTGCCATTGCCCGCAAGGCCATGGACCGAAAAACCGGAGCCCGTGGTCTGCGTACCATCCTTGAGCAGGTGCTGCTCGATACCATGTATGATTTGCCCTCACTCGAAAACGTCAGAAAAGTGGTTATTGATGATGGGGTAATTGACGGCGACTCCAGTCCATACATGATTTTTGACGCTCCTGAACCTATCGCGGTTTCCGAGTAGTCAGAATATATACATATATATCAATAAGATACATATCTCTCCTGTTCACCCGTCTGAGTGGCATGTTCCTTGCCTTATATTAATTGCCCGTCAAGAAAAATGGTTGAAGTGTGACTAACCGCCCCCCATATTGAGAACTCGGGGGATGCAGTGACACACCGTGATTCTGGCTGGCAGGTTAGCGGGAAACCCTGGGCCTGAACTGACGTGACTTTGACGACTGGCCAACGGCAACCCGATATACACGCTATTAAACAGCAATGGATGGGGACTGAAATGACAGATATAACTACGAGTGCCGTACCGGTCTTGCCGTTAAGGGACGTAGTCGTTTACCCGCATATGGTTATCCCGTTATTTGTCGGCCGCGAGAAATCAATCAACGCCCTTGATTCCGCGATGCAGCAGGACAAGAAGATTCTGCTGGTTGCCCAGAAAAATGCCGAAATTGATGATCCGTCTGCAGAGGATATTCATGAGATAGGCACACTTTCCACAATACTGCAGTTGCTGAAGCTGCCGGACGGAACCGTCAAGGTTCTCGTGGAAGGCGCCGAACGTGCACGTATCGATTCGTTCGAATCACTCGATACATTCTTCACTGCCAATATCGACATCCTGCAGTCCAGGGATGAGGAAGAGGAAAAAGAACTTGAAGTTCTGACCCGTTCCTTGCTGGCCATGTTTGACCAGTATGTCAAGTTGAACAAAAAGGTACCGCCGGAAATTCTGACATCACTTTCCGGAATCGATGAGCCCGGACGGTTGGCGGACACCATTGCCGCACACATGTCTCTCAAGCTGGACGAAAAACAGAAAATTCTTGAAATCGAAGGTTGTCGTGAACGCCTCGAACGCCTGATGGGTTTGATTGAGGGTGAAATCGACATTATGCAGATCGAGAAACGTATTCGCGGCCGCGTGAAGCAGCAAATGGAAAAAAGCCAGCGCGAGTATTACCTGAATGAACAAATGAAAGCCATCCAGAAAGAACTGGGTGACATGGAAGATGCGCCAAATGAGCTTGAGGAACTGCAGCAGAAAATAGACAAGGCCGGTATGAGCAAGGAGGCCATGGAGAAGGCCACCTCCGAAATTAACAAGCTCAAGATGATGTCACCGATGTCCGCGGAAGCCACCGTTGTCAGAAACTATATTGACTGGCTTGTCAACGTCCCCTGGAAAAAGCGCTCCAAGACCCGCAGTGATCTGACAGCGGCCGAGGACGTGCTCGAGGAAGATCACTACGGACTCGAGAAAGTGAAAGAGCGGATCCTTGAGTACCTGGCAGTCCAGCAGCGGGTCAGAAAGCTCAAAGGGCCGATTCTCTGTCTGGTGGGGCCCCCGGGTGTCGGCAAGACCTCGCTCGGCAGGTCAATTGCCCGGGCGACGAACCGCAAGTTCACCCGTATGTCACTCGGTGGTGTGCGCGACGAGGCAGAAATCCGCGGCCATCGGCGTACCTATATCGGTTCCTTGCCGGGCAAGATTGTACAGAACCTGTCCAAGGTGGGCGTCCGTAATCCGTTGTTCTTGCTGGATGAGCTCGATAAAATGTCCATGGACTTCCGCGGTGACCCGTCATCGGCGCTGCTCGAAGTACTCGATCCTGAACAGAACAATGTTTTCAACGATCACTACCTGGAAGTGGATTTTGACCTTTCCGATGTGATGTTTGTCGCGACTGCCAATACGCTGAATATCCCGGCGCCCTTGCTGGATCGTATGGAAGTCATCCGTATCCCGGGTTATACGGAAGACGAAAAAATCAATATTGCGATGCGTTACCTGGTGCCCAAGCAGATCAAGGATAATGGTCTCAAGGACAATGAGATCTCGATCAGTCAGAATGCGATTCGTGACATTATTCGTTACTATACCCGCGAAGCCGGTGTCCGTAATCTGGAACGCGAGATTTCCAAGATCTGTCGCAAGGTTGTCAAGGAGTTGGTACTCAAGGAGCGGGACCAGAAGATTTCGGTAACCCCCCGCAATGTTGACAAGTACCTTGGCGTCAAGCGTTTCCGCTACGGCCTCGCGGAAGACCGCGACCAGGTGGGCCAGGTTACCGGACTGGCATGGACCGAGGTCGGTGGTGAACTGCTGACTATTGAATCAACCATTGTGTCCGGCAAGGGCAAGATGATCCACACCGGCCAGCTGGGCGACGTGATGAAAGAATCCATCCAGGCGGCAACCACGGTGGTCCGCAGCCGCTCCGCGATGCTTGGAATCGATCCGGAGTTCTACCAGAAATACGATATACATATTCATGTGCCGGAGGGCGCAACACCCAAGGACGGCCCGAGTGTCGGTGTCGGTATGTGTACGGCCCTCGTCTCCGCGCTGACGGATATCCCGGTGCGCGCCGATGTTGCGATGACCGGAGAAATCACCCTGCGGGGAGAGGTGCTGCCGATCGGGGGCCTGAAGGAAAAACTGCTGGCGGCACATCGGGGCGGCATTTCAATCGTCCTTATCCCGGAAGAAAATCGCAAGGATCTCGCGGAAATACCGAAAAATGTCAAGGAAAAGCTGGATATACGTCCGGTCAAATGGATTGATGAAGTGCTCCAGGTCGCTCTGACGCAGCAACCGGTACCATTGTCTGACGAAACCGGCAAAACGGCGGCAGGGAAGGCCGTCAAGGACAAGGGCAAGGGCAAGCCCGAGACCAGGCAGAAACCGATTAGAGCACACTAGAATTTCTGCTGACTGATCCGGCTAAACCCGCTGGCGCCAGCCCTAAAGGCTGCCCAGCGGGTTTTTTGTGCCCGTTTTCTGTGCTTTAATAGCGTTGCTTGCAGGGCAGGGGGATGAGAGGGATTGCCCTGCGTAGAATCTTAACTGACAGAATTAACCTGATTAACCACAAAATCAAATTTGAGGATACCTACATGAACAAAGCTGAATTGATCGAAGCCGTCACCGGTGCTACCGGGCTATCCAAGGCAGACGCTACACGTGCCGCCGATGCTGTCCTGGATACCATCACGGCATCCGTAAGCAAGGGCGAGCAAGTCACGCTGGTTGGTTTTGGAACCTTCTCACTCAGAGAGCGTGCAGCGCGTGCCGGCCGCAATCCACAAACCGGAGAAACCATTCAGATCAAGGCATCCAAATCGGTCGGGTTCAAGGCTGGCAAAGCCCTGAAGGATGCCGTAAACTAGCGCGCCTTCGGGTGCTTAGCTCAGCTGGGAGAGCGTCGCCCTTACAAGGCGAATGTCGGGGGTTCGATCCCCTCAGCACCCACCACGGTTCAGGAGTGGTAGTTCAGCTGGTTAGAATACCGGCCTGTCACGCCGGGGGTCGCGGGTTCGAGTCCCGTCCACTCCGCCAATAGAAAACCGAAAGGGCGCCGACCGGTGCCCTTTCTTTTTTACCAACGCCGGATATAACTCGGTAATTCGGAACAAGACTATGCTACTGGCAATTCGAGAACGCATAATGGGAATAGTTGGCTGGGTCCTGCTCGGGGTCCTGGGGATAGCCTTCGCATTTTTCGGACTTAATTCATATTTCAGTGATAACAGTCGATCTTATGCTGCTTCGGTTAATGATGTGGAAATACCCAGATCAGCATTCCAGCAGGCATATAGATCTATTCAATCGGATATGCGTGCGCGCATGGGCGATGCTTTCGACCCCAAAATGCTTGATGAAAAAGCCATGAAATCAGCAGCGCTGGATCGCCTGATACGGGATCAGCTAATGGTACAGGCGGCAGACAACGATGGATTTGCCATCAGCCAGCAACGCGTTGCGGCAGAAATCGGTTCGCTGGGGGTTTTCAAGAAGGATGATGTTTTTTCCAGTAAGAAATATGAACATGTTTTGCAAACACAGGGATTAAGCCCCGCCGAGTTTGAACGAATTATATATAACGGACTGCTGATACAGCAATTCACAGACGGTATATCGAAAACAGCCGAAAGCACACCGGCAATGCTGACGGAAATATATCGCCTGCAGGTGCAAAAACGCCGATTCAGGTATCTGACGCTTCCGGTTTCCAGGTTCAGTGACAAGGTAACTGTCAGTGATACTGAAATCCAGCAGTTTTACAAGGATCACAGCGCAGACTTCAAGGCACCGGAACGCGTAAAGCTTCAGTATGTCGAGTTGATCGAAGATACCCTGCCGATCGACGAAACTGTTGAAGAAAAGGACCTGCGGGCACTCTACGAAGAACAGCTCAACTCGTATGTGACTCCCGAAGAGCGTCGGGCCCGGCATATTCTTGTCAGTATTCCACCGGATGCTACCGAAGACGTTAAAAAGAAGGCCCATGCCAGGGCGACTTTAATACTGGAGAGGCTCAAGAAAGGCGAAGCGTTTGCTGAAATTGCGAAATCCGAGTCAGATGATCCCGGCTCGGCTGCAAAGGGTGGCGACCTGGGTTTCTTCGGTAAGGGAATCATGTCGCCGGAGTTTGAAAAAGCAGCCTTCTCACTTCCCAAGGGTGAGTTGAGCGGTATTGTCACGACACCTTTTGGCCTGCATATAATCGAGGTTACTGACATCAAGCCGGAAGTTACTACTCCATTTGAAGCGGTCAGGGATGATCTCTTCAAGGAGTTCTTTTCTGAAAAACGCAATGATCTGTACCTGGAAGATGCGGAATCACTCGCCAATATTGCATTCGAACAACCAGACAGTCTGGATGGAGTGTCCAGTGAACTCGGGCTTGAGATCAAGACCAGCGACTGGCTGACTCGCAAGGGCGGACCAGGGGTCGGTGAATATCCGCAGATTGTCGAAGCAGCTTTTAGCCAGGATATTATCGAGTCCCGCGACAACAGTGAACCTGTAGAAGTCGATCACAATCATCTTGTTGTGTTTCGCGTTCTTGAACACGAACCGGCAGAGACAGAACCACTGGACAAGATCAGGCCGGATGTAGAGCGCAAGGTACACGATATAAAAGTACGTGAACTTGTCAGAACGACGGGTGAACAGTTACTGGATAACCTGAAATCAGGCATGACAGCAGAAGCAGTAGCGACAAAGCAAAAGCTGGAAGTCAAAGACAGTGGATTTGTTAACCGCACAGGCAGCAAGCTGGATCAGGCCCTGATCACGGAAGTATTCAAGATGCCGCCGGGAACAGACAACCATCCCTCGGTACACGGCATGGCCCTGTTATCGGGTGATTATGTCATCCTGTTACTTGACGAAATCCGTGACGGGGACATCACTAAATTATCAGCGGCAGACCGCAGGACAGTTGCAGCAAAAATCAGTCTCGTACAGGGAAAATCGGAGTTCTCCGCGGCTATTGATGCGTTGGAAGCCAACGCAGCGATTATTATTCCGAATCAGAATAACTGATTCGATCACTGATCCATGCAGGCGGCTGAAGGGTTCTTGTACTGAAACTGCACTGGCAAATTCTGGTTGCTCTCGTCCTTGCCGTTATTGCCGGGCAGCTGACCGGTATGGATACAAGCCTGCTCGGAGTGCGTTTCTACGATATCTATACCTTTCTGGGCACCCTGTTCCTGAATGCCCTGAAGATGCTTATCGTCCCACTCATCCTGTCATCCATTATTACCGGTGTCGCCGGTGCAGGTGGCAGCGGAGCAGTAGGACGACTGGGTGGCAAGACCCTGTTGTACTACCTGACGACCAGCCTGTTCGCCATCCTTGTTGGCCTGTTGCTCGTCAACCTGATCGCGCCGGGAATCGTCGATGGGGAGCCGGCGCGTGGAATCATTCCCTACGCGGGTGATACCGTGGATATCGCGGCACGCGTGGCAGGCCGGGGAATGGGTGATATCGTCAATATTTTCCTGCGTATGGTGCCGACCAATATTGTATCTGCCGCTGCACAGGGGCAGATGCTGGGCCTGATTTTCTTCAGCCTGCTGTTTGGTTATTTTATGACTCAGATTGAGGACTCACTCTCCAGGGCGCTGCAGGATTTCTGGCAGGGTGTACAGGCTGTCATGATGAAGATTACCGAGTGGGTCATGCTGTTTGCACCTGTCGGGGTGTTTGCACTGGTAGCCAAGGTGGTTGCATCGACCGGGTTTGCCGCATTTGAGCCATTACTGGCCTTCTTCCTCACAGTCCTTTGCGCGCTTGCCATTCATTTTCTGGTCACACTTCCGCTGATTCTGCTGCTGGTTGCGCGCGTCAACCCGGTTCGGCACTACTACGCCATGGTCCCTGCGCTGTTAACGGCATTTTCCACGGCTTCCTCATCGGCCACGCTCCCGGTCACGATGGATTGTGTTGAGAAACGGGCAGGGGTATCAAACCGTACGACCAGTTTCGTACTGCCGTTGGGCGCTACGGTCAATATGGATGGCACGGCACTCTACGAGTGTGTGGCCGCCATGTTTATCGCCCAGGCATTCGGACTGCAACTCGGGTTTGCAGAACAGTTTACGGTAGTGTTGATTGCACTGCTGACCTCGATCGGGGTGGCCGGGATACCCGCGGCCAGTCTCGTGGCCATCACCATCATCCTGGCGGCCATCGGACTGCCGGTTGAAGCGGTCGGTTTGATACTCGCAGTCGATCGGATACTCGACATGTGCCGAACCAGCGTCAATATATTCAGCGATTCCTGTGGTGCCGTGGTGATCGGTCGTCTGGAAGGCGAGCAGGACATTTTGCAGGAAAAACCGACCAACCCGGTCTAGGCATGGTCATAATATGCGCAAGTCTGCTGGCTTCTGATGCTTGTTGGTAGTGGGCTTACCCTGATCGAGGAAATTGTAGCTGTCGAGCGAGGTTACCCGGGGTCCAGGGGGGACTGCTCAAGACTCGCTGTAAATACTTCCCTGTACGCTCGATGGCCGCATCCCTGCGGCCAAGGGTCTTGAGCAGTCCCCCCTGGACCCCGGGTAACCGGGCAAACTTTTGCGTCATGTAATCCGCCGTTCGTGGCAGACCCTCTTGTCAGGGGCATCGGCTTCAGGGATGAAGCCGTTGAGCGTACATGGATGTACTTGCAGCAACCCCTGACAAGAGGGTCTGCCACGAACGGCGGATTCATACTCAACAGCTACCACTTGCTCGATCAGTGGGGATATCTTGCCAATTACTCCATCGGTCCCATACCGACGGTATTGAACCCGGCATCTACATAGGTGATCTCAGCCGTGATGCCGGCAGCCAGGTCTGAACACAGGAAGGCAGCGGTATTACCCACGTCATCAATGGTCACGTTGCGCCGCAGTGGTGCCGTTGCCGCAAACTTGTCGAGCATTTTGCGAAAATTGCTGATTCCGGCAGCTGCCAGCGTCCGGATTGGACCGGCGGATATGCCGTTGACCCGGATACCGTGTGGTCCAAGGCTCTGCGCCAGGTAGCGGACATTGGCCTCCAGGCTGGCCTTGGCCACCCCCATGACATTGTAGTTGGGAACGGTCTGTACGGCGCCAAGGTAGCTCAGGGTAAGCAGGGCGCCTTTGCGTCCTTCCATCATGGGCCGACCGGCCTTTGCCAGTGCAGCAAAACTGTAGGAACTGATGTCGTGGGCAATACGGAAGCCCTCTCTATTGACACACTCCAGGTAATCGCCAGCAAGCTGGTCTGCCGGCGCAAAGGCGACGGAGTGCACAATGATATCCAGGCCGTCCCAGTGCTTGCCGAGGCCAGTGAATACCGACTCGATCTCCGCGTCATTGCTGACATCACAGGGCAGAACAATGTCTGAGTCACACTCAGCGGCGAATTTCTCCACCCGGCCGCCGAGTTTTTCGTTCTGGAAGGTAAAGGCCAGCTCGGCGCCTTCGCGGTGCATGGCCCGGGCAATACCCCAGGCAATCGAGCGGTTGCTCGCGAGACCGACAATCAGGGCGCGCTTGCCGTTCAGAAATCCCATGGCTGTTCCTTGCTATCAGTGGTTAGACGGGGACGCTCCCGGCTGCTCCCCGGTTACAGGTCAGCAGGGAACCCGCTGCCGTTACGGTACCGGAAAATCCCTGCTTCTGGAAGTAGGGGCAATCGAAAACCGGGAATGATTCCCCGCGCATTGGCCGTATAATGCCACTCCATGCAGATCAACCACCTTTATAATAGTACCAGCGCCAGCCTCAGCGGCCGCGGGTTCCTGCCGGAGCAGGTGTCCCGTTGAAACGCCTTAACGGGCACCCGGACAAACCGGCCGAATGTCGCTATCCTGCCCTGGCGGCCTTATTGGCCGTTTTTCTGACGTCCTGCAGTGATGAGCCCTGGAACCGGCCGTACCCGGCACGGGATGCGCACAGGAATATCCTGTATGCCTCCTTCCAGGTGCGTCCCAATCACCTTGACCCGGTGCAGTCCTACAGTTCCAACGAGGTCCGGTTTACCGGCCAGGTCTATGAACCTCCGTTACAATATCATTATCTGAAACGTCCCTATGAACTGGTTCCACTAACCGCGACCGCTATACCGCAACCGGTCTACCTGGGGACCGATGGCGAGCGGCTGCCGGAGGATAGCCCACCGGAGAAGGTGTCCTACAGTGTCTACGATATTCATATACACCCCGGTATTCGCTATCAGCCTCACCCGGCATTCGCGCAGGATGCCGACGGTGAGCTGTACTATCATGACCTCGATGAGCATGGTCTGAAGGACGTCTATACCCTTGCCGACTTCGAACGTAGCGGTAGCCGGGAACTCGTGGCCGCGGATTATGTGTACCAGATAAAACGGCTTGCGCACCCGCAACTGCATTCGCCGATTTTCGGCCTGATGAGCAACTATATCGTCGGCCTCGGGGATTATGCCGGGAGACTGCAGAAAATCAGCGCGCAACAAACGGCCGCGAATGGGCGCCAGGGATTTCTCGATCTGCGCAAGTACCCGCTGGAAGGGGCCAGGGTGATCGACCGCTATACCTACCGGATCACAATTCACGGGACCTACCCGCAGCTGCTTTACTGGCTGGCCATGCCATTTTTTGCTCCGGTCCCCTGGGAAGCGGACCGTTTCTACAGTCAGCCCGGAATGGCGGAACACAATATTACGCTGGACTGGTATCCGGTCGGTACCGGCCCCTACATGCTGACCGTCAACAATCCCAACCGGAAAATGGTGTTGATGCGTAACCCGAACTTCCACGGTGAAACCTACCCGACAGAGGGGGCGCCCGGTGACCGGGAAGCCGGGCTGCTGGCCGATGCCGGCAAGACGCTGCCTTTTATCGACCAGGCCGTCTACAGCCTGGAGAAGGAGGATATCCCGTACTGGAACAAGTTCCTGCAGGGCTACTACGATAGCTCCGGTATTGCATCGGACAGTTTTGACCAGGCAATCAGCGTGGGTTCGGGCGGGGAGGTCTCGCTCACTGATGCCATGCTGGCACAGGGGATTGAACTGAAAACGGCGGTCTCCACCTCCGATTACTATACCGGTTTTAATATGCTCGATCCGGTGGTCGGTGGCTATACCGATCAGGCACGCAAGCTGCGCCAGGCCATCTCTATCGCCATGGATACCGAGGAGTATATTTCCATCTTCCTCAATGGCCGGGGTATCCCGGCACAGAACCCGTTACCACCAGGCATCTTCGGTTTCCTGGAGGGAGCAGCCGGCATCAATCCCTATGTCTATAAAGAGACTGCGGCCGGGCCGGTGCGCAAGCCGTTGAGTTATGCACAAACGTTGCTGGCCGAGGCCGGGTACCCGGATGGCAGGGACATCAACACCGGCAAACCGCTGGTACTCCATTTCGACACCACGGCTACCGGGCCGGACGACAAGGCGCGGCTCAGCTGGCTGCACAAGCAGTTTGCCAAGCTGAATATCCAGCTGGTCATTCGCGGTACCGACTACAACCGCTTTCAGGAAAAGATGCTCAAGGGGACTGCACAGATTTTCCAGTGGGGCTGGAACGCCGACTACCCGGACCCGGAAAATTTCCTGTTTCTGCTGAACGGGACGCAGGGCAAGGTGAAGTATAAAGGAGAGAATGCGGCGAACTACCGGAATGACGAATACGATCGCCTGTTCAACCGGATGAAGAACATGCCGAACGGGCCGCAGCGCCAGCAGGTCATCAATCGCATGATGGCCATTCTGCAGCATGACGCCCCCTGGGTCTGGGGGTTTCATCCCAAGCAATTCAGCCTGGTCCACAGCTGGTATCACAACGCCAAACCCAACCTGATGGCCAATAATGCGCTCAAGTACCAGCGTATCGATCCGGAACTACGCGCGCGATTGCAGGCGCAATGGAACCGGCCGGTGCGCTGGCCGCTGGGAATACTGCTCGGAATGCTGCTGCTTGTCATCCTCCCGGCCTGGGCCAGTTACCGCCACCGGCAACGCCAGCCGGCTTACCGGGGCAGCGCTTGATGTTTGCCTATATTGTGCGGCGCGCCGCCTATGCCGTGCCGATCCTGATCGGAGTCAATCTGCTGACGTTCTACCTGTTCTTCGTGGTCAATTCCCCCGATGACATGGCGCGTCTGCACCTTGGTATCAAGCGCGTTACCCCGGAGGCCATCAGCAAGTGGAAGGCCGAGCGCGGCTATGACAAGCCGCTGCTCTACAATGAGTCGGCCTCCGGCACTGACCGGATTACCGAGACCATCTTCTTCGAGAAATCCCTGAAGCTGTTTGCCTTCGACTTCGGGCATTCGGATGACGGCCGCGATATCAGCCACGATATCAGACAACGCATGGTGCCCAGCCTCGCCATTGCCATCCCCAGCCTGCTGGTCGGGCTGCTGATCAATATCAGCTTTGCCATGCTACTGGCGTTTTTCCGCGGTACCTACGTAGATGTTTCCGGCGTCATCCTGTGCGTCGTACTGATGTCGATCTCGGCCATGTTCTATATTATCGGCGGGCAATTCCTGCTCGGGAAATTGCTGCGCCTGATGCCGATCTCCGGCTATGACAGCGGGTTGAACGCCATCAAGTTCCTGGTAATGCCCGTGATTATCGGCGTGGTCAGCGGCATCGGTAGCAGCTCGCGCCTGTACCGCACATTCTTTCTGGAGGAGGCCGGCAAGGATTTCATCCGTACCGCGCGCGCCAAGGGCCTGAAGGAATCCCGGGTACTGTTCCGGCACCTGCTGGCGAATGCCATGATACCCATCGTTACCGGAGTCGTCGTGATACTGCCCTTGTTGTTCATGGGCAGCCTGCTGCTGGAATCATTCTTTGCCGTTCCCGGTCTGGGCAGTTATACCATCGATGCCATCAACCGGCAGGACTTCGCCATTGTCCGCGCCATGGTGTTTCTCGGTTCGCTGCTGTATATCATCGGGCTGATGCTGGTCGATGTCGCTTATACCGTTGTGGACCCGCGGGTGCGGCTGTCATGATCCAGCCCGTTGTCCTGTGGACCGATGCCCTGATCTTCCTGCTGGTGGGTATTGTCATCGGCTTTGCACTGTATACCCTGCGCAAGCCCCACCTGCGCGCACCGTGGCGTTATGTAATGTCTACCCGGATGGGCTCGGCCGCCGTAGTCATCCTGTGCGCCTATGTCAGCATCGGTCTGCTCGATTCGCTGCACTACCGCCCGGCGCTGGACAATACGGGGGACGGTGAGGAGACCCACTATGCGGTCGAGGTACTGAGTGTACTGGACCTGCTGGTAGGACCGCTGCGCACGCAAACCGAGAAGACCTACTCGGCGCCGTTTGCGACCCATCTCTTCAGCCGCGAAACCGTGCACCACCCGGATGGCAGCCAGACCCGTGAATATCCACGCCTGCAATACGCGGGTCGTGATTTCAGGGACCCGGCTGCCGAGGCACCGGCAGATATTCTGCAACGCTGCGGCAGGGCGCTTGCACAGGCACTGGCAGTCAGTTTTGCCGTGTTGTTGCTACTCACTCTGTGGCAGGCGCGCCGCCGGCGGCAGGCACTCACCACCACGTTGCACGCTATCCTGACGTTGCGGACTACGGCGCCGTGGTTGATCATCTGGATTACGCTGAGCATATTGCTCCTGCTACTGTTCCTCGCCCTTCATCTGGCAACGGCCTATCACGTGTTCGGCACCGACAAGGTCGGTGAGGATGTGTTTTACCAGACCCTGAAGAGTATCCGGACCGGACTGGTCATCGGCACGCTTACGACGCTGGTCATGCTGCCGTTCGCCATCTTTCTGGGTATCCTCGCCGGCTATGCGCGCGGCTGGATCGATGACCTCATCCAGTACCTCTATACAACACTGAGTTCGATCCCCGGTATCCTGCTGATCGCGGCCGCCATTCTGATGTTGCAGGTGTACATGGCCAATCACCCGGAACTATTCGAGACAACTCTGGAAAGAGCGGATATCCGCTTGTTATTTCTGTGTATAATTCTTGGAATTACCAGTTGGACCACACTGTGCCGCCTGCTGCGAGGCGAGTCGCTGAAACTGCGCGAGGCCGAGTATCTTCAGGCAGCCACTGCATTCGGTGTCCGCCACAGCAAGATTATCAGCCGCCACATCCTGCCGAATGTCATGCACATTGTATTGATCACCGTGGTGCTGGACTTCAGTGGACTGGTACTGGCCGAGGCCGTACTGTCCTACGTCGGCGTCGGCGTTGACCCCACCATGAACAGCTGGGGCAACATGATCAACAGTGCGCGCCTGGAAATGGCGCGCGAACCGGTTGTCTGGTGGTCCCTGCTGGCGGCCTTCCTGTTCATGTTTACCCTGGTGCTCGCAGCCAACCTGTTTTCCGATGCAGTGCGCGATGCCTTCGACCCGCGGCTGAGACAAACCCGGTAGCGATGGACAGGCCATGAAACAACCCCTGTTGCAAGTTGACAAGCTAAGCGCCCGCATTGGCGCCGGCCCAAGGGCCATCCGCCCGGTCGATGCGGTCAGCTTCACCATCAACAAGGGGGAAACCTTTGCGCTGCTTGGTGAATCCGGCTGTGGCAAATCGATGACTGCGTTATCCATCCTGCGCCTGTTGCCACAACCATACGGACAAATTACCGGTGGCCATGTCAGTCTCGAGGGGACCGACCTCATGGCATTGCCGGAAGCCGAAATGCGTCAGGTTCGCGGTCGGCGCATTGCCATGATCTTCCAGGAGCCGATGACCTCGCTCAACCCGGTCCTGACCATTGGTGACCAGATCGGTGAAATGCTGCGCCAGCACCGCCAGATGAAAGGCAGCAGGGCGCGTAACCGGGTTCTTGAGCTGCTGGATGCTGTCGGTATTCCGGACCTCAAGCGGCGTTATACCGAGTATCCGCACCAGCTGTCCGGCGGCATGAAGCAGCGCGTTATGATTGCCATTGCCCTCGCCGGAGAACCAGACCTCCTGATCGCCGACGAGCCGACCACAGCGCTCGATGTCACCATCCAGGCGCAGGTGCTGGAATTGTTGCAGCAGCTGCAACGCGACACCCACATGGCGATCCTGTTGATCACCCACGATCTCGGTATCGTGGCCGGGATGGCGGACCGGGTTACCGTCATGTATGCCGGACAACTGGTCGAGGCGGCCAGCCGCGACCGCTTCTTTGCCGATGCTCGTCACCCCTACAGCCAGCGACTGTTCGAGTCACTGCCGAATATCGACAAGCGTGACCATGCATTACAGACCATTCCGGGATTTGTTCCGGTGCTCGACCGGGATTTCACCGGCTGCCGCTTCGCGGAGCGCTGCGATGAGGCCTGGGACTATTGCCGGACACACACGCCGTCGTGGCGTATCAGCACGGATCACCATCATGTGCGCTGCCACCTCGAAGACAAGACAATAGACGCGCCCCGGCGCTCCCGCCAGAAAGACACACCGCCAGCGCATGTATCGGCAACTACCGCAGGTGATGGCAAGCTGCTGGTAGTCAGTGGCCTCAAGATTCACTTTCCGATTCACCGGGGTGTCTTCCGGCGGGTCACCGGCCAGGTCCATGCCGTGGATGGTGTCTCCCTCGACATCCCGGCCGGACACACCCAGGCGCTGGTCGGCGAATCCGGCTGTGGCAAGACCACGGTCGGCAAGGGCATTCTGCAACTGATCCGGCCGACAGCCGGCAGTGTGCTATTCGACAATACCGAGCTCACCAGACTGAAGGGTGAACGCCTGCGCAAGCAACGCACGGATTTCCAGTTCATTTTTCAGGATCCGTATTCGTCGATGAACCCGCGCATGCGCGTCGGCGATATCGTGGAAGAGGGTATGATTGCACAAGGGATCGGCGGCAACCGGCAGATGCGCCGTCAACGGGTTGATGAACTGTTCGAGCAGGTTGGCCTGGCGCCCGAGAATGCCAGCCGTTATCCCCATGAATTTTCCGGTGGACAGCGTCAACGTATCTGCATTGCACGTGCGCTTGCCGTCAACCCGCGGCTCATTATCTGCGACGAACCGACCAGCGCACTCGATATCTCGGTACAGGCGCAGATCCTGAATCTGCTGAAGCAGTTGCAGAATGAGCTCGGACTATCCTACCTGTTTATTACCCATAATCTTTCCGTAGTGTCTTACCTGGCGGACCGGGTGGCCGTCATGTACCTTGGACGCATCGTTGAGGAAGGGCCGGTTGGCAGCGTCATGGAACACCCGTTGCATCCCTATACTCGTGCACTGCTATCGGCCGTCCCGCAAATCAAGCCGGGCACGCAGCGCGAGATTATCCGCCTGGAGGGCGACATGCCATCCCCGGCCAATCCGCCGCACGGCTGTCATTTTCACCCGCGTTGCCCCGACGCCATGCCCGAGTGTCGCAAGAGCTATCCTGACGAGACCGGTTCTGCCGACCACCGGGTGCGCTGTTTTCTGCATCGGTAAAATAACCTTTTGCCACAGAGGACACAGAGAGCACGGAGAAAAAGACAATCATAATTCCAGGTTTTCGGTTGTCCCTGTGACCGGCATGCGACCATGAACAATTCTCCGGATCAGAGATATTCTTTATGCAAAGAGGCTAATAAAACATATAGTTACATTGATCATCTGAAATCTTTTCCAAGACTCTCTCCGGGATCTCTGTATCCTCTGTGGCGATGTTTTATGAATTTCTCTGCGTCTCTTGCCTCTGCGCGAGGACAGGTAGGGCGCCAGGGCAGTTAATGCTAGAATTCCCGCTCTTTGAATTTCAAACCCCACGAGGCAAACCATGAGCATCCAGTCTTTCCATCCCCCGCTCCGTACCCTGATGGGTCCGGGCCCTTCTGATGTCAATCCGCGCATCCTCGAGGCCATGTCACGTCCAACCATCGGTCACCTGGATCCGGAGTTCGTGGGAATGATGGAAGAGATGAAGGTGTTGCTACGCTACGCCTTCCAGACGAAGAACGATCTCGCCATGCCGGTCTCGGCTCCGGGCTCCGCGGGAATGGAGACCTGTTTCGTCAATCTGGTCCAGCCGGGTGACAGCGTCATCGTCTGCCAGAACGGCGTCTTCGGTGGCCGCATGAAGGAGAATGTCGAACGCTGTGGCGCCACCGCCATCATGGTCCAGGATGACTGGGGTGTTGCCGTCGACCCCAACAAGGTCGAGGAAGCGCTTAAGGCCAACCCCGACGCCCGTGTGCTGGCGTTCGTGCATGCCGAGACCTCTACCGGCGCCATCTCCGATGCGCAGACACTGGCCGCGCTGGCCCACCGGCATGATTGTGTAGTGATTGCCGACACCGTGACCTCGCTCGGCGGTTCCCCGCTCAAGGTCGACGAGTGGGAACTGGATGCCGTGTACTCCGGAACCCAGAAGTGCCTGTCCTGCACGCCCGGCCTGTCGCCGGTGACCTTCAGCCAGCGCGCACTCGATATCGTCACCAGCCGCAAGCACCCGGTGCAGAGCTGGTTCATGGACCTCAACCTGGTGCTCGGTTACTGGGGTGGTGGTGGCAAGCGCGCCTATCACCACACCGCACCGATCAATGCCCTCTATGGTTTGCACGAGGCACTGGTCATCCTGCAGGAAGAGGGCATCGAGAACGCCTGGGCGCGTCACCAGCAGAACCATGATGCCTTGCGCTCCGGCTTCGAGGCCATGGGTCTGTCCTTTGTGGTTCCTGAAGGTCAGCGGCTGCCACAGTTGAATGCCGTGTCCATTCCTGAAGGAGTCGATGAGGCAGCGGTGCGCACGACCCTGCTGAACGAATATAATCTGGAGATCGGCGCCGGCCTCGGCGCTATGGCCGGCAAGATCTGGCGTGTCGGCCTGATGGGTTTTGCCAGCAACCAGACCAATGTACTGTTCTGCCTGGGGGCGCTGGATGCCGTGTTGAGCAGCATGCAGGCGCCGATCAGCGCCGGGGTAGCGGTGGACGCGGCCCGTGCGGTCTATCACAGCGGCTGAAGATTCGAAAATTCGGGGTCAGAGTAAAAACTCATATTTGTGAGTTTTTACTCTGACCCCGAATTATTTACGATTATTTATCAAACAGCGACAGGTATTCCCCGTACCCTTCGGCGGCGAGCTTTTCTTTCGGGATAAACCGCAATGATGCAGAGTTGATGCAATAGCGCAAACCGGTCGGTTGCGGGCCGTCATCGAATACATGTCCGAGATGGGAATTTGCCTCCCGGCTGCGCAGTTCCACCCGTTTCATGAAGAATTTTGTATCTTCGTGCTCGGCAACGGCTTCCTTGCTGATGGGCCGCGTAAAGCTCGGCCAGCCGGTCCCGGACTTGAACTTGTCAGTAGAGCTGAATAACGGTTCTCCTGAGACGACATCCACGTAAATGCCGGCATGCTTGTTGTCCCAGTACTTGTTCTTGAACGGGTGCTCGGTACCGTCTTCCTGGGTTACTTCGTATTGCAACGGTGTCAGTTGTTTGCGTAATTGGGCATCGGATGGCTTGTGAAAGGCACTGGTCTTTGCCGCTGTGGCGGCGTTATCGGGAGCGCCTTCATTTGCCGTTTCCGTGGCCACGCCAGGGGTGAGGAAAATGCTGGCCAGCAGGCCGGCGGCAGCGACAAACGGGATTGCGAGGTAGCGGTTCATGGTGTTGCGGGCCTCTCTGCTCAGTGATCAAGAATGCTGATTGTGACATTTGTCGGCATAACGAGTTCCTGTCGTAACATGCAAGAATTAATAATTATTACTATCAATAAGTTATAATATATATCCAGATTAATTATCTGTAGCGGGCCGGGTCAATCTCTGCGGGCCGGGAGGCCCTTCCCCGCGGGGCGCGGGTCTACTCCTGATCTTCGAATGCATAGGGCAGGTCTTCGATGATGAAGGCCGGCCCGGTGCTGCTGCCAAGATGCAGGGGTCCGGCATCC
>Ga0114931_10000284_pt1 | contig 59541 bp, 59 predicted proteins | sample 2SBtaG_FD_89579 | JGI IMG/M metagenome (GOLD analysis project Ga0114931, IMG submission 89579) | Deep subsurface microbial communities from Kolumbo volcano to uncover new lineages of life (NeLLi) - 2SBTROV14_V59a metaG | ecosystem: Environmental > Aquatic > Marine > Volcanic | place: Kolumbo... | reverse complement strand
GTTTGCGGCGGCGCAGGGCGGCGTTACAACTCTTTGAATAGAACGACTATTCCGCATCGTTGTGCCTTGCCCTGCACCACCGCAAACGCACACTTCACCCCGTCCAACTGAGGATTCTAGGTTAAAAAGCCCCGGCTGCTGATGGTCCCGTGACGCACTACCCCGCCCTGCTGTACCGGCTGTCTTGCCCGGAGTTATTGAGCTGTTACTTTTAATCGGTGTAAGCCATTGAAAATGGAGAAACCGGGGGATCCCATTTTTTTTTCAGTCCCTCTAATTTTCAACGACTTACAGTCGGAAAATATGCCGATCTTTTGGGGCCGGCACTAGTTTGATGATGGCGGGCTAATTTGTCGGTGCATTAGAGCCGGTTAGCGCATCCCGGAGCGGCACGGGCTCCTAGGCGTCCAGATTTGCGACCGATAAGGCGTTGGTGTCGATGAAATCTCTGCGCGGTTCCACTTGATCGCCCATCAGGGTGCTGAATAACTCGTTCGCGGCGACCGCGTCCTCCACTCGGACCTGAAGCATGCGACGGGTCTGTGGATCCATCGTTGTTTCCCAGAGTTGATCGGGATTCATTTCACCCAGGCCTTTGTAACGTTGTATGTGAACCCCGCGTCTCGCCTCTTTGCTCAGCCATTGGAGCGCCTGGCTAAAGCTCGTTATCGGCTGGTGGCTACGTTCACCCCTACGCACTTCGCTCCCAGGCGCCAATTCCGTTTCCACGTGCGCGCTGAGACGCGCAAATTCACGGTATTCGCTGGATAGGAAGAACTCGCGAGCGAGGACTCGTATGCTTTCAACCCCATGATGTAGAGTACGCAGGCGCGCGGAGAAAGTATCACCATCTTGCTGCAACTCGACGCCGCAATGGCTGAATCCGTTGCCGCGGGCCGCTAGATTCGTACCCAACTCGTCAAACCAGTCCTTGATTTCCGTCGAATTGCTTTGCTCGACATCGAGAACCGGTAGGCGTGCGAGCATGTCGATGACTTCGGAATGCAGGCGGCGTTCAAGGCGCTTCCGGATCTCGAGCAGGGCGAGGTATTCGCGCGCTATGCCGTCCAACGCCGCACCCTCAACGACCGTAGCGTTGGCACCGATGCACAGGGAGGCGTCTTTCAACGCAAGAGTCATGAAATATACGTCTAATTCTTGATCATCCTTAAGATATTGCTCTTGTTTCCCTTTCTTTACCTTATAAAGTGGCGGCTGAGCGATATAGAGATAACCACGCTCGATTAGTTCCGGCATTTGCCTGTAGAAAAAAGTCATCAACAAGGTGCGGATATGCGAACCGTCGACATCAGCATCGGTCATCAAGATGATTCGGTGGTAGCGGATTCGAGCCGGATCGTACTCATCGCGGCCAACACCACAGCCAAGCGCCGTGATCAGCGTCCCGACCTCGACCGAGGCCAACATCCGGTCAAATCTAGCTCGCTCGACATTGAGGATTTTTCCTTTTAAGGGTAATATCGCCTGGAAGCGGCGATCGCGACCCTGCTTGGCGGAACCCCCCGCTGAATCACCCTCTACAAGGAACAGCTCGCAGGACGCCGGATCCTTTTCCTGACAATCCGCCAGCTTGCCGGGTAGGCCGGCAATATCCAGTGCGGTTTTGCGTCGGGTAATGTCGCGCGCCTTGCGCGCTGCTTCGCGGGCGCGGGCAGCGTCGACGATTTTCCCGGCTATGGCGCGGGCCTCGGCTGGCTTCTCGAGTAAGTAGTCGCCAAGCTTTTCAGATACGACGGACTCAACGACCGCCTTGATCTCGGACGAAACCAACTTGTCTTTGGTTTGCGAGGAAAATTTTGGATCGGGTACCTTGACCGACAACACCGCGGTCAAACCCTCTCGAATATCCTCGCCGCTTGGCTCGACTTTGGCCTTCTGACTAATTCCGGCCTCGAGCATATATTGGTTGATCCGGCGCGTGAGCGCGGCACGGAATCCGGCGAGATGAGTACCCCCGTCTCGTTGCGGGATGTTGTTCGTGTAGCAGAATACATTCTCTTGATAGCTGTCGTTCCACTGCAATGCGACTTCGACTATTACCTTTTGCTTTTCCGCGACGAAATGCAGAAGGGTGGGGTGGACCACGGTACGACTCTTGTTGAGGTGAGTGACGAATGCGGACAGTCCTCCTTGATAGTGGTACTGGTCGGTTTTTCCCTGGCGCTCGTCCAATAGCCGGATTTGGATACCGGAGTTCAAAAACGATAGCTCGCGTAACCTCGCGGCCAGTACATCGTAGCGGAATTCGAGATTGGTGAAGGTCTCAGGGCTCGGCCAAAAGCGAATATTGGTACCTGTCTGCTCGGTTTCGCCGATAATTTCGAGCGCGTGAAGGGGTACGCCATTGGCATAATCCTGGAAATGAACCTTTCCTTCGCGGCGGATGGTCATCTCAAGGCGGGCGGAAAGCGCGTTGACGACTGAGATACCGACACCGTGGAGGCCGCCGGACACCTTGTACGAATTGTTGTCGAATTTGCCGCCAGCGTGGAGGACGGTCATGATGACTTCAGCAGCGGGGCGACCTTCGTCGATCTGGTTCCCTACGGGGATCCCGCGACCGTCGTCGTTCACGCTCACCGAGCCGTCAGCGTGAATCGTTACGTCAACATTCCGGCAATAGCCCGCTAGGGCCTCATCTATCGCGTTATCAACCGCCTCATATACCATGTGATGCAGTCCGGTACCGTCATCGGTGTCACCGATATACATACCCGGACGTTTTCTAACCGCATCGAGGCCCTTTAAGACCTTGATATTTGAGGCGTTGTAGGTGGGATCTGTCACAGTTAATGTTCCGAGGCAAGATAACCGAGTAATTATATCACTCTTCCAATGATCCTCGTTCCACGTGGAACAGCTTTAGCGCACAGTCCTGCCACGGCTCGAATGTTGTCGCGGAAACGGTGGTGAGAAAAGACTGTAAGTTCAATTCGATAATCGCTTTCATCAAAATTGCCAAGCTGTCGCTGTCCAATTCCGACGGCAGATCATCCAGGAGCAGGATCGGCCGATTGTTTTCGACCTTTTTGGCCACGTACGCGGCCTGTGCGAGTTTCAGGGCGTAGACAAATCGCTTCCCCTCGCCCCGCGAGAGCGCGTGTCGCGCCGGGGACGCACCAACCATGAGTTTCAAGTCGGCCCGATGTGGCCCGAAGCGCGTGTAGCCGTGTCGCAGGTCGTTCGCGGTTTCCTTGCCGAGCCACGTATCGAGGGATTCGCGCGCCGGCCAGCCACACTCAAATTGGATTCGGACTTCGATACTAAGAAGCTGCGCCAGATACGCCTCCCAGAAGAAAAGCATTTCCGCTATGTGCGAGGCACGAAGCAAGGCGAGTCGTTCACCTACATGCGCTAGACGAGCAGACCAAGCCGCGATTGTGCTCCGCTGCTCAGCACAGAGGCTCGCGTTTCGCTGTTTTAGGACCCGGCGGTATTCCAGATGGAGCGCTTGATATTGCGGTTCCACGTGAAACAACGCCCAATCAATCAGCGACCTCCTGAATTCCGGACCGCCGCTTATAATTCTCTCGCTTTCCGGACTCAGCACCACCATCGGACATAAGCCCGCCAACGCGGACACCCGACTCAGATATCGCCCATCCACCGAGACAGCGGTTTTTCCCTTCCATTTCTTTACGCGTACCCGCCTACCGACACCCCCTGCCCCGACGAAGCGACCGTCGCTGACTAGTCCCTCCTCTCCCCATTTAATTAAGTCTGCTGCACCCTTCGCTCGAAAAGACCGAGCCGTACCCAGCATATGAATTGCTTCGAGGAGCGTAGTCTTCCCACTTCCATTACTGCCCGCAAAGACGTTAATTCCCGGTTCGATTTCCAGAAATATTTCTCGTATACAGCGTATGTTTCTAAGCTGTAGCGCGCGAAGAAAATACTGCCTATCGATCGACACCGTCCTCCGCCGACCATCCTGCCCATACCGTCGCTTTCAAATCAAACGCGTAATGGACGTTCAAAGTCGAAGCGGCATGACCACGAATTCACAGTCGAGCGCGCTCCTCGGTATCGGCCTTATCAGACAACTACTCCCCGAATCGGTAAAAAACAGATCGACCGTTTCCGACGGCACCGCCCCCAGCGCCTCAATCAGATAAGACACATTGAAACCGATTTCAATCTCCTCTCCTTCATACTCGACCTCGATACAATCCTCGGCCTCCTCCTGCTCCGGATTGCTGGCTACCACTCGAACTAGGTTCTTTTCCAACATGAGCCTTATCGCTCGATATTTATCATTCGATAAAATAGCGGTCCGCTTGAGGATTTCTTTTAACTCGTCCCTGTTCACCTCAAGCCGCTTATCACACCGTTCAGCTTCGGGTATCACACGGTTATAGTCCGGAAACCGACCGTCGATCAGTTTCGAGGTCAACCGAACCGTACCGATGTCGAGCCGCAGCAGATTGCTCGCGACACTCAACCGCGCCACCCCATCTCCCGTTAGCAACCGAAGCATCTCCCCCGCCGCCTTTCGCGGTACGATGATCTGCCTGGATCCATTATCCACGAGCTTTTCGACAACGAGATCACAAAGCGCCAAGCGATGACCATCCGTCGCCACTGCACGGACTTTCCCATCCCCGATTTCCAACAATAGTCCGTTTAAATAGTATCTAACATCCTGCTGAGCCATCGCAAAATGCGTCAGTTCTATCACTTGACGCAACTCAACCCGCGAAAAATCCACTTCAACTTCGGTCGATATCGCGTCACTCGCAGGAAAATCCGCCGCCGGCAAGGTACTTAGAGAAAACCGCCCTCGCCCCGCTTTCACCTGAACACGGTCGCCTTTCAGAGCAAGCTCCACCATCACCCCGGCGCCAGCGAACGGACGATATCCGTCAATTTTCTAGCCGGTACAGTCACCTCGCCGCTGGTCGCACCGGGCACCTCCGTGCTCGAGGTGATTTCCACTTCCAGATCACTACCGGTCACCGAAAGAACTGCGTCATCACCCACGCTTAGCAGAATATTCTGGAGTATCGGTAGACTTTGTCGTCGCTCGACCACTCCTTGCACGGCTTGTAACGGTTCAAGAAATAGGTCGCGCTCTATAGAAAACTTCATGAATATTTCCAGTGATTATCATCTATTAGCCAGGGTCTATTCTGTGGATAAACTTATTTTTGCGTGCTGAATCAGCGATCTAAAACTATAAAAGATAGACCGAAACCCCCCATTGAACAGCCTTAGCTAGCTGTCAGTATCTTCCCTATCGGGGGCGCCTCCGTTCCAATACCATCCCTTGTGCAAGCCATGTCCACAGTTTTCCACGTAGTTATTAACCGCTTAACGTGCGAAGCAGAATCGCATAATCATCCTTGGTTGCGGCATTCTGAGAGCGGAGTTCCTTTATCTTTCGGCAGGCGTACAAGACCGTCGTGTGGTCGCGCCCTCCAAAAGCGTCCCCGATCTCAGGAAGACTATGATTTGTAAGCTCTTTCGCCAAAGCCATCGCCACCTGCCGCGGGCGTGCTATCGATCGGGTTCGTCGTTTTGAGATCAACTCCGCTACTCGAAGTTTGTAAAATTGGGCAACCGTCTTCTGAATGTTGTCGATGGTGACCAACTTATCCTGCAACGCCAGCAGATCTTTTAACGCCTCACGAGCCAGTTCGAGCGTAATCGGTTTATTCATGAAGTGAGCACTTGCAACTACCCGTCGCAATGCCCCTTCCAACTCGCGTACATTCGAGCGAATTCTCTGGCCGATGAAGAACGCCACTTCGTTCGGCAACTCAGCAGAAAGCAGTGCCGCCTTATTGATGAGGATCGCGACTCGCGTTTCGAGTTCCGGCGGTTCGATGGCAACCGTTAAACCCCAGCCAAAACGCGATTTCAGCCTCTCTTCCAGGCCATCCACCTCCTTCGGGTAGCGATCACAGGTCAAGATGATCTGGTGTTGGCCCTCCAGTAACGTATTGAAAGTATGAAAAAACTCTTCTTGTGAGTGCTCCTTGCCGGCAAAAAACTGGATATCATCAATCAGCAAGGCATCGACCGATCGATAAAATGACTTAAATTTGTTAATCGCGTTATGCTGAAGCGCGCTGACCATATCAGCGACGAATCGTTCCGAGTGCAGGTAAACGACTTTCGCCTGCGGGTTGGCGCGCGCGATGCTGTTTCCTATCGCCTGGGTAAGGTGAGTCTTACCCAACCCGACACCCCCGTAAAGAAATAAAGGGTTATACGCCTCCCCGGGATTCTCAGCCACCTGCAAGGAAGCAGCACGCGCGAGTTGGTTCGATTTACCTTCGACAAAATTCTCGAAGCTGAAAATGTCACGCAGACCCGTTTGTACGCTACGCTTAACCAAGCGTTGAGCGGGACTCTCGATCGAATTCTTTGGGCGCTCGGCGCCCTTTAATCGGCTCCCAACCTGAATGCTGACTGTCGTGGTCGGGCTGAGCCCGCGTAAAACGGTGCTGATTTCTTCAAACAGATGTTCGTGGACCCAGTCGCGGACGTAAGGATTGGGTGCCAGGAGGCGTAGCGACGCGCCGTCCTCAATCGCATGCAGAGGCCGAATCCACGTATTGAATTGTTGCGCCGGAAGCCCGCCCTCCAGCCGATCGAGACACCTGGTCCACAGTGTCATCGTCAACTCCGAAGCCCACTCTTCTGCATTGATAACTACTCAGTGTGCTAGTCGCACTCGGGAAACGCTGGTCTCCGGCTCATTTCCCGGATGCTTCCACTTTCGCCCACTCACCGTTGTCGAAAGTCCCGGCACATCCGCCACCGAAGAGCGCTCCCATCTTTCCGGACAAAGCGTACGGCGTCCACGTTTGTGAGGACCCCGGTCAGAGACCCTCCATCCCTCTGATCGCAAGGAACCAAGCATGCCTCCCCGAAAAAAGACGGCGATCGACGGCTTCAACCGGTCGCGCCAGGCCGATTCCGACTATCAAATGCTCGCAGCGCCAGCGGATGCGACATCGACTAGCGAACCGCCACCGCTCAGACCTTCCGATCCTTTAATTCCGTGATGTTCAGCCCGAATTCCAAACTAGGACTTTAAGTTTTTACCCGTATAGGATTAGCCGACATCAACCACCCGCGAGTGTATAACGCCCGGAGACACCGTGCTATAGCTGTACCGACGACCGCGACCCGATAGCAACTACTAAGTATTTAAGAGCGCTCCCTGTCGGCTCCGTCGACGTAGTGAGCACTGATCCGGCCGCCTGACACCGCATTCCGCAAAGGCGGTTACCCACCTTTGACAGCTACCCGGAAACGCATGTACAGTTTCATCCTTTGCCTAATCCGCTCCGAATCGCTATAGGATTTCAAGGATTAAATAGGTCCTGAAGATGAAACGTACGTACCAGCCCAGCAAGATGAAACGTAAGCGTTGTCATGGTTTTCGCGCACGCATGGCGACCCGCGGTGGCCGCAACGTCATTCGCTCGCGGCGCGCCAAGGGACGCGCCCAACTCAGCGCCTGACCGTTGGACGCCCGCTTTGCCGCCGGCGCGTTTCCTCCGTTTTCAGCGACTGTGTCGTGAAAGCCAATTTGGCAGAGTATTCAGGCACCCGATTCGGGTCAAAGGTTACGCATTCATCGTCATGGCCGCTCCCCAAGCGCCTCGACGACGCGCGCGCCTAGGACTGGCCGTAGCGCGCCGTAACGCGCGCTTGGCCGTTCAACGAGTCAGACTGAAGCGAATCGTCCGGGAAAGTTTTCGTCGACACCAGGACCGTCTTTATGGACTTGATTTGGTGGTGATGACACGCCCTTCCGCGGTTTCCCTCGAGGCAGCAAAGCTGCGCGCCGAACTCACTCAACATTGGGAAACCCTTGTCTGTGAAGCAGGCCGTGCCCGCACCAGCCAGGCCATCTCCGGATAAGGAAGCAACCGATCGTGTCTATCGAACAGTTTCGCACCATTTTGTTCGTCGCTTCGGCGTCGCTCTTGTTCCTTATGTGGCGAGCCTGGCAGCTCGACCATGCGCCTCAACCGGCAACGCAACAAACCACGGCCGCGGCGGCACGCGGCGTTCCCGCCAGTCCGCCGGCGGCAGCGGGCGAACAGCCCACCGAAGTACCACCGCTACCCGAAGGTGAAAACCGGGCAGGCCCGGTCGCAGCAGGCGCTGAAGCGACCGTCTCAGCCAACCTCGTGCATGTCCGCACGGACGTACTCGCGGCCGAGATCGACCCTAAAGGCGGCACGATAGTCCGTGTCAAGCTGCTTCATTACCCGGTAAAAATCGACACTCCCGACCAACCGTTTCCGCTCCTCGATGCAGGGGCCGTTACCCGTTTCGTCGCCCAAACCGGCCTGATCGGCAAGCAACCGGCGCCATCGCACCATGCCTTGTTCAAGGCGAAAACCAGGGACTACACGCTGAAACCCGGCCAGGATGAGTTGACCGTAGCGCTCGAATGGGCCGACCCAGCCGGCGTACGAGTTACCAAAAGCTACAAATTTCGGCGTAACAGCTATGTGATAGATGTCGATCAGACGGTCGAAAACCATCTGTCCAAAGCGTGGACCGGTCGCATGTACGCGCAATTTCAGCGTACCGACGTGACGCCGAAGAGTAGCTTCGTGCGCCGCAATTACAGCTTTACGGGCGCCGTTATCTCGTCGGCGGAAAAGCCCTACGAGAAACTATCTTTCGCCGATATGAAAAAGCAGAATCTGGCGCGTACCGTGACCGGCGGCTGGATCGGTTTCATTCAGCACTATTTCGCCGCCGCATGGGTACCAATACAAGCCGGAAAAAACCATATCTACAGCAAAGCCCTCGGTAACGGACTCTACGCGCTGGGAACGATTTCGCCACCCTTGACCGTTGCCCCGGGAAAAAGCGGCCGGCTAGAAGCAAAAATGTATGCCGGTCCGAAGATCCAGCGGCGTCTGAAAGCCCTGGCGCCGCATCTAGAGCGGACCGTTGACTATGGATGGTTATGGTTCATAGCCGAGCCGTTGTTCTGGCTGCTGCAGAAGATCCACGCCGTAGTCGGGAACTGGGGATGGGCGATTATTCTGCTCACCTGTCTGATCAAGCTGGTGTTCTTCCACCTCTCTGCAACCAGCTATAAATCCATGGCCCGTATGCGCAAACTCCAGCCGAGAATTGTGGCTCTGCGAGAACATTACAGTGGCGACAAGCAGCGCATGAATCAAGCGATGATGCAGCTCTATAAAAAGGAAAAAATAAATCCTTTGGGAGGCTGTCTGCCGATCGCGGTGCAGATCCCGGTGTTTATCGCCTTGTACTGGACGCTATTGGAAAGTGTCGAGTTACGACAGGCCCCGTTCATATTCTGGATCCACGACCTGAGCGTCAACGATCCCTATTTCGTGCTGCCAATCATCATGGGTGCGACGATGTTCTTCCAGCAACGCCTCAACCCTGCGCCGCCCGATCCTCTCCAGGCCAAGGTGATGATGGCGCTGCCGATCGTTTTCACTTTCTTCTTTCTTTTTTTCCCGGCCGGGTTGGTGCTCTACTGGATCGTCAACAATGTGCTTTCGATCGCCCAGCAGTGGGTTATTACCCGTAAGATAGTCGGTACCGCCTGACCGGGCAGCTACCCTGCCTGCTGGTCGCGCTTCGATGACCGAACACCCTTGCGTTGAGACGATAGCCGCGATCGCTACGCCCCCCGGCCGCGGTGGGATCGGCGTGGTGCGGGTTTCAGGGCCGCTGAGCCCCGAAATCACGCGGCGCGTGGCGGGTACCGTAGCGCCGCCGCGCACCGCTATTTTACGGTTTTTTCACGATGCCGAACGGCGACGCATAGACCAGGGGATAGTGCTGCGTTACCAAGCGCCGCGAAGCTACACCGGCGAAGATATGGTCGAGTTTCAGGGCCACGGCGGCCCGGTGGTGATGGATATGCTGCTTAACGCGACCATCCATGCCGGCGCCCGCCTCGCCCGCCCCGGCGAATTCACTCAACGGGCCTTTCTCAACGGCAAGCTGGACCTAAGCCAATCCGAAGCGGTAGCCGATTTAATTGCGAGCCAAAGCGAGGCGGCGGTGCGTGCGGCGCAACGAACCGTGCAAGGCGAATTGGCACGCCAGGTGGCAGGCCTGGCGAACCAAATAACCGTACTTCGAGCGTATGTGGAATCAACCATCGATTTCTCAGACCAAGCGCTCGATTTCATCGTCGGCGCCGAGATTGGTCGGCGCCTGGAAGGTATCGATGCCGAGTTGCGCACCTTGCTGGAAAGCACAGCGAACGGCACGGTCCTCAGAGAGGGACTTCGGGCCGTTATCGCGGGCGCGCCGAACGTAGGTAAATCCAGCCTCCTGAACCGTTTATCCACTCATGATACCGCGATCGTCAGTGAAATACCGGGCACCACCCGTGATCTGCTGCAGGCCACCTTCAATCTCGACGGACTGCCGGTCGAACTAACCGACACCGCGGGCTTGCACCGAACAGCCGATCCGATCGAGCGTGAAGGGATCCGCCGCGCCGAGGAAGCGTTCGCGCTCGCCGACCTGGTACTCCTGATCGTCGATGACCGGAGTGGGCTCGATGCGGAGGTAGACGAGTATCTCGGCCGATTGCAGCCCGCCACCACCCGAATCCTGGTTCGGAACAAGATCGATCTGAGTGGTGAAGCAGCCGGGGCCGCAACCGTGGGTGGACAGCGTGTGTTGCGCATGTCGGCGTTGACCGGTGACGGCGTCGATATGTTGAGAGAGGAAATCAAGGCCGCCGCCGCTTACCGTGTCGTGACCGGATCGGTGTTTCTTGCTCGCCGTCGCCATGTTGAAGCACTCGAAAGGGCCAGGACTGCGCTTACGACGGCGCGCGCGAGCCAACTCGCGGTGGAAGTAGTAGCAGAGGAGCTGCGATCCGCCCAGCGTGCGCTGGCGGAGATATCCGGCGAGAAAACGAGCGACGACCTGTTGGAGCAGATCTTTTCAACATTCTGTATCGGCAAATAGCGCCGCTCGGCGATTGGGCGCGCGAACTGGCGGCCACCAGGGAACCGCGCCACGATCTTCCGCGCGCGGCCCCGGCGCGGCGCTCCCATTTCGGGCTGCGAGCATCTAAACTATGCCGATGAAACGCATGGGCATCATCTTGGCCGGTGGATCGGGTTCGCGTCTTTACCCGGTCACGCGAGTGGTTTCGAAACAACTCCTGCCAATCTACAACAAGCCGCTGATCTATTTTCCGTTGACGACCTTAATGCTAGCCGGTATCCGCGAAATCACGTTGGTCTCTACACCGCGCGATTTACCGAACTACAAAGATTTACTCGGTGACGGCGAACAATGGGGATTGACGCTGGCTTATGCGGAGCAGCCCGAGCCGCGGGGTATTGCCGAGGTATTCTTGATTCTCGATCAGGCCCTGAGCGGCCGGTCGTGCACCCTGATACTCGGCGACAACATCTTTTACGGCGATGCGCTAAGCGCGCGCATGCAGCGTGCCGTGGCACAGCCCACGGGCGCCACCATATTTACCTATCCGGTCTCCGATCCGACGCGTTTCGGAGTGGTCGCCTACGATTCCGAGGGTCGACCACGCTCGATCATCGAGAAACCCGCGCAGCCGCCCTCCCGTCACGCGGTTACCGGGCTCTATCTTTACGATCAGCAGGTGGTGGAGATCGCCCGGGGCCTGAGCCCGTCCGGGCGTAGCGAGCTCGAGATCACGGATGTCAACCGGACCTATCTGGACCGCGGAGAACTGACCGTCGAGTCGCTCGGCCGCGGCATGGCGTGGCTCGATACCGGCACTCCCGAGGCCTTGTCGGAAGCCTCCCGGTTCGTACAAACCATGGAGCGACGCCAAGGCCTTAGCATCGCATGCCCCGAAGAGGTAGCGTGGCGCATGGGGTTCATCGACTCCGCGCAAGTTGAAAAACTGGCCGCCCGGGCAGGCCGCTGTGATTATGGTGACTACCTGCGCGCGATCCTCGCCGAGCCGCGGGCACCGAAGCCTCATGGATGAAACGGGCGCCTTTGCGCCACGCCATGGCTAGACGAGCGATGACCCGATTGGTCGTGGTCGGCGAGGCGCCGCGTGGGTTGCCGGGATGAAGGTTGAGGCCACCAGGCTGCCCGGGGTGCTGATAGTCGAGCCGCGCGTTTACCGCGACCGGCGCGGACACTTTCTGGAGAGCTTCAACGCCCGGCGTTTCGCCGCGGGAACCGGAGTCGAGACGCCCTTCGTACAGGACAATCACAGCCACTCAAAGCGCAATGTATTGCGTGGCTTGCACTACCAGTTACCGCGCCCGCAGGGCAAACTGATCCGCGTCGTGGGCGGCGAGATCTTTGATGTCGCGGTGGATCTGCGCCGCTCCTCTCCCGGCTACGGACAATGGTTCGGGCTCCGGTTGTCGGCCGCCAGTCCCCGCCAGTTGTGGATACCCGCTGGCTGCGCACACGGCTTTCTGGCGCTTTCAGAAAGCGCCGATATCCTATACAAAACAAGCGACTACTATGCCCCGGAGTGCGAGTACTGCGTGCGCTGGAACGATCCAACCCTCGCCATCGATTGGCCACTCAGCGGCGCGCCGATAATGTCGCCCAAAGACGCTGACGCGAATTTTCTAGCCGACCTTCCCGTTTACGATTGAGCCACGAGTTCGTAGGGAAGTTTGCGACCATGTCGACGCCGCGCATCCTGGTGATCGGTCAGTCCGGACAGTTGGCGTGGGAGCTACGCCGGGTGCTGATCTCACTCGGGCAGCTATACTGGACGGCACGCGTACCCGAGTCCACGCCATGCGCGCTTCGGCTCGACCTGAGTGACCACGACGCCATCCGCACGACGATCCGGGATCTACGACCCAAGCTGATCGTCAACGCTGCCGCCTACACCGACGTCGAGCGTGCCGAGCAGGAAACCGAATCGGCACGGCGCATCAACGTCGACGCCCCGCGCGTGCTGGCCGAAGAGGCGGCCCGCTAGGGTGCGGTGCTCGTGCATTTTTCAACCGATTATGTTTTCGACGGCAAGGGCGAACGCCCTTACCGTGAAACGGACCCGGCCAGTCCCCTCAACGCCTATGGACGCAGCAAACTGGACGGTGAGGACGCAGTGCGCGCCGCCCTCGACGCGCATCTCATCGTGCGCAGCAGTTGGCTCTATGCCCCGCGCGGGAGGAACTTCCTGCGCACCATGCTCAACCTGGGTCGCGCGCGCGATCGAGTGTCGGTGGTCGATGATCAGTACGGGAATCCGACCAGCGCCAGGGCCCTCGCTGCGGCGACCGTAGCGCTCCTGAAGCGCGTCGGATTTGACGCTAGAGACCGTTTGATGCGCCACGCCGGCACCTATCATCTCGCCGCCACGGGCCGCTGCAGTTGGTGCGCCTTCGCCAAGCGAATTTACGCGCTGTCGTCACTCGGAGCGGATGCGCCCGAGGTTGAGGCGATCTCCAGCGCCCGGTTCGCGGCCAGGGCGACGCGGCCCGCGTGCTCCGCGTTGGACTGCGGCAAGGCCCGCGCACTCGGGGTCGTGCTACCCCATTGGAGTGAATCGCTCGCCACGACGATGGCGGAGATCGCTGCGCAGGCGCGATCGCATGAAGGCGCGCATGGCGGCAGCAACTGAGCGTCGCTGGTCACGGGCACTGCCGGATCGCACCGATATCGGTCGCATCCTGATCATCAAGTGGAGCGCGTTGGGTGACGTGGTCTTGGCCAGCGCCGCCTTTGAAGATATCAGCCGCGCGTTTCCGGAGGCCCGGATCGATCTCAGCATTTTTCCACCCTGGGACCGACTGTTTCGCCACGACCGTCGATTCACCAAGCTGATCGTGGTCGACGCACGCCGCCGCCGGAGTCGCTGGAGGGCGCAGTTCGAGTGGGTGCGCGCGGTAGCGGATGGGAACTATGATTTAGTCATCGATTTACAATCGACCGACCATACCCGAACGCTGTTGGCGATGTTGCCGTTGGTTGGCGGCGACATCCGCTTCAAGCTTGGACACCACCGCCATTTTCCATACAACATCGCCCCGCCCGCGATGGACGCTCACAGGCACGCGCTCGCGGTAAGCCGCGCCGCGCTCGCGGCCGGCGGAATCGTCGCTGGCAGTCCCCGTCCGGTCCTGCAGGTTCCGACGGAGCGCAAACACGCCGCCGAGTGCCTGTTACGAGATGCCGGGTTGCTGGGGCAGCGCTATGCGGTGTTCTTACCGGGTTGCCAACAAGCGGGTTATCTGAAGCGTTGGGGCGCTGAGCATTACGCCGCGTTGGCCAGGGAGCTATGTCCGGAGTTGGTCGATAGGGTGTTGTTGCCGGCGGGGCCGGAAGATAGGCAAGAGTGCGCCAGAATTGCGGAACTGGCCGGCGCCTGCGTCGTCTACCGGGACAACCAAGAGATAGTCGATCTCATACCGATCTCCGAGCAGGCCCATTTCATCGTGGCCAACGACACCGGAACCGCGCACGTAGCGGCGGGATCCGGCACGCCGATGGTGGTAATTTGCGGACCAACCGATCCGCGCCGGGTGCGTCCACTAGGACCCAATGTGAGAACATTGCAGGCCGATCTGTCCTGTGTGAATTGTTACCTGAAGCACTGCGAGCACCATCGCTGTATGCGCATGATTGAACCGCAGATGGTTCACGAATTGCTGTGCGAACTATTGGCGGGAGTGTCTTCCGGATCGCTCCCGGGTCGCGACGTCATCGATTGGCGGGTCAGGCGTGATGCTTCAGGAGGTAATAGGCTGGCGCCGTAACGCTCGGCATTGACCCGTTCGTAAAGTTTTGCGTATTTCAAGAACGCATAGAAGGCCGCGACCACGGCGGAGATGAAACCGGCCCAGCCGTTCATGAATCCGCGTTTGATGAAATAGCTGCGGATAAACACGAATGGTGGGTACGCAACCAGTTGTAGCAGCGGATGGGCTTGCCGCCCTTTGGCGAGTTTGTCCGCCACCAGACCGGAGGAATAGCTGTTGATCTTGGCGACTTTGGTATGGATGTCGGTTTCACCGAAATGATAAAAGGGATGATGTAACCGCGCGGTCTCACCGTCGACCTTGGGCGCCGCGTGAATCGGTATTTCGCTCAGGCGGCCATAGCGCTTGTCGAACAGTCGCAGGTAATCGTTCCAGCGTACCGCGGGGCTGCACATACGCCAGAACAGTTGCTCGCAGCGCGGGATTTCATAGCCGACGGCGCGAGGGCCTCGGCTGAGCAATGTCCTGATTTCATCCTGGAGCGGTTCCGACAGCACCTCGTCGGCATCCAGCAGCAGCACCCAGTCGTGGCTGGTCATCTCCACCGCCCGCTGTTTTTGCGGGCCATAGCCGAGAAACGCGTGTTGCGCGATGCGGCAGCCATGGGCGCTCGCAATCGCAAGCGTCCGGTCATTGCTGTAGGAATCTAGCAACACGATTTCGTCCGCCCACGCTACGCTGTTAAGACAGGCGTCGAGCGTATCCTCGTTATTCAAAGTGGTGATCGCGACCGAGAGTTTCATCCAGTCTACTCACTCCAGGCAATCGAGATAGGCATCGAGAGCGCTCGGCCACAGAAAATTTGCGCGCGCTCGCCGTTGCGCCGCACGGCCCAAGGAGATTAGCAGATCGCGATCGCGCAGGCATCGTCTTAGCGTATCGGCGATTGAATTCGGGTCATCACCGTCACACAATAAACCAGTGACACCGTCCAGTACCGCATCCTGCGCCCCGCCACTGCGCCCCGCTATCGAAGGAACGCCCGCCAACGCCGCCTCAATGTAGACGATGCCGAAACCTTCGACCGACCGGGTGGAGGCTTCGAAGCGGTTCGGCATGATGAACAGGTCGGCGCGAGCGAGCAACGCGGCTTTGCGCGTTTCGGACACCCGTCCGGTGAAAGTAACTCTTTCGGTGAGTCCGGCGTCGTGACAAAGCGTCTGGAGACGTACGCGATCAGGGCCATCGCCGGCGATGACATAGCTGAGCGAGGGAAATTCCCGGACGAGTTTAGCCGCCGCGGCAATAACACGATCCTGTCCCTTTCGTGGTTCGAGCCGCGCAAGCGTGAGTAGTACCGGTGACCCCAACGCAAGGTCGTTCAACTCGTCGCCGCTCACCGTGGCCAGCGGAGAAATCCCGGGGTGGACCACTTTTACGTGGTGTGCCTCGACTCCCAGCGCGCGCACGCGCGCAGCCGTGTCCTCGGAGTTGGCCGCTACCCGGTGCGTTCGGCTAAGGGTCTTAAGGATCCGCAGTCGCCGGCGGGCGGAACCGCCGTCGAGCAGCTCGTTACCGTGCGCCAGACAGACCAGCGGGACTTGACGGGTGAGCGCCGCGTCGGCGATCCATTCGGCACTCTTCCAGCTATCGGTGAACAGCCCGGCGATGTCGCCGGCCGCCAACCGCCGGCGAATACGCAGCGCCTTGTGCAGCCGACGCAGCGGCTTGAATCCGCGGTTGCGCTCAATCGGGTAGGGCAGCGTGCGGTCACGCTCGAGTTCCGCTTGCTCGCCATGCCCGTCAGCATAGACAAGCAGCCTCCGGCCGCGATCCGCGAGCGCCATCGCGAGTCCGCCCATCAGATTTTCCATGCCACCGCAACGCGGCGGAAAACACTGGGTGGCAATCAATATCATCTTCGATCGATCGCCGGCGCCTCTCGCGACGCGGCACAAAACAGCGCGATCAGCCACCACAGCAGTTGTGACCAGAAGGAGGAAAAGAAAGCCAAATGGGTGTTGAGCGGGAACAAAGCCACCAGCAGACATAGGCCGGGACCCAACAGGTACCCACTGCCCCCGGCGCGGAAAGCAACCAGTAGCAGACCGCACATTGCAATCAGGCCGACCAACCCGAGGGTGCCGGTCTCGCTTGCTACCTCGAGCAGCATCTGGTGCGAGTTGGTGGGGATCAACGGCGGATCCATGCGTACAAATGGGTCTCCCGGCGCCGCATATTGAGCGTAGGCATAGCGAAAATCGCGAGCGCCGACGCCGTTAATCGGATTGGCACGATACATTCGCAACGCGCCCCGCCAGATCCAGAAGCGGTGATCGATGGCGTTGATCTGACCGGCGCGACCGGAAAGGGATGTGAGCGTTTGGTCAACCCGAACTTTGAATCGCGGCGAGGCCAGGTAAAGAGCCCCCGCAAAGGCGCCCAGCAGTGCCGCCGATAAGGCGAGCTGCCGCCAGCGCGCGCCGGTCGTCGGCCGCGCGTACACGACCGCGTAGGCCGCGAGAATCACGGCGGTCGAGATCCACGCCGAGCGGGTCCCCGAGATCAGTACTACCGCGATGGTGGTGGCGGCGATCAGCGCGACCAGCGGCCAGCGCCAGTTGCGTCGCGCGTATTCGAACAGTAGCGGAGATAACACCGCGAGAATCATGCTGTATTTTGGTGTATGTTGACCGAACAGTGCGTTGATCCGGACTCCGAGTGGTTCAAAACCAAATAGATCCTGCCCGAAGATGATCTCGTAGAGACCATCCGCGACCCAGAAAGCCAGCGTCACGGCGCACAATGTAAAGAAGTATCGCTGTCGCCTTTCTGCGCCGAGCAACGCGATGATTAACACCCCGCTCAGGTACAAGCGCGGAAAGGTCACCGCCACCGAGGCCGTCTTAGTGAAGTTGACGGCATCCGGCAGCGAAAAAATCACCGGTAGCCACACGCATAGAAACAGTCCGGCAAACAGCCGTTGCGGCTGCAGCGAAAATAGTTCGCGCGGTTTTCGCACCACCAACCACAGCCCACCCAGGGCCAGCGCCAGCACCGGTACCTCGACCGATCGCCCGACCGGGAGAAGCAGCAAACAACTCCATACGGCCCCCGCAGCGAGCCAGTCGAGCCTGGCCCCGTGATCGCCACCGCGTGCGTTCAGCATGCTATTCGTGGCGAGTTCCAAGTACGTCATCCATGCCCTGTCCCCTCAAAATTCGCATGATACGTTGCTGATAGGTATGTTCACTGAGCGCGCGCTTCCGTGCCCGCTCGGCCGCGGCCAACGCGGCGCGCGGTCGTGCCAAAACTTGGGCTACCCGTTCGGGCAATTCTTCCGGCTCATGGTAAATGAAGATCTCGCGCTCGGGTTCAAACAGGGCCGCGAGTCCGGGGCGATCTTCGACCAGTTGCGGGATGCCGTAGCCGGCACATTCGAAGGTGCGCATATTGGTGCCTTCCCGAACTACCCGTGCATGCACGTTCAGAGTAAGGCGATGAGCAGCGTAGATCCGGCCCATGCACTGATTCGGGATGGATCGGTGAAAGACGCCCGGGTGGCGCCAATACAAAGGGCTTCGCAAAAAATGATTGCCGTAGACGTCCGGGTGAACCCCTCGCGCGAAGAGTTGCCGTAAATGCCGATCGCGTTTGGGATCGGAGTTCGCGATGAAGCAAAGGGGGCGGGTCGCGGGTGCACGCTCAGCGTCTGGTCGGTGGAGTTCAGGCAAGTGCGCGAAAGGCAGGGTGCCCGCGAAACGCGCCGTACCCACCGCCGCGCGAACCCGTTGAGCGTACCCCGGGTCGGAGACGTAAACCTGTCCATAAGGAGCGTCGGAATTCAAGCTCGCCGGAGGCGCGTCGGTGAGCCATAGAATATTCCGGTCACGATAGGGCAGCGCCGCGAATTCTTCACGGTGATTGATGAACAGGGTGAGATCCGAACGCGCCCGAGCCACGGTCTCCACCAGCCGTTGATACCACCCTCCACGGTCCGTGAGATAGGCGAGCCGCGCCAGTGGTCGATCCGGGTAGCTCGGCAACCAGCGTGTCGTGCCCGGCAGCAGCGACTCCCAGGCTAGGTACAAGTAGCGGCCGAGCCCGCCGCGCCACGGTTTCGCGATTAGCAGGGCGCGCATTGTGGTCGTGCAAGCTGGAGGTAAAAGGCGGCCTGATCGCCGCGTCCGGACGCGTTCAGGTCTGCGACCTCGCGTGCCAGCGCGCGGCGTTCTTTCCTAGCCATTCGCCGGCTACACCGCCGTTGTTGGATTAGCGGCACATCTTGCGCGTAGCCTTCGCTGCCGGTGAATTGAAATGCGGTTGAATCACAGATCACCTCACGCACCGTGAGACCGGCGCGCGCTGCGAGCAGCTCCATGCTGGCGCGGGTATGTAGATGCAAATGCCGGGGCGGATCAAGCTGCACCCAGTTTCCCCGATACCGCTCCCACGCCGTGCAGTCGGCCACAGGGATACGGACCAGAAGGGTGCCAGTGGGTGCCAGGAGGCGGGCGAGGGCACTCAACGTGCTGCCCGGGTCGGGTACGTGTTCAAAGGAATGGTGCAACATGATCAGTGCGTAGCAGCCGGCGTACTCGGGATCCAGGTCCGCGACCTGCGCCCGGCGGATGACGACGCCGTTCGGGTAGTGGATGTCGCCGGCCAGGAAAGGATCGATACCGGTACAATCTGAAAATCCGGCGAGCCGCATCTTGAGGAGTAAACGTCCGGCGCCACAGCCGACATCGAGTATCGGGTGATGGCGGCGCGTGCCGCAACGGCGTACCCACTCGAGGTAAGCGAGCGGCTTTGCGAAGCGCTCGGCGAGTGCCCCGATGGACCCGTGCCCGTCGAGCCTGTACGCGACCCGCCGGGTATCGATGAAGGCACGCAACCGGTTGCGCGCCAGTCGATGTTGCGGTTGATACGCGAAATAGCCGTTCGGATAATAGGCATCGATTCGATCGGGAATGGCGGCGATCTGCACGCAGCCGCAGAATCCGCATTCCAGATAGTCAAACGGCTCGCGCGTGCCGAACATCATCTCGCGGGTCGGCCAGCGGCGATTGCCCTCGTTATTGCCGCATATCCGGCAACCGTTCATCGCTGCGCCATGCCGCGCGCGCCGAGTTCCGTGTACAACGCCAAGGTCAACTTCAGCATCCGTTCCAGGGTAAACGGGTTTCCCGCTGCGACCGCTATCGGGCGGGCGAGTAACTCGCTGGCGGTTGCCGTCAGGGCCGCGATGTCACCGTTCGCGACCCGTCCCGCGGGGTAGCACTCACGCAGGATTTCGCCGACCCCACCATGATCGTAGCCGATCGTTGGTACGCCCAGGCTCAGCGCCTCGAGCACCGTGCGGCCGAACGATTCCGGGTGGCGTGAGGGTGCCACCACCAGGTCCGAAATGGCCATGATCTCGCGCAAATCCCGGCGGTGTCCGAGGATTGTCAAAGCGACATCGCGCCGCGCCGCCGCCGAGGCGAGTCGCGCCGGATAGGGGTCTTTGGGGTTGCGTGGATCCCCGACCGCCAGTCCATGCGCCGGATAACCGCGGTCACCCAGCGCGGCCAAGAGTTCAATCAGGTCGTGGTGTCCCTTGCCCGGGCTCAGACGCCCGGCCAGGGTTAAGATCCGCTTCCCGGCGAGTTCGGGGTGGGCGCGCTGCCAATCGGTCAACCACGCCCGGGGTGGCCGGTAGCCGTGGGGGTAGGCGTTCGGGTCGACGCCGCGATGGATCACTTGCACCCGACCGATGTCGGTCTCGGGGTAGTGCCGCGCGATGTAGTCGCGTACCACGTCCGAAACCGCGATGATGCGTTCTCCGCGTACCATCACCGCGCTGTAGCGATTGACGCTGTAAAGCCCGTGCACGGTGGTGACGAACGCCGCCCGAGCGGTGTTCGGCAGACCGCGCCAGGCAAGCCAAGCGACCCAGGCGGGCACCCGCGATCGGGCGTGCAGGATATCGACGCATTGCTCGCGAAGCAGCCGCCGCAGCGCAGGTACCAGGGCCAGGGTGAGCGGGGATTTACGTCCGATCGCCCAGCGGAAATGCATGCTGCCGGAACGCTCGAGCGCGGCAACCAGGCGCCCGCCGCGTGAAATCACCAGTGACCGGTGCCCCGCACGAGTGAGCGCCGCGGCGACTTCCAAGGTCCCACGCTCTACGCCGCCCCCATCCAAAGCGGGCAGCAACTGCAGGACCGTCAATTTGTCCGATCGAGCCAATGTTCAACGATCCAGTCGGCACAACGGCGCGCTTCGTCTAGTGGTGCGGCGGGCACCGGGAGTGCTCGCTCACGATCCCACGCGGCGAACGGTGTCACCCATTTTTCCCCGATCAACTCATCGAGCCCGGCGAGTACCCGGTCGCGCCCCATGGACAGCCGCCGGGTGCGCGCCGGGACCTCGATCAATCCCACCCCGGCACCGCCACTCAACGCTTCGTAGATCATCGATACGCTGTCGCCGGTGACCCACACCTCGCCCGCCAACGCCAACTGACTCGCCAGCCAGTCGCTCGCCACCGCGTTCATCGGGACCACCTCCAGGTTCGCGAGATGCAGTGCGACGACCGCCGGCAACAGGCTCGGTGGAGTGCGCCTCGACGCGGCCACGCGCCAAGTCAGCCGCCGCCGGCTCGCGGCAATGGTGGCAATCTGGTCGACGATTCGGGCGTCGTCCCAGGCGTGATGCTTCGACGGTCCGCCAATCAGCATCAGTCCGGCGTCGGGCGTGCGACGGGTGGCCGGCCGTACGCAATTGAGCACGCCGCGGGTGATCAGCGTATCGGCCCGTGGCCGAAGGCCATCGTGGGCCGGTACGATGCACAGATCGAAGCAGCGCCGCGGTAGACTCGGGCGCATCAGCACGATCACGCGCCCGCCGTGCATCCGCCGTGCGCGTAGCATCGCCAGGTGGGTGGTGTGGCCAGCGCCGATGATCAGCGTGGGATCGGGGCGACGCGCATCACCCGCGGAACACGACCGCTCGGTCAGCAAAACGTCATGCACGACCAACGGGGACAGCCCGGCGAGCGCCTGGACCAGCCCGGCGCTTTGATTTTCATGGCCGCGCTTGCCGTCACAGTAGCGCCAGATCACCGGGCAATCACCGCTCCCCATACGGCTACTCCGCGGTGCAGAGCTTGCGGGCCAGCGCGGCATTTTGAGCCAGATGCCGAGGGTCGATGGTGCCGCACACGACGCTCGCGACCGCAGGCGCGGTGAGCGATAGCCTCAGTGCCTGCTCGGCCTCCCCGGTGAGCGCGGTACGGCCCGAATTAAAGGCCTTTTTGATCAACACCGCCTTGTCCAGACGGGCCGCCTCCACGAGTACCGGCCATTCCGTAAGTCGGGCGGGGTTGAGTGTGACCATGGCCAAATCGAGATCCTGCAAGGCGCGCAAGGCACCGGGTACGGTTTTGCCGGAAAAGCCGACCGCGCGCGTAAGACCACGATCTTTGATCGACAGCAGGGTATCGATTACGCCGTGATTCGCGACGATGTCCATGTCCCTGCCGTCGGAGTGCAGCAGCAGGATATCCAGGTAGTCGGTGTTGAGCCGACGCAGGCTGCTCTCCACACTGGCGAGTAGGCCGACCGGTGAAAAATCAAACCGCGAGTGTCCGTTCTCGAACTGCTCTCCGGCCTTGCTCGACAGGACCCAGTCGCTACGCCGGCCGCTGAGCAGGCGCCCCAGTCGTTCCTCGCTCACGCCGTAGGCGGGGGCGGTATCGAGCAGGTTGATCCCCTCGTCGCGCGCCAGCGCCAGCAGCCGCGCGAGGGTCTTCATATCCGGTAACGCGAATTCCAGCGGATACTTCACCGCCTGGTTACGGCCGAATTTAACGGTACCCAGGCCGAGTACACTGACCACGATGTCGGTGCCGGGTATCGGTCTCATTTCCATCGTGCGGTATCCCACGGCGGAGTGGCGATCACGGGTTCCGGCCACTCATCCAACACCGCCGAGAGTTCCCGAAGCGGCAGCGAAGACGCACTGCTAACCCGCGCCGTCGCCCGATCGGCGAGTGCCGGAGCGAACGCCAGTTTGCTGGGCCAGGCGAAGCAGACGTTGGCGATGGACTGCAACACCGGCGCGTCGGGACGACGGTTGAACGCGGTCTTCGGTTCGGCCCGATCGATCGCGAAGCCGGCCCACCGGCAAGACGAAAAATCCAACCACGGTAGGGCGTCACTCAGTTGCTGCGCGCCTTGCTCGATCAGTGTCGCTTCGTCCCAGGCGACCCCATCCTCGGCGATCTGTCCACCAATGTACCAAATACGTCGACCTTCGCGGTCATAGTGAGTGGTCACTGACATCTGCGGGCTCCCGCCACGTCCCAGGCAATGGGCGTAGAGTTCTCCGGGCGCGTCGCGCACCATCAGCATGTGCAGCGGACGTAATTGAGTTGCCAATCGTGAGTCCGCGCCCAAACCCCGGATCAGTGCCCGGTTGCCGCGACCGGCGGTACATATGATCTGCTGCGGCGCCAGCCGCTGGTCGCCCACCTGTACCTCATAGCGGCCATTGGCCGCGCCCTCGAGGGTTGCTCCCGGCTCGGGGGCGCGGCGTACGAAGGGCCGGCACAGAGTCTGTAGCGCGGCCAGCACCGACGCCACGCCGAGCACCGGTTCCGCATTACGGACGACGGTCCCTTTGAATGGTGTACCGCGAAACAGCGGCGGCCATTGATTCGCCTCGAGGACTCGCGCGGGCGAGCGTCCTACGCCCATGGCCAGCAACCCGAGCAAGCGGCCGCCGCGACCGGGGGGGAGCCACAACAACTGGCTGTCGGCAATCACCTGCGCGGCGGACAGATCCGGTACCCCGCCGCTCAGCGCATCCGCCCAGCGGGTCGGCATCTTCGCGATCGCCCGTGCCGCGCGAGTCAGGGTACCGTCGAGTGCATATTTCAGTCCGCCGTGGATGATCCCTTGCGAGGCGATGCTTTGTCCGGCGCCCAAGGCCGATGCCTCCAGCAGACAGGCGGTGCGCCCATCGGACAGCAATCGCGCCAGGGTCCACAGACCGGCGATGCCGCCGCCGATCACGACCGCGTCGAGCGCCAGCGCCTTCATCGCTCGGTCGTCATTCCGCGCTAGCCCGCATTTCTCACCGGGGTCACGGAAGATCGCGAAGTCGAGGTGCGTGCAGACGTCGCTCTGGAGGCGCAGGCGTAGCCGTCGCTACGCCTGTGGCGAAGAGCAAGTCTGCGCGTGCCTCGGCAAGCGAGGGCCGTGACCGGCGGCGGGCCGTACACCCGGTCCCCCGATCGCAGGTCGTGGGATGCCATTCGTCGCCCTGCTCCTTGCAGTTTCTCATATTGGCCCGCCGCAGCCCCGGTGAGAAATGCGGGCTAGCGTCGGCCTGCCAGGGTCGCCGTGGTGCTGAACCCGTTCCGGAACGGTACCAACACCACGCGTCCGCCCGCCTTCTGGACCTCGCGCGCCCCGACGACCTGATCCAGGCGGTAATCCCCGCCCTTGATTAAGACATCGGGACACAGAAATCGGAGCAGTGAAACGGGGGTATCCTCTTCGAACACCACCACCAGATCGACCAACGCCAGCGCCGAGAGGACCATCGCGCGCGCCGCCTGGTCCTGGACCGGGCGCTCGGGGCCCTTCAAACGCTGCACGGATGCATCAGAGTTGATCGCGACGATCAGCCGGTCGCAGACCTCGCGCGCACCCTCCAGCAATGCGAGGTGACCCGGATGCAACAGATCGAAACAGCCGTTGGTAAAACCGACGCTCAATCCGCGCGCCCGCCAACGGTTGACGTGGTCGCGGGCCTGATCGCGGGTGACCTGTTTGCGCCCCAGATCGTGCAAGGCGTCTTCCTGCAGGGCGAGCGCCAGTTCATCGTTGCGCACGACCGCCGTGCCGGCCTTGCCGACCACGATGCCACCCGCGATATTCGCCATTTCGGCCGCATCCGGCAAGGCCAAACCGGCGGCCAGGGAGACCGCGAGCGTGGCGATTACCGTATCCCCGGCGCCCGACACGTCATAGACCTCGCGTGGGTGGGTCGGCAACCGCCACTCGCCGCCATCGCGATCGAACAGACTCATACCAGCGGCGGAGCGCGTCACCAACAGCGCCCCGAAATCATGCTTGCGGATCATGCGGCGCGCGGCAGCGGCGATGGCATCCGCGTCACCATTCAATAGCGCGGGATCCGACCCCACGGCGGCACCGAGTTCTTTGAGATTGGGCTTGATCAGGGTCGCCCCGGCGTAGGCCGAAAAATCAGTCTTCTTGGGGTCGCACAACACCGGCTTCTCGGCCTTGCGTACTCGCGCGATGATCTCCGCCAACAGTGCCGCCGGTAACATACCCTTGGCGTAATCGGAAAGAATCACGGCGTCGCATTCGACCAGGGCAGCGTCGAAACGGGTCAGCACCTGAGCAATCAGATCGCAGTCGAGATCGCGCACGGTCTCCTGATCGGCGCGCAATAGTTGCTGCGCGGCGGCGATAAAGCGTTGCTTGACCGTGGTCGATCGGGTGCGATTCACCACCAGACGGGCGTCGACACGATCCATTTGTTGCGACAATCGCTGCACCTGGGTGCCGGCCTCATCGTCGCCGCACACGCCGATGAATACGACGCGAGCGCCCAATGCCGCCAGATTACGCGCCACATTGCCGACGCCACCGATCATGGTCTGCTCACGCGCGATCCGTAAAACCGGGATCGGGGCCTCCGGCGATATGCGTGCCACCGCCCCGTAGGTGTAGCGGTCAAGCATCACGTCGCCGACGCATAGGATTCGCGTCTCGTTGAAGCGTTCCAGCGCGCTCGCCGCGGTGGGAATGGTCGCCATGATCACACCTCGAGCAAGCCCAACTCTCGTTCGAGCGCCCCACACAGCAGGTGCCCGATAAGGATGTGCATTTCCTGGATGTGCGCGGTATTGCGAGCAGGAACGGTAAGTAGAATGTCGGAATATTCGCGCATCGATCCGCCGTCGTTTCCAACCAGACCGATTGTGACCAAGCCTTGACGACGCGCCTGTTGGAGCGCGTTAAGCACGTTGGGACTCCGCCCAGAGGTGGAAATGGCGATCAGCGCGTCGCCTTCGTTGCCCAACGCCCGAACCTGTCTCGCAAATACCTGGTCATAACCGAGATCGTTGGCCGCGGCGGTCAGCGCGGAACTGTCCGTGGTCAAGGCGATGGCCGCAATGGGTGCGCGGTCGGTGACATAACGGACGACCAACTCGGTCGCCAGGTGCTGAGCATCGGCGGCCGAACCGCCATTACCGCAGAAGAGAATCTTGCGATCGGCCCGCACCACGGCGGCAAGCGCCGTGAGCGCGGCGTCGAAATCCGTCACGACCGCGTCCATCGTCGCTCGGGCGATCGCCAGATGGGCCTGAAAGTGTTCGAGAAAATAGGACGGAGAAGGCATCGAATTTCCGATCATGTACCCGAGGAGAGGATCGAAATTATGCTCGCCGTGCAACAAAGTAAACCGTTGTCGGCGCCCGGACCACCCGATACAGTCGGCTGGCGCGCTTCGATCAGACGACCCCCGAACCGCTCGCGGGCGTTCGTTCGTGGCGCACGAACTGAAAGCGATAGAGCCCGGCGTAGAGGGCGTTGCGCTCCAACAGCTCGGCGTGGCTGCCCAGATCGGCCACCCGTCCGCCGGCAATCACCGCGATCTGGTCGGCCTTCTCGATGGTCGACAAACGGTGCGCGATTAGAATGGTGGTACGCCCGTGGCGCAAGGTATCGAGCGCGCTCTGGATATGGCGTTCCGATTGCGTATCCAGCGCCGAGGTCGCCTCGTCCAGGATCAGGATCGGCGCATCCTTGAAGAAGGCCCGCGCAATCGCGAGCCGTTGGCGTTGGCCACCCGACAGGCGCACCCCACGTTCGCCGATCGACGTGCCGAGGCCGTCGGGCAGGCCTTCGATGAACTCCATCGCGTGCGCCGCGCGGGCGGCCGCCGCAACCCGCTCCGGTTCGGCGCCGGCGCCGCGCCCGTAAGCAATATTCGCCGCGATCGTATCGTTGAACAGCACGATATCCTGACTGACCAGCGCAATCTGGCGACGCAGCGAGGCGAGGGTCAGTTCGCGGATATCGATGCCGTCGATCAGGATCGTTCCCTGCTGGATCTCATAGAACCGGGGAATCAGGCTGATGAGGGTCGATTTCCCAGCACCCGAGGGTCCGACCAGGGCCAGCGTCCGGCCGGGTTTTGCGACGAGATCGACATCCTTAAGTGCCCAATCGGCCTGTTCCTGGTAACGGAAGCCGACGCCGCGCAGTTCGAGTCTGCCTTGTGCACGATCCAGGGTTCGGGTACCGGTGTCGGGCTCGGAGGCCTCGTCGAGCATGCTGAATACGCTGATCGCCGCGGCGATACCCTGCTGCAGACGGCTGTTGACGCCGGTTAGCCGCTTGAGTGGCGCGAACAGCATCGCCATGGCCATGAAAAAACTGACGAAACTGCCCACCGAGATCTCGCCCGCCGCCGACTTGTGGCCGGCGACGTAGAGGATCACGCCAAGCCCGATCGAGGTCAGGAACTGGGTTAATGGAATACTCGCCGCGGAGGCGATGGCGAACTTCATCTGAAAGTGACGAACCGCGTTGGCGACCTTGTGAAAGCGTCGATTCTCGAATTCCCGGGTGCCGAAGGTGCGCACGATCTTCTGCCCCTTGGTCGCCTCTTCGACCACTTGGGTAATGTCGGCCATGCCTTCCTGCAGGCGCCGGCTCATGCGCCGCAAACGGCCGCTGAAATAGCGGATCACCAGCAGCACGAAGGGCGCGGTCGCGAAGGTTACCAGGGTGAGCTGCCACTCCAGGTAGAGCATCCACGCAAGCAGTCCGGCGAGCGCCAGGCTGTCACGCACCAGTACCATCAGCACCTGGGTGGCGGCTTCGGTGACCTGCGTCGCGTCGAAGGTGACCTTCGAGATCAGGCGCCCGGAGTTCGTGTGATCATAGTAACGGGTGGGCAGCGTCGAAAGTTTGGCGAATAGCTCTTCACGCAGATCCATCACCAGGCGCGTCGCCACCCATGACAGGGCTACCGCGCTACCGAAACTCGCCAAGCCGCGGATCAGGAACACCCCGACCAGGGCCAGCGCCATGAGTCCGACCGCGTCCAGATCCTTGTCGACGAAGCTCCCGTCCAGGGTCGGTTTGAGCAGCGCCGGGATGGCTGGCTCGGTGGCGGCGAGCACCACCATCGCCGCGATCGCAAGCGCGAACAGGCGCCAGTACGGCGTGACATAGCGCAGCAGGCGCAGATAGACCGTACGCGCGCTCGGGGCCCGGTTCAAAATAATTTCACCGTCCGGTGCGCCGATCGAATCCGCCCGGCGGCGTTGCTCGTCGCCCGGAGTGGCTGTTTATTTCGGACCGAGCCCTTGGCTGCATCGTTGCCGGCGAGCGCGGCGCGCCGTAAGCGCCTAATCTCGCTGGAGTTGGTAGTGCGCCCCGCAATAGGGGCACGTGGCCTCGCCGGTCGCCTCTATCGGGAGGAACACGCGCGGGTGCGAGTTCCATAGAGACATGCCCGGCATCGGGCAGCTCAACGGTAGATCGTCGGTGCCCACCTGGTAACGATTTTCGGTATTGGGCGGGATGAGGCCCTCGGCCCCGGCGGTAGACTCTCTCACTGTATTCTCCGCATGAAGTGCTGAAGACGTCGCGCCGGTCGGCGTTTCACGCCACCGGTGCGAGCCATTCGGGATGGCTGTTGCGCCGACCGTTGACCTGGTCGAAGAAATTCTTCTGTAGTTGCTCGGTGATCGGCCCGCGCCGCCCGGCGCCGATCGTGCGTCCGTCGAGTTCGCGGATCGGTGTGACCTCGGCCGCCGTGCCGCTGAAAAATGCCTCGTCCGCGACATACACCTCATCGCGGGTGATGCGTTTCTCACGCACCGGGATGTCGAGTTCTCCGGCCAGCGTTATGAGCGTGTCGCGGGTGATGCCTTCCAGCGCCGAGGTCAGCTCCGGCGTGTAGAGCACGCCCTTGCGAACCATGAAAAAATTCTCGCCCGGACCTTCGGAGACAAAGCCGTCGACGTCGAGCAGCAGCGCTTCGTCATACCCCCGCGCATGCGCCTCCTGGACCGCCAGCATCGAGTTCATGTAATTGCCGTTGGCTTTCGCCTTGCACATCGCGACGTTGACGTGGTGGCGATTGAAGCTCGATGTTCCGACTCGAATACCGCGCTCCAGATTTTCCGCGCCAAGGTAGGCGCCCCACTCCCAGGCCGCGATCATGACGTGTACCGAGAGGTCGTCCGCGCGCAGGCCCATGCCTTCCGAGCCGTAGTAACACATCGGCCGGATGTAGGCCGTATCCAGGCCGTTTTCCCGCACCACCCGGCGTTGCGCGTCGCTTAGTGTCTGCGGGTCGTAGGGGATCCGCATCTGCAGGATGTGCGCCGAGCGGAACAAGCGATCGCTGTGATCTTCGAGCCGAAAGATACAGGTACCCTGATCGGTGTGATAGGCGCGCACCCCTTCGAACACACCCATTCCGTAGTGCAGCGTGTGGGTCAGCACATGGATCCGCGCCTCGCGCCACGGCAGCATTTCCCCGTCATGCCAGATGAAACCGTCCCGGTCGTCCATTCCCATAGTCGAACCCCCTAGCTCGTAACTGCGATATTGTGGTGGCGCGCTCAGTCTTCCATCAGGCGCGACCAAAGCGCCGCAACCGCGGCGCGTTGTTCCTGCAACTCGGACGGGTCGACCAGCGCCGCCCTTTCCTGGAGGGCTGCCGCGTGTACGTAGCCGCGATAAACGCGATACGCGTCGGTCAGTACGGCGACCTGCTTGCCGTCCAGCAACCCGGTTCTACCGAAACCTTCGAGCAAGCGAATATTGTCGCTGAAGTCGAGATACTCACCAAGCCGCGATGCCCAGCGCAGAACAGCATATTGGACCATAAACTCTATGTCCGCGATACCGCCGCGATCCTGTTTTAGATCGAAGCGTCCCGACCCGTGCGTGCCGAGTTCCTCGCGCATGCGCTCGCGCATCTCCCGTACCTCGGCGCGCAGGGTTCGCGGGTCGCGCCGGCGCAGCAGGATCTTGCGTCGAATGCTCGTGAAGCGGCGCGCCAGGCCGGGATCGCCGGCGACTACCCGGGCGCGCACCAGGGCCTGATGTTCCCAGGTCCACGCCTCGTGATCGAGATACTCGGCATAGGCCGAGAGACGATTGACCAGCAACCCGACGGCACCGCCCGGGCGGAGCCTCGGATCGACCTCGTAGAGCACGCCTTCGGAGGTCGTGGTGCTGAGAAAATGGATCAAGCGCTGGGCCAAACGGTTGAAGAACACGCTGTTCTCAACCTCGCGCGGGCCGTCGGTGTGAGCGGCTTCACCCTCGCTGCCGTGGAGGAAGATCAGGTCCAGATCCGAGCCGTAACCCAGTTCCAGACCGCCCATTTTGCCGTAGGCGACCACCACGAAGGGCGAAACAACCCGGCTCCCGTGACGTGGGTGGCGCGGCTCGCCATAGCGCGCCGCCAGATCGCGATGGGCGATCCGCAAGGCGGCCTGCAGGGCACACTCGGCGATCTGCGTAAGATGTTCGCTGACCACCATCAGCGGCATCCGGCGCGACACGTCGGCGGCCGCGACGCGCAGCACGTTGACCTGCTTGAAGTGGCGCAGCGCCGCCATTTCACGTTCGGTGTCGCCCGCTTCGAGTGCCGCGAGCCGCTCCGCCAAATCCTTCTCCAGGTGGGCGCGCGACAAAGGTTCGTACAACGCGCGAGGGTCGAGCAATTCGTCGAGCAATACCGGGTGGCGCTGCATCAGTCGCGCGATCCACGGACTTGCCGCGCAAAGCTGTACGAGTTGCGAGAGTGCCAGCGGCCGTTCGACGAGCAATGCAAGGTAGGCGCTGCGCCGGGCGATGGTCTCGATTAGCCGCAGTATCCGGTCGAGCGTGGTCTCCGGGTAGGGCTGACCGGCGGCGGCGCGCAAGAGATCCGGAAGTAAGCGGCGCAAACGCGCCGCGCCGCGCCGATCCAATAAGCGTACCGCGCGCGCCGCGCGTAATTTGGTGACCGACTCCCAGGCGCCATCGGGGTCCGTGTAGCCGATCGTGCCGAGCAACGCACTCGCAGATGCATCTCCGGGTTCCATCAGCCAAAGCGTGTCCAACGGCTCGTCGACCGTGCTCGAGGTGTCTTCCGGAACCCCGAATATTTGCTCGAAGTGAGCGCTCACCCTTTCTCTATGCCTTGTCAGTTCGGTATAGTAAGCCGTCCAGTCCGGATAGCCCATGCCCACCGCAAGGCGCAGCCGACCGAGTGAGTCCTCCGGCAGGGAGTGAGTCTGTCGGTCGTCCACCTCTTGTAGGCGATGCTCGCTGTCGCGCAGGAAACGGTACGCTGACACCAGTTCGAGCACCGCATGCCGGGGCAGATAGCCGGGCTCACCGACGCGCGTGATGACGGTCATGATGTTGCGGTGACGAAGCTCCGCGCGGCACCCGCCGCGTACCATCTGAAACGCCTGACCGACGAACTCCACCTCACGAATTCCACCGCGCCCGAGTTTGAGATTACCCTCCAGGCCCTTCTGCGCGACTTCGTGATTGATCATCGCCTTCATCTCACGCAGCGATTCAAGCGCGCCGAAATCGAAGTAGCGGCGGTAGACGAACGGCCGCAGGCGTTCCATGAACGCCGCGTTGGCATCCGTGTCGCCGGTCACCGGGCGCATTCGGATCAGCGCGTAGCGTTCCCAATCACGACCGTGGGTTTGGTAATAATCCTCGAGCGCGTTGAAGCTCATCGCCATCGGGCCGCTGGCCCCGAACGGCCGCAGGCGCATGTCGACGCGAAACACATGCCCATCGGCGGTGCGTTCGTCGAGCACCCGGATCAGGCGCTGACCGAGGCGTGTAAAAAAGGCTTCGTTGCTCACGCTGCGCCGCCGGCCACGGGTCTCGCCGGCCTGCGCAAAGGCGAAGATCAGATCGATATCGGATGAAAAATTCAGTTCTCGGGCACCGAGCTTCCCGAGCGCCAGAACGGTAAGGGTTTGGGTGTCACCGGTCTTGCTTTCCGGGGTGCCGAGTTCGCGCTCGAGTCCCCTTTGCAAGTGGCGGGTCGCGGTAGTCAACACCGCATCCGCAAGATCCGAAGCGTCACGTACCGTCTCTTCGAGATTGGCCAGCCCCGCGAGGTCGCGCCAAGCGACGCGCAGCATTTCGCGGCGTCGCACGCGCCGCAAGCCCCCCATCAGCGCGGCCGGGTCCGGCGATTCCCCGAGACTCGTCGCGATGCGTCGCGCATAGGCTTGCAGCGCACGGGGTCCGGCGCCCACGCCGGGCGGTACCGGGGCGTAGGGCTGCACCAGATCTCCGCTGGACGCCAACGAGCACAGCGCCGCGGGATCGGCAACCGCGGTTCGGGCGATGAAGTTGCTCAGCGCCCAGGCGCGATCGGAGCCCGCCGGTAGGGCGTCGCGGGCGGGCGGCTCAAGTCCAATGGCGAGCGCGGCAGCGGCGAATTGCCGGTAGGCGCCGGCCGCCAACGCGGCCAGCTCGGCCGGCAGGGCGCCGCCGGTAGGCACGGGGTCGTGATTCATGCGCCGCACAGTGTAGCCGATGCGTCGGCCGGGGAAGTCAGGGCGTAACACCTCGATAAGTCCGGGCAAGACTGCTGGCACAGGAAAGCGGGGCAGTGCGTTACTTCGAACGTAGGCAAATGGAGCGAAACGGAAAACAGGAATGCCCGGTCGGCATTCCTGCCGCTGAGCGGGTTCGCATGGATGCGAACCCCGGACTTGCCGGCGCAGCAGGAAAACGCCGCGCCGCAAGCTGCCCTATCGAGCGTACAGGGAAGTATTCCCCGCCTGGATACCCAGGGTTATCGACGATGTTAGGTCAGGACGAGTGAAGTGCAAAAAAGAGCCCCGCTCGGTGGCGGGGCTCGTAGTGCTTTGGCCGACCCGCAACCGGGTCGGGGAGGCGAACGGCTGTTTTACATCATGCCGCCCATGCCACCCATGCCGCCCATGCCACCCATATCGGGGCCACCAGCCGGCATCGGCTCTTCCTTCTTCGGCTTTTCGGCCACACCGGCTTCGGTGGTGACGATCAGCCCGGCGATGGAAGCCGCGTTCTGCAGCGCCGTACGCACCACCTTGGTCGGGTCCAGGATCCCCATATGGATCAAGTCGCCGAAGGTCTCGGTCTGGGCATTGAAGCCGAAGTTGCCCTTGCCTTCCTTGACCTTGTTGAGCACCACCGATGCCTCGGCACCGGCATTGGCGACGATCTGACGAAGCGGCTCCTGCATCGCGCGAACCAGGATGTCGATCCCCGCCTGCTGCTCGGCGTTGTCGACCTCAGTCGCCTGCACCGCCTTGAGCGCGCGGATCAGGGCGACGCCGCCACCCGGTACCACCCCTTCCTCGACCGCCGCGCGGGTCGCGTGCAACGCGTCCTCAACCCGGGCTTTCTTTTCTTTCATCTCGATCTCGGTGGCCGCGCCGACCTTGATTACCGCAACGCCGCCGGCGAGCTTGGCTACCCGCTCCTGGAGCTTTTCGCGGTCATAGTCGGAAGAGGTCTCTTCGATCTGCGCGCGGATCTGGTTGACCCGGGCCTCGATGTCCTTCTTCTTGCCGGCGCCGTCGATGATGGTGGTGTTCTCCTTGGTCACCTGAACGCGCTTGGCGCGCCCGAGGTCATCGATGGTGGTTTTCTCCAGCGACAGGCCGACTTCCTCGGAGATCACCTGGCCGCCGGTGAGGATCGCCATGTCCTGCAACATCGCCTTGCGACGGTCACCGAAGCCCGGCGCCTTGACCGCCGCGACCTTGACGATTCCGCGAATGGTGTTCACCACCAGGGTCGCGAGGGCTTCACCCTCCACGTCTTCGGCGATGATCAGCAGCGGCTTGCCGGCCTTGGCCACGCTCTCGAGCACCGGCAGCAGATCACGCACATTGGAGATCTTCTTGTCGAACAGCAGGATCATCGGATCCTCGAGTTCGGCCGACATGCTGTCCTGGTTGTTGATGAAGTACGGCGACAGATAGCCGCGATCGAACTGCATGCCCTCGACCACGTCGAGTTCGTTTTCCAGGGTGGAGCCTTCCTCGACCGTGATCACGCCTTCCTTGCCGACCTTGCCCATCGACTCGGCGATGATGTCGCCGATCGATGCATCGGAATTCGCCGAGATGGTGCCGACCTGGGCGATGGCGGTTGCATCCTTGGTCGGTTTGGAAAGCTTCTTCAACGACGCGATGGCTGCGGCGACACCTTTGTCCACGCCGCGCTTGAGATCCATCGGATTCATGCCCGCGGCAACCGCCTTGAGGCCTTCGCGCAACAGCGCCTGGGCCAGAACGGTTGCGGTCGTGGTGCCGTCACCGGCGACGTCGGAGGTCTTGGATGCGACCTCTTTCACCATCTGGGCGCCCATGTTCTCGAACTTGTCCTCGAGCTCGATTTCCTTGGCGACGCTGACGCCGTCCTTGGTGATGGTCGGGGCGCCGAAGCTCTTGTCGAGCACCACGTTGCGGCCCTTCGGACCCAGGGTAACCTTGACGGCGTTGGCCAGGATGTTCACCCCGACCGCCATGCGTTGACGCGAATCGTCAGAAAAGCGTACTTCTTTCGCACTTATTGCGTATTCCTCGAAACTGCTGAATCAAAATAGGGATTGGCAAAATAGAGATTGGCGAGAATTAGGTTCGGGTTTTCAGTGGCGTCGCGATCAACCTTCGATGACGGCCATCAGGTCGTCTTCGCGCATTACCACCAACTCGTCGCCACCAACCTTGACCTCGGTGCCGGAATATTTACCGAACAGCACCTGATCGCCGACCTTGACGTCGAGCGCACGCACGCTACCGTCCTCGAGGATCTTGCCGTTGCCGACCGCGGTCACTTTGCCGCGGATCGGCTTTTCGGTCGCGGTGTCGGGAATCACGATCCCACCCGGCGAGGTGCGCTCTTCCTCCATACGCTTGACGATCACGCGATCGTGAAGGGGTCTGATTTTCATTAGTTCCACTCCTGAACGTTGTTCAACACATTGATCCTGAGTGCCACAAGCTTCAACGGCCCACCAAAAATGATGGGCCGCTGTCGCTGTTAGCGCTCGTCTCTCGTGAGTGCTAATAATAGGGGCGAAACCCGCCATGTCAAGGGTGGGCGATCCGCGGATGGAAATCTTATCGGCGCGTCGCGCTTCGAAGCGGGCGCTAATCGTCTTCGCGATGAAATTCGCCCTCGATCACGCGAGGTCCACCGGGTCCGGTACCCGGTGGCCGGCCGGCGCCGCGCAACCGGTGAAAGAGGAAACGCCGGATCAGCGTGCGGCGCAGCGCGGGTACGAGGCAGGCGAAGCCCAGCGTATCGGTAACGAAACCCGGGGTCAGCAGCAAGGCGCCGGCGACCAGTAATACGGCGGCTTCGAGCAAGGCCTCGGCGGGCAATTCGCCCTGTTCGAGATCGTGACGCACGCGGGCGAGCGTCGACATGCCCTGATGACGGATAATCGCCGCACCGATGACGGCCGTAAACACCACTATGGCGATGGTCGGCACCGCGCCAATCACGCCGCCGACCTGAACCAGCACGTAGATCTCGGCCAGCGGGACCGAAAAGAAGATCAGCAGCAACCAGCGGAATACGCCCATCGGCACACGGTAACAGCACCGCCGCGAGGTGCAAGGCGCAAGCGCCGCTGCAGGGACCGGGCGGCTATGCTAACCTGTCATTATCCGCCGCCAAAACGCGGTTAACTTCCAGAAAACAGCGCTGAACGTTACTCGTGGGAAAATTCCTTCTGCTTAACGGTCCGAATCTCAACCTGCTCGGTACCCGCGAGCCCGAGGTCTATGGCCGCCGTGATTTGGCCGCGATCGAGGCCGAGCTTGTTGCGCGTGCATCCGCGGACGGACATCAGCTCGATACCCTGCAAAGCAACGCCGAGCACGTGCTCATTGATCGCATCCACGAGAGCGGGCGCGACGGCACCGATTTCATCATTTTCAATCCGGGCGCGCTGACCCATACCAGCGTCGCGCTGCGCGATGCACTGCTAGCGGTAGCGGTGCCGTTCATCGAGCTGCACCTGTCCAACGTCCACGCGCGCGAGCCTTTTCGCCGCCATTCCTATCTGGCGGATATCGCGGTCGGCGTCATCGCCGGCTTCGGCGCACAGGGCTATCGGCTCGCCTACCTGGCGGCGGTCGCAGCGCTGGAACGTCGCGGCGCCGCCAAGCCCTAGGGGATGACGTGGATATTCGCAAGGTAAAGAGGCTGATCCAACTGCTCGAACAATCGAGTGTCGATGAGATCGAAATCCACGACGGTGCGGAGTCGGTGCGCATCTGCCGTCACCCGGCGCCCGCTCACCCGGCGCCCGTCCCCGCCGCGGCCCCGGCCGTGGCCCAGGTCACGGCAGCGTCCGACGCACCTCCGGAGGGGCCGGAGATCGCCGGCCATATCGTCACTTCGCCGATGGTCGGTACTTTCTGTGCCGCGCCGTCGCCGGATGCGCGCCCCTTTGTCGAGATTGGATCGTGGGTCGATGTGGGCGACACCCTGTGCATCATCGAGGCGATGAAGATATTCAACCAGATCGAGTCGGATGTCGCGGGAACCGTGATTGACGTGCTTGCCGAGAATGGCCAGCCGGTCGAGTATGGTCAGCCGCTGGTCTCGATCGCGCCGGCCACCTGAGGGCCGCTTTGTACAACGTTGTACCCCCGGCCTGACCGACGACATGTTGGACAAAGTCGTCATAGCCAACCGCGGTGAGATCGCGCTGCGCATCCTGCGCGCATGCCGCGAACTCGGGATCCATACGGTCGCGGTACACTCATCGGCCGACCGCGGCCTGATGCACGTGCGGATGGCGGACGAATCGGTGTGTATCGGGCCGCCGGCCGCGACCGACAGCTATCTCAACATTCCGGCGGTGGTCAGCGCGGCGGAGGTCACCGACGCGGTCGCGATCCATCCCGGCTACGGGTTCCTGGCGGAGAATGCGGATTTCGCCGAGCGGGTGGAACGCAGTGGCTTCGTGTTCATCGGTCCGCGGGCCGAAACCATCCGCTTGATGGGAGACAAGGTCTCGGCGATCGCGCAAATGCAAGGCGCGGGTGTTCCGTGCGTGCCGGGGTCGAACGGCGCGCTCGGGCGCGACGTGGGCGACGCCGTGGCATTGGCCCATGAACTCGGTTTTCCGGTGATCGTGAAAGCGGTAGGCGGTGGTGGTGGCCGCGGCATGCGCGTGGTGCACAGCGAGGCGGCGCTGCCGGGGGCGATCTCGTTGACCCGTAGTGAGGCCGGCGCCGCATTCGGCAACGAGGCCGTGTATCTCGAGAAATTTCTCGAGCAGCCGCGCCACATCGAATTTCAGGTGCTCGCCGACGAGCACGGCAACGTCATCCATCTCGGCGAGCGCGACTGCTCGATGCAGCGCCGCCACCAGAAAATCCTTGAGGAAGCGCCGGCGCCGGGGATCAGCCGCGAGTTATCCGCCCGGATCGGCGCGCGCTGCGCCGAGGCCTGTCGGGCAATCGGGTATCGCGGCGCCGGCACCTTCGAGTTTCTCTATCAGGACGGTGAGTTCTACTTCATCGAAATGAAACCCGCCTGCAGGTCGAGCACACCATCACCGAGATGATCACCGGGATCGACATCGTCAAGGCGCAGCTACTGATAGCCGCCGGCGAGCGGCTGCCGTGGACTCAGGCCGACGTCCAGCCCCGCGGCCACGCGGTCGAGTGCCGGATTAACGCCGAAGATCCCGATCGGATGCTCCCCTCGCCAGGCACCGTGACCCACTTTCATGCGCCCGGCGGACCGGGGATCCGGCTCGACACCCATCTCTACAGCGGTTACGAGGTGCCGCCCAACTACGATTCGCTGATCGGCAAGCTGATTGCCTGGGGCGAGGATCGCGACGCCGCGCTCGCCCGGCTACGCACCGCGTTCGAGGAGTTGGTCATCGACGGCGTGGTGACCAACGCGCCGCTCCACCAGCGTCTGTTGCGTGATGCCGCGGTGCTGGAAGGCGGGGTCGGTATCAATTTTCTCGAGCGCAAGCTCTCCGCTTGAACCGCGTCTCGAACGTTCCGTGACCGAGACGGCGTGGTTGCGTTTGCTGCTCAGCGTCCCCGCCGCGCGGGCGGAAGCGGTGGCGGAATTACTCACCGAACGGGGCGCCGCGTCGGTGACCTTGCAAGACGCGGGTACCCAGCCGCTCTACGAGCCGCCCCCGGGCGCGACACCGCTGTGGTCGTTGACCCGGGTGATCGGATTGTTCCCGCGGCGCGCCGCTCTCGACGCCGCGCTGGCGCGCCTCGATGCCGCCGAGCGTAGCGGCGCGCGGGTCGAATCGCTCGCGCAGCGCGACTGGCTGCGCGAGTCGCGCCGCGGCTTCGAAGTGCTGCGTTTCGGGCGGCGCCTGGCGGTCCATCCGAGCTGGCTGGAGCCCCCGGAGGCCGAGGCCACGCTGCACCTCGATCCGGGCCTCGCCTTCGGTACCGGCACCCACCCGAGCACCGCGATGTGCCTGGAGTGGCTCGACGCCCGGACGCTGGCGGGTCGGACGGTAACCGACTATGGCTGTGGTTCGGGGATCCTCGCGCTCGCGGCGCTCAAGCTCGGGGCGCGCAGCGCACTCGCGATCGATATCGATCCGCAGGCGCTTACCGCGACCCGCGCCAATGCCGAACGCAACGGGCTTGACGCCCGTGTGGAGACCGCGACGCCGGTGCTCGCCCCGGTGCGGGAGGCCGATATATTGCTCGCCAATATCCTTGCCGGACCACTCGAGGAGTTGGCCCCCGAGCTTGCCGGGCGGGTACGCATCGGCGGTCGCATCGCACTCGCGGGGGTTCTCGCCGGGCAGGCCGGACCGCTGATCGTCGCCTACGCCCCCTGGTTTGACCTGGCGATCGGCGCGCGGCGCGGCGAGTGGGTGCTGCTGAGCGGCATCAGGCGCTAGAATCAGCGGCCGATGTATGCGCAGTGCCCACAGTGCCGGACGACCTTCGCGATCAGCGCCGAGGCGCTGCGCACGGCGCACGGCAAGGTCCGCTGCGGCGCCTGTCTCGAGGCATTTGACGCGATCGCCACGCTGCGCGACGCCGATCCGCTTGCGGATACCCCGTCCCGGTCCGCCGCGCCGCCGGCTACCGATGCCGAGGCGGTTCCGGAGGTATTGCGCGAGGATCTGATCGACGCCGAGCGCGCGCGCCGCGCACGCCTCAGAAGCACGGGTTTCACGCTCGCCTCGCTCTTTTTGTGCGTGGTGCTGGTCGCCCAGTATGCGTGGTTTCAGCCGGGCGAGTTGCTGGCGCGCTATCCCCGCGCCCAGCCCCTGATCGCGCAACTCTGCGCGCGCACCGGCTGCCGCCTTCCCGAGCGCCGCGATCCGCTGCGGATCACGGTGCTCAGCCGTGACGTGCGGGTCCACCCGCGCTATGAGGGCGCGTTGCGCGTGACCGCGCAACTCATGAATACCGCGCCCTTCGCTCAGCCTTACCCGCGGATGCGCTTCGCGCTCTATAACGTCAACGGTCAAACCATCGCCAGCCGCGTCTTCGAACCCTCCCAGTATCTCGGCCGGCGACTCCCGCCCCACGCCGAAATGGCGCCCAGCGTGCCGGTTCAGGTGGCCCTCGATCTGCTTGCCCCGGAAGAGGCGGCGGTGAGCTTTGAGTTTCGATTTCTTTAGCGCGGTTCGTTGCGCGCCTTTTACGACGCCGGCTTAGCGGGTAATATCGCCCCCGAGGGGAGTCATGCCCGCGCCCGAGGCGCGTCGCCCGCGCGCCGCGGGAATGCACGTCGAATCATGCGAATCGGACCCTACACACTGACCGGCAATCTCGTGCTCGCACCCATGGCAGGCGTGACCGATCTCGCCTTCCGGCGCCTGTGCCGCCAACTCGGCGCGGACCTTTGTGTGGCGGAGATGGTTTCCTCCAACCCGCGCCTGCTAACCACCGCCAAGACCCTGGTTCGTCTGGAGCGTGACCGTGAGCCGGCGCCTCGGATCGTGCAGATTGCCGGCTCCGAGCCGGGCGAGCTCGCCGCAAGCGCGCGTTACAATGTCGCGCGCGGGGCTCAGATCATCGATATCAACATGGGTTGTCCCGCCAAGAAGGTGTGCCGAAAATCCGCCGGTTCGGCGTTGCTCGGTGACGAAGCGCTGGTGGGACGCATACTCGACGCCGTGGTGGCCGCGGTGGCGGTACCGGTGACCCTCAAAATCCGTACCGGGCCGACCCTGGAAACGCGCAACGGCGTACGAATCGCGCGGCTCGCGGAGCGCGCGGGTATCGCGGCGATCGCGGTGCACGGACGCAGCCGCGCGTGTGCGTTCCGTGGCCGCAGCGAACACGACACCACGCGCGCGATCAAGGCCGCGGTGGGCATTCCAGTCATCGCCAACGGCGATATCGTCGATCCGGAAATCGCGCGGGCGGTGCTCGATTACACCGGGGCCGATGGCCTGATGGTCGGTCGAGCAGCCCAGGGAAATCCGTGGATCTTTCGTGAAATACGCCATTTCCTGCGTACCGGGACGCATCTTGCGGCGCCGCGCGCCGGCGAGATCAGGTCCACGCTGCTCGCCCACCTGCGCGCGGTCCACGCGCTTTACGGCGCGCCGCGTGGCGTGCGGGTCGCGCGTAAACACCTGGCCTGGTATGCGCGCGCCCGGCCTGGCGCGGATCGTTACTGGGCGCAGGTTCGTCAGATCGACTCGCCCGCCGAGCAGATCGAGGTGACGCGACAGTTTTTCAGCCCGCCGTCGCGATCGTACGCCGCAAGACCGGCCCGTGCGGCATGAACAAGCTCGGCCACAACGGCGAACTCGAGGTCGCGGGCCCGGCCGCCAGTACCCCGTTGCGCGAATCGGTACGCGAGGCGCTCGCTCACTACTTCGCGCGCCTCGACGGCCATGCTGCCAGCGGCCTGTTCGATCTGGTGTTCAGTGAGGTCGAATCGGTGTTACTCGAAGTGGTGCTCGATCATAGCGACGGTAATTTGAGCCGCGCGGCCAATATGCTCGGCATCAACCGCGCCACGCTGCGCAAGAAGCTCAAGCGTTACGGTCTCGATTGAGAGGGCGTCCGTGCGTCGCCGCCGCGCCGGGATGATCTCCCCGCCAAGCCGAGGGATGAGTTCGCAAGCCACGATGGACCGGCGTTTTCGGGTGATGGCTAACGATCGGGATGTTCACGTCATGCCAGGGAGAGCAGGATGACACAGCTAAAACGCGCTTTAATCAGCGTATCCGACAAACAAGGAGTGGTCGAATTCGCGCGGGCGCTGGACGCCCGAGGGGTTGAGATCCTTTCTACCGGCGGTACCGCCCGCTTGCTGCGCGAAGCCGGTCTCGCGGTGACCGAGGTCTCGGATTACACCGGATTTCCGGAGATGATGGACGGGCGGGTCAAAACCCTGCACCCCAAGATCCACGGCGGACTGCTGGGGCGGCGCGATGTGGATGGCGAGGTGATGGCCGCCCACGGCATCGACCCGATTGACCTGCTGGTGGTCAACCTCTATCCCTTCGAGCGCACCGTCGCGCGGCCCGACTGCACCCGCGCCGAGGCGATTGAAAACATCGACATCGGCGGCCCGACGATGCTCCGCGCGGCGGCCAAGAACCACCGTGACGTGACCGTGGTCGTCGACGCCGGCGATTATCCGCGGGTGCTGGCCGCGCTCGAATCCGATGGCGAGGTGGGCGCCGCGCTACGCTACGATCTGGCGGTCAAGGTGTTCGAACATACCGCGCGCTACGATGCCGCGATCGCCAATTACTTCGGCGCGCGCATCGACGGCGACGGCGTGGATCCCTTCCCGCGCACGCTGACCCATCAGTATCGCAAGGCGCAGTCGATGCGCTATGGCGAGAACCCGCATCAGCGCGCCGCCTTCTACGTCGAGTCGCCGCCCTGTGAAGCGTCGATCGCGACCGCCGAGCAACTCCAGGGCAAGGCGCTGTCGTACAACAATGTCGCCGACACCGATGCCGCGCTCGAGTGCGTGAAAGGATTCGCCGAGCCGGCCTGCGTGATCGTCAAGCATGCCAACCCCTGCGGGGTGGCGCTCGCCGAGACGCCGCTCTAAGCCTACGATCGTGCCCACCGCACCGATCCCACCTCCGCGTTCGGCGGCATCGTGGCCTTCAACCGACCGCTGGACGCGGCCACCGCCGCGGAGATTGTCAAACGCCAGTTCGTCGAGGTGATCATCGCCCCGCGGGTGGAACCGGAGGCGGTCGCGGCGGTTGCCGCCAAACCCAACGTGCGGCTCCTCGCCTGCGGTGAGTGGACGGCCGAAAGGATCCCGTATTTCGATTTCAAGCGCGTCAACGGCGGGTTGTTAGTGCAGGACCGCGACCTCGGCGTGGTCACCGCCGCCGATCTCGAGGTGGTCACCAAGCGCGCCCCTAGCGACACCGAAGTGGCCGATCTGTTGTTCGCCTGGAAGGTCGCCAAGTTCATCAAATCCAACGCCATCGTGTACTGCCGGGACTTGATGACCGTCGAGGTCGGAGCCGGCCAGATGAGCCGCGTCTATTCGGCGCGTATCGGCGCGATGAAGGCCGCCGACGAGGGCTTGGAGATCAAGGGCTCGGTGCTCGCCTCGGATGCCTTTTTTCCGTTCCGCGACGGCGTCGACGCGGCCGCCGCCGCGGGGGTGACCGCGGTCATCGAGCCGGGCGGATCGCTGCGTGACGCGGAGGTCATCGCGGCGGCCGACGAACACGGCCTGGCGATGGTGTTCAGTGGGATGCGCCACTTCCGGCATTGAGCGGCTCGATGCGGATCCTGGTCGTCGGCGGGGGCGGGCGCGAGCACGCGCTGGCCTGGAAGCTCGCCCGGTCGACGCGCGTCGCGCGGGTGCTGGTGGCGCCGGGTAACGCCGGTACCGCGATCGAGCCGAAGTGCGAGAATCTGGCGATCGCCGCCGACGACATCGACGCGCTGCTCGACTACGCGCGCAGCAACGGCGTTGACCTCACCATGATCGGACCCGAGGCGCCGCTGGTCGCCGGGATCGCCGACCGCTTCGTTGACGCGGGCCTGCGGATCTTTGCCCCGTGCGCGGCGGCGGCACGGCTTGAAGGCTCGAAGGCGTTCGCCAAGGATTTTCTGCGCCGCCACGCGATCCCGACCGCCGACTACCGGGTATTCACCGATCTCGATGCGGCGCGCGCCTACCTGCGCGAGCACGGTGCGCCGCTGGTGATCAAGGCCGATGGACTCGCCGCGGGCAAGGGCGTGGTGGTCGCGGCGAGCGTCGCCGAGGCCGAGCAGGCACTCGAAAGCATGCTCAGTGGCGCCGGATTCGGCGACGCCGGGCGCCGGGTGGTGGTCGAGGAGCGCCTGGTCGGAGAAGAGGCGAGCTTCATCTGCATGGTCGGCGGCGGTTCGGTGCTGGCGCTCGCCTCGTCCCAGGACCACAAGGCGCGCGATGAAGGCGATCGTGGCCCCAACACCGGCGGCATGGGGGCCTACTCGCCGGCGCCGGTGATCGACGAAAAACTGCACGCACGGATCCTCGCCGAGGTGATCGAGCCCACGGTACGCGGCCTGGCCGCCGAGGGGATCGGCTACACCGGGTTCCTCTACGCCGGATTGATAATCGGGGCGAACGGCGAGCCGCGGGTGCTGGAGTACAACTGCCGCGGCGGCGACCCCGAGACCCAACCGATCCTGATGCGACTGCAATCCGATTTCACGGCCCTCTGCGAGGCCGCGATCGACGGTCGGCTCGATGCCGTCGAGGCGCACTGGGATCCCCGCGCGGCGCTCGGCGTGGTGATGGTTTCCGCGGGTTACCCCGGTGCCTATCCCAAAGGCGATGCGATCCGCGGCCTGCACGAGGCCGTCCCCGACACCAAGGTGTTCCACGCCGGCACCGCGTTTCGAGACGGCGCCGTGGTCAGCAACGGCGGGCGCGTGGTGTGTGTGTGCGCGCTCGGCGACGGTGTGGCCGAGGCCCGCGAGCGGGCCTACCGGCGGCTTCGCGGGATCGCCTGGGAACACGCGAGCTGGCGCGGCGACATCGGCCACCGCGCGATCGCGCGCGGCTAGCGCCACGGTTTGGTCGCGCCGCCGCGCCCGCAACCCGGCTGAACCCTGTCTGGCGGACCCGCTTGCGCGATCTTCGAGCCTGAACCCGAGTAGTTACCCTATGGCAGCGCAAGGCACGGTGCGAATCATCGCGGGAAAATGGCGCCGGCGGCGTTTGACGGTGGTCGAGCACAGCGACGTGCGGCCGACACCGGACCGGGTGCGCGAAACGCTGTTCAACTGGTTGGGCGATCGCGTGGCAGGCGCCCGCTGCCTCGACCTCTATGCCGGAAGCGGCGCGCTCGGATTCGAGGCCGCGTCGCGCGGTGCGGACCAGGTGGTTATGGTCGAGCGCGACGGCTTGGTCGTCAAACGCCTCCGCGAACAAGCGGCGGCGCTGGGCGCCGACCGGGTGCGGGTGATCCGGGCCGATGCGCGAATCTGGCTGGAGAGTGCCGCTGAGCCGTTTGACGTGGTCTTTCTCGATCCGCCCTACGGCAGCGTGTCGCTCGGCGAAATCTGTACGCGCCTGGAGCGTGGCTCGCACCTGCGTCGGGGTGCGGCGGTGTATCTGGAGAGCCCCCTCGACGATCTCGAACTCGGCGACGCCTGGCAGATATTACGCAGCGCGCGAGCCGGCCGGGTAAAATACCATCTCGCCGCCCTGCGCCAGGGACATCAGGAACAGAGCTAATGGATAGCATCGCCATCTACCCGGGAACCTTCGACCCGGTCACCAACGGTCATACGGATTTGATCGCCCGCGCGTCCAAGATCTTCAAGCGCGTGATCGTCGCGGTGGCCGGCAGTCCCGGCAAGACCCCCTGCTTCGCCCTCGATGAGCGTGTGGCGCTGGCAATCAAGGCGCTGGAAGGTCTACCCGGTGCGGAGGTGGTCGGTTTTGACGGGCTGCTCGCGGATTTCGCGCGTGCCCGGGGCGCCAAGGTGTTGCTGCGCGGACTGCGCGCGGTGTCCGATTTCGAGTATGAGTTTCAGTTGGCGAGCATGAACCGCAAACTGGCGCCGGACATAGAAACGATATTCTTGACCCCGGACGAAGGCTACACCTTCATATCCTCCAGCCTGGTGCGGGAAATCGCCAAACTCGGTGGCGATGTAAGCCTGTTCGTGCACCCGGCGGTCGAGTCCGCGCTGCGCGAGCGTCTGCGCGGCGCTTAGCGCCAACGGGAACCCGGCGATGGCCCTGATGATCACCGACGCGTGCATCAACTGCGATGTGTGCGAACCCGAATGCCCGAACGGTGCCATCTCCGAGGGTGAGGAGTATTACCAGATCGATCCGGCCTTGTGCACCGAGTGCGTGGGCCACTACGAAAGCTCGCAGTGCGTGGAGGTGTGTCCGGTCGACTGCATCCCCCTCGACCCCGGCCATTCCGAGACCCACGCCGAGTTGTTGCTGAAATACCAGCGCATCACCGCGAACAAGGAATAGCTCGGCAGGCCAACGGGCATTTTTGATGACATTTGACATCCGACCGGCGACTTGGCCGGACTTCAAAGCCGTGATGGGGGAAAAGGGCGGCTGCGGTGGCTGTTGGTGCATGTTGTGGCGGCGCTCCGCCAAGCAGATGGAGCTGGGAAAAGGTGACGGAAACCGGCAGGCCATGAAGCAACTGTTTGAAAACGGCGACATTCCCGGACTCGTGGCGAAACACGGTTAAGAGGTTGTCGGCTGGATACAGATCGACCGCAGATCAGCGTTTGTACGGCTCAAAACGTCGCGCACTCTCAATCCGCTCGATGATAGGGACGTTTGGAGCGTTTCCTGTTTCCTTGTCGACAAGCGGTTTCGCCGCCAGGGCCTTTCGGTTCAGCTCTTGAATGCGGCGGTGAATTGGGCAGGTCGCCAGGGAGCAACAATTGTCGAAGGCTATCCCATCGACACACCGAAAGAGAAATATCCCCCGTATATGCCTGGACCGGGTTTCTGGGCGCTTACAAGGACGCCGGCTTTGTTGAAGTCGCGCGGAGGTCAAAAACGCGGCCGATCATGCGCAAGCAACTGAGCAACTGAGCTACAAGAATGGAAAGAGAGAGACAAATGATTTAGGGAAGATGCGAATGCGGCGCCGTGGCCTTCGAAGTCGAGCATGTTCGCGAGACCGTCACAGTGTGCCATTGCGGTCAATGCCGACGAACAAGTGGGCATCTCTGGGCTTCGACCCACGCACCGTTCAACAGCGTAACCTTCACCAGGGATGAAGGCCTGCAATGGTACAGGTCGTCAGATAGTGCCAAACGCGGATTCTGTGCTCGCTGCGGATCCAGCCTGTTTTATCGGATGAACGACGAAGACGGCATAGGTATCGCGGCGGGATGCCTGAACGACACATCCGGTTTGCGTATCGGCAAACACATCTTCACCGATGACAAGGGCGATTATTACCAACTGCCGGATGATGCTCCCGCATTTCGAAAAGGCTAGACTTGCCCGGTTACTGATGTGGGTCAATGAGCGACGCTCGTATCTACCTAGTCTCGGCCGACACAAGAGCGCTTGCGCGGTCTTATACCCGCGCAGCGCCATCTTGTTGTTGCATTAAAGCCTCGGGCAAACCCGGTGCGGTTCAACCATTTTGCTTTAGCATTGCCGACACGATTGCTTCTGGCCGGTCTTCTTGTATCAGGTGGCCGGCACCCGGAACCAACAGACATGGTTCAGACGAAAGCAGTCCGGCCAATGCGTCGCCTTGTTTGGCAGAGAGCCAACGATCCTCTTCACCCCACAAGACAGTCACCGGGCAGTCCAGGCGACCGTATTGACCTTGTAACTCGTCGGTAAAGCGTTGATTCATCTGAGCGATCTGGCGGTAGAATGCGGGTTGACCCACAGACCCAATCCAGGGCGCGCAGTAGGTCTTCAGCGCTTCTGTGGTAAGCGGCTGGTGGGCGGCGGTTTGCAAATATGTCTGCAGTAGCGCGAGGTGCATATATTCTGGCATCCCCGAAAAAGCCAATTCGTTTTGACGAACATGCTGCACGAACGGAGAACCCCAGGGGGCAAGCGCCACCGCATCGAACAATGTGAGTGACGCATAGCGCAACCCGTCGAGGAAATAGGCACGCAGAGCAGTTGCGCCGCCGAAATCATGCGCAAGAACATGCGGCCGATCCAGCCCCCATTCATCAAGCAGTGCCACCAATACCTGGTTCTGAACGGCCAGTGATACATCCTGCCCCGGGCGCATCTCGGACTGCCCGTAGCCCACCAGGTCAAAATAGTAGACTTCATAGCGATCAGTGTTGCCAAGACGCCGCATCCTTCGGTGCCACGGTCAAGTACGGCCAGCCTTTCTCGCAGGGTTGCCCGTCATACCGCAGAGCGTCCAGCATCGCTGCCAGGGTCGCGCCGACATCCGGCGGCCGTCCGGCCCGGCGCTGTGCGTGGTAGAACGCATACTCGCAGGACAGCGGTACCCAGGAGTCCCTCAGCCCCGCATGGGCGTCGCTCGCGGCGAAGGGTAAGCAGGTCGGCCGCTGACCCTGATCCCGCACCGTGCCGAAGAGGTGGCTAAGGTTTTGCTGCTCGTCGATCACCGTCATGCCGCCTCCAGCATCCTGCGGCGTTCGACCTTGGAGTACCCTTCCTCTTCCGGCCCCGAGAAGTCGTAGCCCAATTCCAGCCGATTCAGCGGGTTGCCCGGCTGCCAGGGGCGGCACTCACCCAGCGAGATCCGCCCCCTTTGCGCCTCTTCGAGAAGTGCCGTAACTCGACGGTAGGTGGGACTACCGACACCGTCTGCGTCTATTGCCTCGCGCGCGTCACGCACGACGGCGAACCCACTTCGCTCCAGCTGATCAGTATTCCAAAGATAGCCGCCCCCGCTGTGCTCCTTAAGTCGCAGCACGAAAAGGTCATGGTGGCTACCGTTGATCGACGTCCCAGCGTCGCGTTCCGTTAGTAGCCACACATCGCGGTGATAGTCGGGGGGCTGGTAGTCGCCGAGCAGATTTGCCTTGAGATCGCGAACCCGGACACCTTCGAGCCCGCGGGCCGCTCCCGCCTCGATTATTTTATAGCGCTGTAACGTTCTCCATGTCGCCTCGAAGCTGGTGCCGAGCCGCAGCGAAAGTTGATACACGATGATGGGGTCACTGAAATCGGCTGCTCGCCATCCATACCGTTCGCAGTGGCACATGATCAGCCATCGAGGGATCAGGAACGCAACCGCGAAAGCGTCCGCTTCCACCTCCTGCATGTCGTAGCCTGGCCGCGCCGCAAAAGGCGATCGACGTAGGATGTCCTCATCGTCACGGCTCGGATCGTGGTTCAGCCTGAAATGACCGAGCTCGTGCGCCGCTGTGAAGCGTTGAATGCTGAGCGACCGCTGCGTTGTAACCAAGACGCCCGGCATCGGGTCGCGCAGGTAAGCCCCAAGCAACCCTCTCAACGGGCGCAACAGGAGCGGTAGCTCCAACTGCAAGATCGCGTGGAAGACATCAATGTTGCCTCCTTCGCGCTCCACGCGGTCCCGGCTTCCGATCTGCCGATGCAGCCGCGCGGCAGCCATAGTTCCCCCCCTCACCGCGCTCGCATAGTTGCCGGCCATGATCACTCTCGCGGGATCTGCGAGCGCACCCGCAGAAATTCGGCGAAACGGCCAAGTTCCTTCCGGTCCTGCGCCGATAGATCCACCGCTTGCCGCGCTATATGCGCTACGTCAACTGGCAACGCCGAAGCCGCCGCGTCCTCTCCGGTGAAGTAGCTCACCGGCTGCCGATATAGCTTGGCTAGCCCAGTCAGCTCCAAGGCATCCACTCGACGCTGACCACTCTCGATGTCCGACAACGCCGTCCGGGGAATATGGAGATGTGCCGCCACTTCCCCCTGCTTCAACCCCACATACTTGCGAGCCTCGCGTAGGCGCTCCCCAAGTTGACTCCGCACCACCTCCTCCTGCTCCACTTTCTCTATTACACCGGTCATCACGCACCTCCTATCCCCTTGTACCACTCCTGTTCGATCCGCGACATCAAGTCCCCGACGGCTTGGTCAACCGACCTATAGCCTCCTGCGAGCACCACGCCCTCTGGAAGTTCGAACCCGAGCACCGGTTCGACCGCGCACAGGATTTCCACCACCACGAGCGAGTCAATGTGAATCGATGCGGAGCCCTTCCGAGCGGCGTCCGCGGGCCACACGCCCCCACGCAACTCCGCTTCCAACGCCGCAGCCTTGAGCAACTCGTCCCGTAGCTGGGCATTGACCGACATCACCGGGAAGATTTCCGCTACTCTTGACTTTGCGACAGCGATCGTCATGACGATCCTCGCTGTGTGTGTTTTACCAACGCGACAGTATTTTACTGTCTGGTTTTCCGACATACAACCATTTTATGAATAACCGGGACGGATCTATTTAGCGGCGTGCCGCGCGTGTTCGCGGTTTCGCGGCAGCGAAAATTGGCCGTTGCGGCCCCGCGCACGTACGGGCGCGGGGCACTGTGGCGCGGTCCTCCGTGCGCGCCGGCGGCAGCGCTTTTGGGTACGGGACATGGTGCGGCGCCGCCAGGCGGCGCACGGTCGGGACAAGCCGTTTCGATACCGCGTTACTGCGATATTTCGACTTCTTGCATCTGTCTTCGACGAGCCGTGCGATGCAGGGCATCGCCCAATTGTCCTGGGCTATAGGCTGCTGCCGCCAGTCTTCGAGGGGTTCACGTAAAGGGGACGCTACCCTTTACACGCCAAATACTCAGCAATGGGTAGCGTCCCCTTTTCAGCTCTCAAGCGCAGAGTCTGGTGGCGTTCACCCTCGCGGTAGTCGGTGTAGCGCAGGATGACGCCCTCGACGTTCGAAAAATAAATCTGTCCCTTTTTCGCCCTTGTCGCTGCACCATGGCCTGTTCGATGGCATCTTCGGACAGAAAATTAGGCATGGCTCAGGTCTTTGCGAAATAGTCGACGCCCGGCAGACCTTTGAAATGATTGTCAGACGTTACCAGCATGGCCTGATGAGAGCGGGCGCTGGCGTAGATAATCGCATCGGCAAACGAAAGCGAGTGCTCAATGGACAGATCAGCGCCCAGCAAGGCAATGGAAGTCGTGAGCGGCGTTACCCGGGTCTGTTCCGTCAGCGCGACCGCCTGCAATGCGTTTTCAATGCCGCTATTGCGGCGCACCCATTTGTAAAGCTCGAACTGTACCGAAGTCGGCGTCATAAGCAGCTCCACCGCATCGAAATAAGGCGCATACGCATCACTGAGTACGGCACCTGTCAGCCACTCGACCCAGCCGCAGGTATCAATCAGCTTCACATCCTGTCCCTGTCGTGCCGATCACGGTAATCCATTGATGCGTCAATGCCAGCAAGCATCCCGCGTGCCTGCTGAATGGACTGTACCGGAACCAGCTCGATGATAGGGCCGCGCTCCAGCAGCACAAACTGCTGCCCGGCCTGCAACTGAAGGTTTTCCCGTATCGCCTTGGGGATCGAAAGCTGAAACTTGCTGGAAAGCTTGGCCTGATTCATGATTTTACGTTTTCCGGTTCTATGACGATATAGTAAAATGCCATCAAGCCAAGTCAAGGGCAAGCCATTGCTGGAATACCTGTTCCGCCTTTATCGGCCTGCATGCTCGGCGGGAACTGGATGTCGAGGTCTTCGACTGAGAGTGTGCCGGAGATAAGGCGGGGGAGGAGGAGGTCGCGGGTTCGAATAGCGGAGCGGCGTCAGCGGAACGGCGCCGGTGCTGCGTTCCTCGACGCCGATATCCGCCCTACGGGACGCACGCGCCCGGATTTGCACCTGGAACAGGGATACCCCGTTGCACTCGGTTCAGCACTCGGCTGCGCGTCCTTCTGATGCGGCTCGCCGAGCGCCAGCGCGGCACGGATTTTGCGAACTTCCTTTCTCGACAGCGGTTGGCGAAGAAGCCGTAGTGATGGATCCGCATCAGCCCCTTGGGCAGAATAGCGAGCAGGAAGCGGCGCACGAACCAGGTACCGCTCAAGCGCAGGGTCTGGTGGATAAATAAATCTTTCCCTTTTCCTTCCCTTCGTGGTCGGGACCGTAAACACGCGTCAATCAATCGAGTCTAACCCCATCGATCCTTCTCGATCCTTCCATCAATCGAGTCTGACCCCATCGATTCTTCCCACCAAATAGTCAGCAATGGATAGCCCCCCTTTGCCCCCGGCTACTCAATTGGATGCTATCCGTGCCGCGGCCATGGGACCGACAAACATCACTCGCCCGCGACCGTCACTTTGTCGTTGATTCCAAGGTCCGTGAGGATCTGCCGAAGATCGGCTTTCAGTGCTTCGGCCGCGGCACCGTCGGCGGTGACGACCAGATCGATCCCCACCTTCAGGTCGCTACCCGACTTCAGTTTCGGCAGCAGTTTCGTGCCCAGACGGTTCCACAACTCCGGAGGTACCTCTCCGTGCACACGAAGGGTTTGTCTTGCCGTGGGGGGGCCGGGTTCATCATCGCATCGAGCAGTTGGTGAAGGTTCCGGAATGGGCGCAGGGCCCGGTTGGGGCGGAACGTCCGGACCCGTCCCGGGCTCCGGCTGAGTCACCAACCCCTTCGCTCTTTCCTTCAACAGCAGGTACACATCCGATTCGAAGGCGACCTCCTCCTGGCCCATCGATTCTTCAAACCAGACGCGGTCGAAGCCGCCGTCCGACTTTTTTCCCGAGGCGAGCCCGAAATCACCGTTGCCCACGAACTCGACGATCTTCGTCCTGAGCACGGCATCCGGATCCACCAGTCTCGTCAGGGCGCCGTTCAGGAAGCTCTGGCGCAGGCTCGACAACGGCCAAGCGCCCTCCTTCTTGAGCGCCGGGGGCCAGTTGCGCTCCAGATAGCCCGCGCCCACCGACTCGTTGAGCAGAGCGCCCGACTTGAGTGCCGTCATCACGCGCCCGCAGAGGCTCTCGCTGACGCTGGAATGGCCGGCCCCCAGGTTGATGGCGTCCAAACCGCCGTTGCCGTCTCCGTTGTAAAGGGCGACATAGATATAGTTCGCCCAGACCTCATCGCGGGCGGTCTCCTCCGCGTCACTCACCTTTGCCGTGATCTGTGCGCGGTCTGCCGGGTCGAAGTCACCGCCCAGGGTGCCCTGGTTGATCTCGGTGGCGACACGCTTCCAGGCCAGCCAGTGGGTTACCTTGTCGTGTAGGCTCCGTCCCGGCTTCCTGACCACCCAGACCATGGATCCGGGGTAGAGCCGAGCGGAACTCCCCAGTTGCCGGGTCCATGCGGCGATCTCGTCCTTCACCGCACCCGCTTCCTGCCACTCCTTGCCCGGATCCGCCACCACCAGGGTCAGTCGCGGTGAATCGGGAATGGAGGGGCTGTCAGCCGGAAAGAACACGCGGGGGACGTTGGCCCCCTTGTCAAACTCTTTCTGCACCAGGGCGCGCAGGGCCGGTTGAATCTCAGTCTCCTCATCGAGCGAAGCCCGCCGGTCGCTGACCACCTTCTTCATGGTTGGCGTGTGGCTGATCTTGAAGCCGTCCGAACCGACCTTGCGGATGAAGTAGGAGCGGTCTTCGAGCGCCAGGGCCGCGGTATCCACCGAAGTCGTGTCCACCTCGGGCTCCCCCAGGGCGAAACGCAGCTCCGGCAGGTGGGCAACCTTGTCCACCTGGCCCCCTGAAGACTCGAACAGGATGGCGGTGCCGACGCGTCGATGGATGTCCCGCAGGGCCCCCCTTGTGTCGGCGTCCAGGGCGCGGGCGTGGGCCTGCGCACCGGCGATGTCCGCGTCGATGGCGGCCACCAGACGTGACTCACCCAACTGCCCCAGCACCACGCTGCGGAATTCGGGTTGATCGAGCGGCGCCGAGCCGAGCGTGATCAGGGGCTCGCGACGGGCCTTGACGAAACCGTCCTTGTGCGCCCAGGAGATCCACTGCGCCAGCATCGCCAGCGTTCCGCGGGTCTGCTGGAACTGGCCGAGTGCCTGCCACTTGCGCTGGAAGACCGAGAGCGTAGAAGGGTGGAAGGGGTAGCAGGCCGTAAAGCGCGCGCGCAGATGCTCGCGGGACTTGGCTTCGGTGGCGGCGCTATCCACCGCCGTCCATTCGGGCGGCAACTGGGCACGGCGCTCGAAACACCAATCCGCGTAGGCCTTGCAAACCCTGCCCCGCAGCTTTTCGTTGCCCAGGTCGTCGAAGAGTCGCCGGCGCACCACCTCGCCGATCTCCGTCTCGTCGTTGGCGATCAGATCCTTGGCGACCCGCCGCACAACCTTGGTGATCTTGTCCTGCCACTCGATGTCGAAATCGCTCATCTCGACCTGACTCCGTGGCAGGCTAATCATGGCCGCGCCACGGATGGTGGCGGTCATGGCCACGGTCAGGTTCTGGATGAAGGCGTGGAACTTGTCGGCTTGTTGGCGGTGGCGGTTGACGAAGTTGAGCACCTCGTCGAAGAGGATCAGCACCGGGGCGTTGGCGGCAGCGAAGACCCGGCCGAGCGATTCGGTGCCAGGCGGGGTGGTCTTGGCGTCGTTGCCCAGCTCCGCCACGCCCGCATCGCCTGCGAGCTGGCGGGCGAGATCGATCCACGGCGTCTCGCTGCCCGCGCGCGGATCCCAGGCATTGCCGACGAAAACCGCAACCTTGGCCTGAGGAGCTTCCGGCAGACCGGCTTCTTGCAGCAGAGCCGCGACACCGTCCAGCCCGCGCACCTTCTTCCCGGCCGTGACCAGATGGTAGAGCGCGGTCAGGGTGTGGGTCTTACCGCCGCCGAACTGGGTTACCAGTGTCATTACCGGCGAGGTATTGGTGGTCTCGCCCGCCAGCCGCCGCAGCACCATGCCCGCGTGTTCGCGCAGCGCCCGGGTGAAGCTGGTGCGGGCGAAGAACTGCACCGGGTCGCGGTAGTCCTCGGGCGCGCTGCCGCTGACCACCTGCTCGAGATGGATGGCGAACTCGTCCGGGTTGAAGGAGCGGCCCTCACGGACCTCCCTGCGTAGGGTGGCGACCTTGTACCAGGGTTCGAGTCTGGGGGGCATGGTTACACTCCTTGGATGTGGCGCAGTCGATCGAAGAGCGCCACGGACGATTGTTTCAAGCGCGCCAGGTTGGCATAGGCCAGCGGCGCGAAATTCTGCTCGTGGTCGAAGAGACGGTACCGAAAACCGTCGGAGACGACGACATCGCGCGAGACTCCGAGCCCGGCCACATAGGCTTCGGCCTGCTTGCGGGCGGGCGCGAGGCCGGTGCCCAGGCGCTTGGCCTCGATCACGAAACGACAGTTCCGGGGCGTTCGCGGCAGCGTCTCGAAGAGCGCCACATCGATCCGCCGCCATTCGACTGCGACCAACTCCTGCGGCCAGCCAAGTGCGCGCAGGAAGGGGACGATGAAATGGGCGGTCATCTCGTGTTCACTGGGCGCATCGCCAAGGCGATCCTCATAGCCGTAGAGCCCCGCCAGATCGCCCGCCAAGCCGACCACATCGCGCAACGCTTCGGGCACATCCATCAGCGGCGGCTCGACCTCGGGCAGGGCGGGCAGCAGGGCTTCCCGCCAGTGGGTCAAGCCCGAAGTGAGGAAGCTGCGGGCGTAATCCACAGCCTCCCTGTTCTGCACCCGAGCCAGACGCCGGGGGTTCGCGCCGAAGACGCTCGTCTCGAACCGATACGGCTCGGGCAGGCGGCACCAGCGCACGCGGCGAGCGTGGCGCAGATCCCAGCCGTTGACATCGTCGAAGGGATCGAGGAACTCGTAGTCGCTCGCCACAAGACCGACCGCGGCGACCTGGTCGATGGCCGTGCGCAGGAGCAGCAGATCGCCATCGCGCGGCTCCTCGGCAAAACGGCGCACGACCTCTGCGTCGTCCATGTCCGTGCGACCCGGTCGCCAAGCGCCGTCATAGCCAGGGCCGATCAGCGCAACGCCATACTTGAGAAAAATCTCAGTGTAAGGCCGATCTCCCGGGCCGCCGGAGACCTGCCAGACCACTGGTTCGCGAGCGCCGGTCATGCAAGCCTCCTCATCGCGGCACCGCCAGCAGCATGGCGTCGAGCAGGCGCTTTTCCTCGGCGCCCTTGGGATAGAGCGCCGAGAGCGCGTTCGCAAGTCGCAGGAAGTCGGGGCCGCGGTCCTGCTCGGCGACGAGCAGCTTGCGCAATGTATTCGCCTGGCCGCCTGCCTGGAGGAGCATGGCCGCGTGCACCCGGTCCAGAGTGGTGGCATCCGGGGATTGCGGTTCGGCATCGTCGCTGATGAGCGCCTTCCTGCCACGACGCCTCTTCTTCCTGGGCGCAACGTCCATCTCCGGAAACAGCACCATCTGCAGGTTGGCGCTCGGGTCGCTCTCGATCCAGTCGGCCGCCGCGCCCGCGCCGTCCTCGCCGAAGAGCGCCTTGGCGCGCTCGGCCACGGGCAGGAGCCGCACGATGCCCTTGTCCTGGCCGATGACCCGCCCGGTCCAGACCTCCAGATCGATGCCCATCGGCTGGGCGAAGCGGCGCACCACGTCGAAGGGCAGGCTGAAGCCCTTGGCAGCCTTCTTGGCGATCGCATCATCGTCATCGTCCGCCGCATCGGCCGCGCCGTTCTTGCCGTTCTCCTTGGCGGCCTCGGTGCTCTGCAGGGTCCAGAGAAACAGCGCCACCAGACGCGCGTCCTCTTCGAGGCTGCCGGACTCCGCGCTGCCGAGGACCTGCTCCAGGGCAGCACGGCCGACGACTTCCCACACCTTCTCCAGGTACTCCGGCAAGCCCACTTCGCGCCCCTCGGCGGTCTCCACGGCGCGGTAGCGGCTGAAGACCTCCAGCGCCGGGCCGATGCAGGCGAAGACTAGGTCGGCGCCGCGAATCCCCTCGCCTTGCAGGCGCTCGATCCAGGCGGCCACGCGCGGGGGAAGCTCGCGGAGGACATCGGCCCAGTCGCCGACCGGGGCATCCTCGGGGCGTGGACGGCAGATGAGGTGGACGCTGGTGGCCAGGGCGGCGGAGTCGCGGGCGCGCAGGCGCGAGGCCATCTCGGTGGCGATGGGCCAGGAGCCGGTGATGGTCCAGCCGCCGCGGATCAAGCCATAGAGCAGGGCCTCCCAGCCCTCGGTGGTCTTGTGGGCAAAGACCACCGAGCCGATGCCGTCTTCCTTGAGGACGCGGCGGCCTTCGGCGAAGGCCCGGGCCATCGTCTCCTCGAACCACTGGCGGTCCTTGGCTCGCCCGTTGTCTCGTTTGGTTTCGTCCTGCACCGCCTCCCGTTTCTTGGGTGAGAGCGGGTTGTCGGGATCGAAGGGATCGCGCAAAAGCGGATGGCCGGGCAGCGTGCGCTTGAGCCAGACCAGGAAGAAGTCGGAGAGGTCGGCGTAGGGGATTGCGTCGTAGTAGGGCGGGTCGGTGAACCAGACGCTTGCCGCCTGGTCGGGCAGGGGGTGGTCGGTGGCGTCGGCGGATTGTACCTGGGCAGATCCAGCCTGTCTGGATGACTCTATTACGTCAGCTACAAGTTTGTATCCGCTCTTCCAGTTGCCCGGCCCGTCAGCAGTGACAACGACTTCCGCAAAATCCCAAACGATAGGAAGAGCTTGACGACCAAACGTGTGTTGCATCTTCTCCGCTACTGCGTTCCATCGTGTACACGACATGTCACTCATCGAGACTCTACTAAACCCACAGGCAAGAAGCGCAGAAGTGTCGTAGTCATCAGATGGCCACTCTCGAATGATCCTTCCCAACCCCACCAGCGCCGCCTTCTGCCGCGCCGTGAAAAGGTCGCCCCACTCCAGCATGCCGTAGCGCTGCACGCGGAAGCCCAGGGTCCCAATTGGTGGCAACGCCTCATCCGGCACCGGGCAAAGCCCCTCCCGGCTGCCTTCCTACCACTCCGCCAGGATCGCCACCCGCTCCTGCGCCCGGCGCACCGCCGCGTAGTCGGCCTCCGTCGGCAGCCGGTAGTGGCGTCCCTGCTCCCCGGGCCGGAGCGTCACAACCGCCGTCATCCGCGCGCCGCCGACACGCTGGCCCGCCTCGTCGAAGATCGTGTCTGCGCCACCCTTCTCCGCGGCGAGCTGCGCCCGGACCCGCTCGGGCGGCAGCACCGTGCCGCAGCACAGACAGCTCGCCTTGGCGCGCGCCACCGTGCCTGCCGCCACTTCCTTGTCGCTCGCCGGTTCGAAGATCTCGAAGTCGACATGAGGAAACTCACCACGGAGACACAGAGAACACAGAGATCTTCTTTTTTTGCCTTTCTCTGTGCCCTCTGTGCCTCTGTGGTGAACAACAGCCCGCAACGCCCGTTTTCTCTTCGCCTTCTTGCACAGCCACAACGAGCGCAGGAGCGGGATCTCTGCCCCGCAGTTCGGCGATTCGCAGCGCACGGTGCGCGCCCAGAGATAGGCGATCGGCGTGGCCAGCGGAGTGGCCAGATGGTTTTCGAGCCATTCGCGACCTGAACCTGACTTCAGGTATTGTTCCCGTGCGACCGCTTCATCGCGGCTGCCGAAGGTGTCAATATGTACCAGCTTCACCGGTAGGCGCGGCGCGGTCCATTGGACGAATCCCTTTTCGTGTTCCTGGATTCGCCGTGGCACGCTGTCCGTCTGGCCCTTGTACAAACTACCATCATTGCATTCGAGTACGTACGTGTAGAACCTTCCGTTCTGCGGCTTGGGTACTGGAATCGGTCGCCTGCCTGCCGGCAGGCAGGGGTAGAGATCGGCCAGATCCTTCTCGGCCGCCGCCTTGATCTCGCCGCCCACGCGGCGCAGCTCGTCAGCCAGCGAAGGGCCCCTGTCTGCCGACAGGCAGACGTGGCGCGGGATGTCCTCCAGCATCACATTGAGGATCAGCAGCGCCACCGGGTTCAGGTCGGTGGCGAAGGCCTCGCAGCCCAGCCGCAGCGCCTCCAGCGGGATCGAGCCACCGCCGGCGAAGGGGTCGACCACCAGCGGCGGTTCCTCCGGGTGGGCGGCGCGGACCAGCGCACGACCCGTCTCCAGGTAGCGCGGCACGGCTGCGTTGTCCCAGTTGGCGAAGTCGGCGATGAACTTAAGCAGGACTTGGCGCAGACCCTCGTCCGAGGCAATTTGATCCGCCTAGCCCTTCGGACGGCCGTGCATCGCGAGCAAGGCCGCGCGTGCCGCCTTCTTGAACCCTTCCGGGCAATGCGCATCGCCGGGATCGGGCAGCAAGAGCGCCATCAGGACCGCCCGCGAGGAGGCCAGCGGCCGCCGCGCCCACCACAGGTGCAGGGTCGAGGGATGCCCGTGGCGGGTCGACTTCTCCCGCGCCGCGTGTTTGCTCACCGCCGCAATCGGGAAGTCCACCTCGGCCAGGCGCTTGCAGTCCTTGGGGATCATGCGGTCTCCTCGATGAGTCGTTCCAGGCACGCGATGGCACGCCGCAGGCTCTCGGAGCGTTGCGCTGCGGCATCGGGGCGCCAGCGGTTCTCGACGTATTCGACGAGTCTCGATGTGTACGCCGGGCCAACCGAACGCCCGCTTCCCTCGCGCGGCACCATGTCTGTGCGTACGGCCCCGCGTCGCGAGCGGCGCGCCAGGTTGACCGTCGCGATCTTCGGATGCGGCAGGGCCTCGGGATCGGCGGGCACGGCGCTTCGCGCCACGCTCAAGTGGGCCGCCAGCGTCTCCGCATCGGCCATCAGCCAGGCCTCGATCTCACGTACAGCGACGCGAAAACACAAGTGCGATGCGGGCTGGGGAATCCACTCCGCGCGCAGAGGCGGCGCGCACTCTTCTTCGTGGTCCAGGTCCACCAGCACGACCCACGGGGCGTGGTGCGCGGCGCTGTTGTAGCCGCCGATCTTCTGTCGCAGAGGTTCTTTACCATTCTTGCCATAAACCGTCCCCGGGCAGCCCCCGGCGTGAGCAATCAGCTTCCTTACCACTGCCTCGTCCACGAGACCTTCGACGGCGGCCGAGATGATTACAGAACCAGACATCCCTACTCGTCCGCAAATAAGGTCAACTGCGCCGCGTTCTCCGGCCGTGTTCTGGGGGCCACGATATCGGCGAGGGACAGGCCACCGTCGAGCAGATCGCGGATTTCACGGTCTGATCCGGCCAGAGACACCTCCGTACCCTTGTCCCCCGGGAGCAGAAGCAGCACCTCGTCGAGTCCGATGCCGTCGTCGCGTAGGAGCTCCGGAGAATGCGTGCTGACAAACAGTTGTCTCCCGGTCCGGCGCTGGGCCCTGGCGAGCATCTGGGGCAGGACGCGCACGATCTCGGGGTGAAGCGAGAGTTCCGGCTCCTCCAGCAACAAGGGTCCTCCTTTCTCCAGCGTGACCCAGAGCAGGCCCAATAACCTGAGAGTCCCGTCCGAGAATTGCTCCTCGGTCTGCCATGCTCCCTGCGGGCGCCAGTGTTGATATTTGCCGCGAAGGTGGGGCGTGCCGCGGGCGTCACGCCAGAGCTCGATCTCCTGTAATTGGGGTACTGCTATCTGGAGCGCCCGCTGAATGCGCCTCAGCCTGGCGTTGCGAGTCCTTTCTTGAGTCTTCGCCAGTTGCTGCAGAAAGTCACCGCCGAAGGGATCGTTGGCTCTTCCGACAGAGCGATCCGGCTCACGGACCAACTGGGGGACGATATGCAGGTAGCGGATCGACTCGAAGAACTTGGCGAGGTCTCGGAAAGGTTGGTTCACGTTGACCTGCTCCAGAGCGGTTTGGGTCAAACGCGCAGGGTCTCCGCGGTCTTCATCGTCGGGTCTCTCAAGGAGCACTGCCTCGCCGCGCAAGACGCGTTCCTTGCGTACTAGCGGCCTCCCCTGGTTGTCCTGGTGAAAGGCCAACTCGTACGTCCACCGCGACGAATCGTCCCCTGCCCCAATCTCCAC